>Ga0255768_10001066_pt1 | contig 28725 bp, 29 predicted proteins | sample 071ome_33_FD_179983 | JGI IMG/M metagenome (GOLD analysis project Ga0255768, IMG submission 179983) | Coastal salt marsh microbial communities from the Groves Creek Marsh, Skidaway Island, Georgia - 071412AT metaG (version 2) | ecosystem: Environmental > Aquatic > Marine > Intertidal zone >...
TTATTGTCTCTGATATAGCTAGAGATTGGTTTGCAAGCCATGGTTATGATAATCAGATGGGCGCAAGACCCATGTCCAGATTAATCGAAAAAGAAGTTAGAAAGCCTCTGGCTGATGAGTTACTTTTCGGTAAGTTGGTTAAAGGCGGAACAGTTAAAGTTGGTGTTAAGAATGATCTAATTACACTAACTTATTCTTAGTGAAAATCTTAGTTAGTAACGATGATGGCTATCTCGCTGAAGGGATTAATGTTCTTACGGAAAGATTAAGCAAGAAACATCAAGTTATCATATTTGCTCCTTCAGAGAATAAATCAGCTTCAAGTAGTTCATTGACCATTGATAAACCTCTAAAACCTACAAAAATATCTGAATCAATCTACACAATTAATGGGACCCCAAGCGATAGTACCCACTTTGCTTTATGTGGCTTTTTTAAGGAAGAGTTTGACTTAGTAATAGCTGGAATAAATTTTGGTCCTAATCTGGGAGACGATGTCATTTACTCTGGAACTGTAGCAGCAGCAATTGAAGGAAGGTTTGTGGGTTTTCCATCAATAGCCATTTCTTTAGCAAGCTGGGATGGTAAAAATTTTGATACCGCTGCTAAAGTTGCCGAAGTCATTGCTGATAATGTTGAGTTTTCTGAGTTATCACCTAACACTGTGTTAAATGTTAATGTTCCAGATATTCCTTTTAACGAAATTAAAGGTTTTAAAACTACTAGACTTGGTAAGCGTCATCAATCAGAAAATATTATCCAAGATAAAGAGGACATGTCGCTTTACTGGATTGGTGAGAATGGAAAAGAAGCGGAAAATGGACCAGGGACCGATTTTTACGCAATTAAGAACAATTATGTCTCAATAACCCCATTACAAATTGATCTTACTAACAATGATGAAATAGATAAAGTTGATAGCTGGATTAGCAAAATTATTTAATTACTCCATGTATCCCTGAGTGATACAGTTTTATTCATGACTAACATACCATTATTATCCTCATCTCTACAGAAATAACCATTTCTCTCAAATTGGTAAGATTTATAGAGTTCGGCGCCAATCATATTTCTTTCACAGAAGCCATAAGTTGAAACAAGAGACTTAGGGTTGATTAGTTCCTCAAAGTTGTCATGTTTGCCTGGATTTTCTGTCAAGAATAATCTGTCATAAATTCTAAATTCAGTCGGTATAGCTTGGGTTGCTTCAACAAAATGAATGACACCTTTAACCTTTCTTCCATCAGAAGGATTTTTTCCAAGGGTGTCTTTGTCATACTCTGCATATACTGTTGTAATATTTCCATCGAAATCTGTATCAAAAGTAATTGCTTTAATAATGTATGCATTTCTGAGTCTGACTTCTTTGCCGATGGATAGTCTTTTATATTTATTATTTGGAGCCACTTCACAAAAATCATCTCTTTCAATAAAGATCTCTTTAGAGAAGAAAATTTCTCGAACCCCCATAGCATTATTTTGAGGATGGATTGGCGCTTTGATTGACTCTAAAGAATCTTTAGGGTAATTTTCAATAATTACCCTGATTGGATCAATAACAGCCATAGATCTAGGTGCATTATCATTTAAATCATCTCGGATAGCATCTTCAAGAATTTTGATATCAGTCATTGAGTCGACTTTTGAAATACCAACCCTATCGGAAAAAATTTCTAATGCTTTTGGAGTGTAGCCTCTTCTTCTTAGACCTGAGATTGTTGGCATTCTAGGGTCATCCCATCCATTAACATGTTTATTTTTCACAAGGATACTGAGTTTCCTTTTTGACATTACCGTGTATTCAAGATTGAGTCTAGAAAACTCATATTGATGCGGTCTGTCGGGTTTATTGAAGTCATCCAGATGTTCCAATATCCAGTCATAGAGTCTCCTATTGTCTTGGAATTCAAGAGTACATAAAGAATGGGTGATACCCTCAATTGCATCAGATATACAATGGGCAAAATCATACATTGGGTATATACACCAGTTATTTCCTGTTTGATGGTGGTCTTCAAATCTTATACGATACAGAGCCGGATCTCTCATACAAATAAAGGAGCTAGACATGTCAATCTTGGCACGAAGAACACATTGATTTTCTTTAAATTCACCATTTTTCATTTGATGAAACAATCTTAAATTGTCTTCTATTGGGGTTTCTCTATAAGGACTATCCTTTCCGGCATCCTTAAGAGTTCCCCTAAATTCCTTTGTTTCTTCGGGTGAGAGAAAGCAAACATATGCCAAATCTTTTTTGATAAGTTCAATGGCATAATCAAAAAATTTTTCAAAATAATTAGAACTAAACTTTTCAGGCTCTTGCCAGTTAAAACCAAGCCAATTGATATCTTTTTTTATTGAATCAACAAACTCAATATCTTCTTTAGATGGATTAGTATCGTCAAACCTTAAATTACAAGTTCCTCCATATTTTTTTGCGACACCAAAATTAAGAAAGATTGATTTAGCGTGCCCTATGTGAAGATAACCATTTGGTTCTGGAGGAAAACGGGTAAAAATTGAACTATGCAAACCATTAGCAATATCCTGTTCTATTTGTTTAAAAATAAAGTTAGAACTAGGGGTGAGACTTTTAGCAGACATAATAGTTTCGAGATTATATCATTAAAGCATCCATATAAAGAAAAACGGTTTATATACTGAGTAAAATAATCGTTTATGAGAATTGCAATAGTAAGGCTTTCAGCTCTCGGCGATATTATCCAATCAATGATAATTCTTCAATTTATTAAGAAGGGTTTGCCTAATTGTGAAATAGACTGGGTTGTTGATGAAAAATTTTCTGAAATTGTTAAGTTAAACTCCCTAATTAGCAATGTAATCACTGTTAATTTAAGTGAAATTAAAAAGCAAAAAAAATTTTTCAGTTTATTTGCTACTCTTAAAAGATTAAGAAAATTGGAGAAATATGATTATGTTTTTGATATCCAGGGATTAATAAAATCTGCAGTGATATCCAGGCTGATTCCTTCATATAAAACTATAGGATATGATAAAAAATCTGTTAGAGAGTCCTTAGCTTCATCTTTCTATTCTGAAAAATATAGTATTCCATATGAAAAAAATGTTGTAGTAAGGTATTGCGAGTTAGTTGAAAAGTCTTTAATGATTAAAATTACGAAGCATGACATTTTAAATAAAGAACCATTTTTTGCTCTTGATAGAAAGAAAGAGTCTAAACAAAAAATAATATCGATAGTTGTTGGAGCTTCTTTTGAGTCAAAAATTTACCCCTTGAGTAATTACCAAGTGCTTGTGGATAACATAGATGCAAAGTTTATTTGCCTCTGGGGAAATAATAATGAGTTTACTAAAGCACAAGAATTCTCAAAAAATAATCTTAATGTTGAAGTTTCAAAAAAGACGTCAATGAAGGAGTTATTAGATATTATTTGCTCATCAGACCTAGTTATAGGTGGCGATACGGGTCCTACTCACCTTGCCTGGGCTAATAATATCCCATCTATAACATTATTTGGGCCAACACCAGGAAATAGAAATGTATTTCAGACCAAGATTAACTTAAGGGTCGAATCAACTTCAACTGTTAATCCTTTAAAAATTAATAAAAATGATTTCAGTATTAACGAAATTAACCCAAAGTATATCTTGGAGACATCAAAAGATTTATTGTCAAATTAAATCCTCAATTCAACTATATTCGCTAGACTATCGATAATGAAATTAGATTTAGATGTCGTTTCATTTATCTTGTGACCACTTCTAACAAGTATTGTTTTTTTTATTCCTGCCCTTGATGCAGCCTTAATATCTGTTTCCTTATCGCCAATTGACCAAGAACTATTCATATTAATTCCGAATTTTTTTTGAGCATCTAAAAATAAACCTGGGTTTGGCTTTCTGCATTGGCAACAATCATCAGGCGAGTGAGGACAAAAAAAGACATCAAGAATATCAATGCCTTTATCCTTAAGGTCTTTAAGCATCCAATTATTAAGTTTTGTAAATTGTTCAACGTTATAGAAACCTCTGCCAATTCCAGACTGATTGGTGATTAAAATAATCTCATAGCCTTTTGATTTGATATATTTTAGTCCATCAATAATGCCTTCAATGTATTTAAACTTGGATATCTCATGTAAATATCCTATTTCTTTGTTAATTACACCATCTCTGTCAACGAAAAAAACTTTCATATAATAATTTAAATAAAAATTGAAGATTTATAATTTAGGGTTAATGATAGTCTCTTTTAATTCAAACCAATAACTCTGACCCAAATATTAAATTTGATGAATAATTTAAGTGCTCAAGTTAATCATATTCTGATTATTTTATTTAGTTTGTTGTTTCCAATTACAGTTGCCGGTGGAAATTTAATAGCGGGATTAATAGTTATTTATTGGTTGGTCAGTGGAAATTATAAGGAAAAATTTAGAAGAATTTTTACGAATAAATTTGCTGTAGCCTGTATTTTATTCTTCATGATTCATGTGATAGGGCTGATTTGGTCTGATGATCTATATTTAGGAATAGAAAGAATAAAAAAAATGCATGAGTTCGGGTTATTTATTCCAATACTTTTAACGATAATTGAAAAAAGACATACTCAGAAGTATTTACACTGGTTTTTAATTTCAGTTTCTATTACCTTTATCTTGTCTTTTTTGATTTATCTCGGACTGATCCCACCATTTAAAAGTGCCTCCGTATCTAATCCAACTCCTTTTGTTAGTCACATTTCTCATTCGCCCATGATGGCTATTGCATCTTATATAGGATTAAGATTATTGATCTCCAAGGGCTGGAACTATTATATGGTTCATAAGGTTGAATTTTTTTGGTTGCTTTTTATAACAATTTTTGCAGGTATTAATGTTTTTATTACCGGGGGAAGAGCTGGATATGTAATATTTCTCATTCTTGTGGGGCTAACTCTTTTTCAAATATATCAATTTAGCTTTAAAGGCATATTAATTGCGGCTGCTTCTTATTCTTTAATCATATTTCTCGCATTTCAATATAGCCCTATGTTTAAAAGTAAAGTGGTTATGTCAAAAGAGACAATCAAAAACATTGAGAATAATGAATTGTCTTCAATTGGTAAAAGAATTATTATGGCTGAAAATTCATTCCAAATCTTTTTAGATAATCCAATTATTGGAACAGGGATAGGTGATTTTTCCCATGATTATGAGAATATTCTTAATGAAAGAAAAATACAAAACCAATCTTTGGAAGTTTTAAACAAAACAACAAAAAATCCTCATAATATGTACCTTTTACTTGCTGCAGAACTAGGTTTATTAGGATTATTTTTTATCTTTTATTTATTTTATCAACATTTCTCTGTAGCGCAGAAATCCAGCAACAATGTAAATAAAGATATTTTGATTGCAATAGGAGTAGCCTATTTGTTTTTAAATTTTTCGGACAGTTATCTCTTGGGGCATCACTCTAGTTTTTTATATGCTTTCTTGGTTTCAATATTAATAGCTAATGTTGATGAAGAAACAATTTAAAAATATCTTAATAATTATTCAACGCTCTAATGGTGATGTTTTTTTTAGTTCGGGTCTTATCTCATCTCTTCACGATTATTACCCGGAATCAAGCATAGATCTTCTTGTTAATGACGATACATATGCTATAGCAAAACTTTTGCCTTACGTAAAAAACATTATAACTTTCAGTTATGATGAAAAAAAACGAAATAGACTTCATCAAGAAAAAACAATAATAAGAAGAATTTTCAAAAAATATGACTTGAGTATATGCCTTACAGCAAGCGATAGAAGCGTTCTATATTCTTCTTTAGCATCAAATTTTTCTATAAGCGCAATTGAAAAAGATTATAAGAAATCATGGTGGAAAAGGTTAGCACTTAAAAAAAGTTATTTTTTTGACACTTCAAAGCATATTCTTATAAACAACTACCAGGCGCTGGATATTTTAAATATTGATTATAAAAAAGTACATCCCGAGATTAAATTATCTGAAAAAACCTTGAATAAAGTCAAGACTTTGTTAAACGAGAAAAGAATTAACGAATTCTTAATATTTCATCCTTCCGCTCAATATGAGTACAAAATTTATCCTAAAAAATTAAGAGATAAGTTATTTGAGCTTTTATCGTCACTTAATTTTTCAATTGTTGTAACTGGAGGTTCCGGATATTTGGATAAAAAAATCGAAAAGGAGTTGCCAAAAAATCAAAATATTCATAGCTTGATTGGAGCTACTTCCTTAGAGGATTATTTTGCACTCAGCTACTTATCATCTGGATACATTGGAATGGATACACTGAATATGCATATAGCAGCTAGTCAAAATAAGAAAATTTTTGCTATCTTTGGGCCCACAAACATTAGAATGTGGTCACCATGGTCAAATATATCTCAAAGATGTGCATCTAAAGATCAGCCAATTCAATCATATGACAATATAAAAATATTCCAGGCAGACTTACCTTGTGTAGCCTGCGGTAAAGCGGGTTGTGATGATAATCATGGAAGAAGCGAATGTTTGAATATGATAGATCCCAAAACTATATTTTGCGAAATTAAAAACTCGTTAATCTAAACTAGCGGTTGTATTTGTCTTTGATTCTGATTATGTCATCCTCTCCAAGATAATCTCCAGTTTGCACTTCAATGACTTTTAGTTTTTCGTCACAATTATTCTCTAGTCTATGTATAGAACCTTTCGGAATAAATGTTGATTGATTTGGTAAAAAATCTTTAACATTGTTATCACAGGTAACTGTTGCTACTCCAGAAATGATTATCCAATGTTCCGAACGGCGACTATGTTTCTGTAATGAAATCTTAGCACCAGGATTAATAGAAAGTAATTTAACTTGATACCCATCCTGTTTTTCTAGAGACTCAAAGAAGCCCCAGGGTCGATGAACCTTCTTATGGAGAATATGCTCACTTCTATTATTTTTTTTCAGGAAACTAACAACTTCTTTTGTGTGCATAGACGTCTCCTTATTTGAAATAAGAAGCGCATCTTTGGTGTCAATAATCACTAAATTTTCAACACCAATAACAGAAGTAAATTTATCTTTCGAGTAGATAAGCGAGTTATTTACATTATTTGTATAAATATCCCCCTCAATTACATTGTCTAAATTATCCTTATTACTCTCAAGCCATAAAGATCCCCAAGAGCCTAAATCACTCCAACCTGCATTAAGAGGAATAAGTGCACCATGTTTTGTTCTTTCCATAACAGCATAATCGATCGAAATACTTTTGCACTTTACAAAAATCTCAGGATCTAATCTGGCAAAGTCTTCATTCCGATTGAGATTGTCAAAAGCATAAGCGCAATTATTGTATATATCTGGTTCAAATTTTTTCAATTCTGACAGATAAGATTCAGCTTTCATAGCAAACATTCCACTGTTCCAAAAGTAACTTTTGGACGAAAAGTATTCATTAGCAAGCGCTTGATTTGGTTTTTCCTTGAAAGAAAATATTTTTTTTATGGATTTACCATTCTCAACGACTTTAATATAGCCATAGCCAGTTTCTGGTCTTGAAGGCTTAATTCCAAAAGTAACAAGAAAATTCTGAGCAATAGCCTCTATGCTTTGCTCTAATGCCTCATGGAAAGCGGTAATATCTTTAATCTCATGATCTGCTGACAGAACAACTATTGAAGATGCATTATCCATTCTCATTGCCTCGAGAGCACCAATGGCTATTGCAGGGGCAGTATTTCTTCCTTCAGGTTCAAGAATTATTGTTTTTGCAGTTTTAGATATCTCTCTAAGTTGTTCAGCTAATAGAAACCTATGAGATTCGTTACAAATTAAAATCGGGTCAGAACAAAATTCAGGGAGTCTTTGTATAGTTTTTTGAAATAAAGAAATACCTTCGTCGTTAAATTTAATAAACTGTTTAGGGCAGTTTGCTCTAGACATGGGCCATAGTCTTGTTCCACTTCCTCCACAAAGAATAATGGGTGTAATCATCATTATTTATTAATAGGTTTAGAATCAGGCAATTCCCAATTAGCCTGTTTTTCATAAAGTTTAAGGTATCTATAGAAGGTGCCTTCAAAATTACCAAACGCTATGACAAATCCTGCTCCTCCATCCAAAATACCAAGTTTAAAGAAATAATGCTTTATAAATGCCCAAAAACCATGAATGAATGCCTTGAAAACTGAGGACTTTATATTTTTGTTCTCTAGCTTCTCAACTCCGAGGGATGAGTACTTGTTAGCTTTATGAATAACCTCTTCAGTATTTTTAAATGGAACTTGCCAAATTGAGCTATACAAGGCGCCAATAGATTTATCTGAGAGATTTATAAAACCTTCATGAACAGGCTTGGTGTCATATTGCATCATATTTTTTTTGAATAGCTGTGGTTGACGATAATTTGGGTACCAGCCAGAATATTTTATCCATTTGCCCATAAAAAAATTCCTTCTTGGGATGCGATAAATATCATGTTGCGGGTTATTAACGATTTGTAAAATCTCATCACGAACCTCTTCTGTACATCTTTCATCAGCATCTAAACTAAATATCCAATCTCCTGAACAGTGACTTATAGCAGAGTTTCTAAGATTCCCATATCCCTTAAATTCGATATGGACAACAGTTGCACCCATTGATTCAGCTTTTTCGGATGTACCATCAGTACTATTTGAATCAGCAACAATAATTTCATCAGCCCATAAAACACTGTTGATACATTGTTGTATTTTATTTACCTCATTAAATGCAATAATATAAACTGAAATTTTTGTCATCTTTATAATCTTAATAAATTAATATTTATTATAGATATGAATGTCTCTTTGATTATCACAACTTACAATAGATACGATGCTCTCGAACTTGTCTTGAATAGTATTGAGAATCAAAAAGTTAAGCCATATGAGCTAATAATTGCTGATGATGGCAGTGATCAGATGACTAAGGAGAATATAAAAAAATACATTAAAAAATCCTCTTTAAATATAATTCATTCATGGCAAGAAGACATAGGTTTTAGACTTGCTAGATCAAGAAATAGAGCCATAGGTCTATCTAAAGGTGAATACATTGTAATAATTGATGGCGATATGATTCTTGACTCTAATTTCATCGCAGATCATATCTTCCATGCAAAAAAACATCAATTTATTCAAGGCTCAAGAGTTCTACTGACCGAAGAAAAAACACTTAATTTGCTAATAAAAGGAAATATTTCATTGAGTTTTTTCTCCAAGGGAATTTCTAATAGAAAAAATGCTATTAGGTCAAGAATACTATCCAAGATTTTTTCTTTTAAAAGCAAGAACATTCATGGAACCAGGGGATGTAATATGTCTTTCTTTAAAGAGGACTGTATTGCAGTTAATGGATTTAATAATGAGTTTGAAGGTTGGGGTAGGGAGGATAGTGAATTTGTAATGAGATTTCTAAATTCTGGCTTTAGGAAACTAAATTTGAGATTTGCTGCAATTCAATTTCATCTGTGGCATGGAAAAGAGAGCAATAAATCTCTCCCCAAGAATGATGAAATATTAAACAATACGATTTCAAAGAAATTATCATGGTGTCCTTTGGGACTTAATGAATTTCTAAATTAGAATGAAAATCAGCGCTTTTACATTTATTAAAAATGGTCAAATTCTGGGCTACCCATTTATCCAGTCTATTAAATCCATTTTACCAATTGTCGATGAGTTTATTGTCAATGTAGGTAAAAGCCAAGATGATACTCTTAAAGTCATAAAATCTTTAAAAAGTAAAAAAATTAAGATAGTGGAATCAGAGTGGAATAACAATATGACATACAAAGGTTATGTATATGGCCAACAAAAAATGATCTCTCAATTTAGTTGCACTGGCGATTGGTTATTCTATATTGAGGGTGATGAGGTCTACCATAATAAAGATCTGGATGAGATTTTAGCAGCATTGAAGAAATATCATCAAGATTCAAATGTTGAAGCATTGGCATTTAAGTTTATTCATTTTTACGGCAATAAGAATACCTATTTAGACTCTCCTGGATGGTATAGATCAGAGGCAAGGGTTATTAAATCTTCTGTACGCTCATATGCGCCAGACGGACTTTTTTGGTTAGTCCTGGAAAAGAATAAAGTTGGTAGATATCCAAAAGCAAAACTTTTGGATATAAATTGTTATCACTATGGTTGGATTAGAACAGAAAATCAAATGAACCTAAAAAGCCAAAAAGTCCAAAAATACTGGGGTGGCAGTCCTCATTCGATAAATTATAAAAAAATGGATAAGAAAATTTTAAGATTGTTTCATGGAACTCACCCAGAAGTATTATCAGACTGGCTAAAAGAAGATAATACAGGCATGTTCGAGGTAGACAAAGATTATCATATTACTTCCAAACAAAGAAAGCATAGAATCATGTTATTTTTCGAAAAATTGTTTGGCCTAGAATTAAGTAAGAAACATTACAAAAAAGTTTAAGATGAGATTTTTAATAGAATTGCCAACTTGGCTTGGAGATTGCATAATGTCAACTCCCTCTATAGAGAATCTTGTAAGAAAAAACCCTGAAGCAGAAATAATATTTATTGGTTCTTCAAGTTCCATAGACTTAATAAAAGAGCACCCTAATTCCATCAAAACTATGGTTTTGGACAAACAAGTATTTTCTTTTTACAAATTTGCAAAACAAATTGGTCCCGTTGATTTTTTTATTTCATATAGAAATTCATTTAGATCAAAGGTGCTAAGTTTTTTTGTAAAGACAAAAAAATTTTATCAATTTAAGAAGAAAAAATTCAGCAGCGGTCATCAAGTTGAAAGATACAACAACTTTATAAATCTTTACTTTGATTTAAATGCAAATCCTCAAAAGTTAAAGATTTATCAAAAGCAAAAGGAAAGTAAAGACTTCCCAGGCATGGTTGTTGGTCTTAATCCTGGAGCAAAATATGGTAGCTCAAAATGCTGGCCGCCAGATAGATATGCAGAATTAGCTTGTCATCTCACAAAAAAATACACTGTAATCCTTTTTGGCGGTAAAGATGAGGAAATCCTTTGCTCAAGAATATTATCATTGATCCCAGAAAATAGCAATCAAGTTATTAATTTGGCTGGACAAACATCCATTAAGGGGCTAATAAACTACATAAGAAATCTGGATTTTTTAATTACGGGAGATTCTGGTCCCATGCATATTGCTGCAGCATTTAATGTCCCAACAGTATCAATTTTTGGACCAACAAAATATAAAGAAACTTCGCAATGGAAAAATGATTATTCAATTAAAATTTCACTTGATTTAGAATGTCAACCATGTATGAAAAGAGAGTGCCCACTTGGGCATCATAAATGCATGAAGGGGATTTCAGTTCAAGATGTGTTAAATGGACTTAATAAGTTAGATAGAGAATTGTAAGTCTATTAAATGACAAATAGTATGTCCAATAAAAATATGCATTTCCTGAATCCGAGGAGTATCGGAAGACGGTATTACAATATTAGTTTTGCAAATACTATTCATTTCACCTCCATCATTGCCTGATAATCCAACGGTCTGTAAATTATTTTGTTTGGCATAACTTAGTGCCCTGATGACATTAATACTGTTGCCAGAAGTACTAATACCGATGACCAAATCATTTGGAGATGCTATGGCTTCGAGCTGTCTTTGAAAGATAAATTCAAAACCAAAATCATTCCCTATTGCAGTCAGAGCAGAAGAGTCCGTTGTAAGAGCGATGCATGGCAGACCTTGTCGAGACTCCTTAAATCTTCCAACAAGCTCAGCGGCAATATGTTGAGCATCTGCAGCAGAACCGCCATTGCCAAAAATTAATATTTTCCCCTCATTATTGATAGTTTCGATAGCTAAATGAGCAACTTCCTCGATTTGATCTACCAAGTCAGTCATTAAGTTTGAGGTTTCAATATGCTTGATTAGCTCTTGATGAATAATTTCTTTCATAGCGACTGAATTTTCTTTATGGTTTCTGTTGAGCTTTTGCCATCAATAAAATCTATTAAAACTAATTTACTAACTAACTCTTCACCCACAACTTTCTTACCTTTATAATCAGCTCCCTTTACAAGAATATCTGGAGATATTATCTTTATTAATTCTAGAGGCGTGTCTTCTTCAAAAGGAATTACATAATCCACTGACTCAAGGCCAGCAATAACACAGGCTCTATCATCTAAAGTATTGACAGGCCTTGTTTCCCCCTTTAATCTAGAGATAGAATTATCAGTGTTTAAACCAACAATTAATATACCACCAAGACTTTTTGCTTTTTCTAAATATTTGACATGTCCGACATGGAGAATATCGAAGCATCCATTTGTAAATATTATTTGTTTTTTTTGCATTCTTAGATTGTCGAGAATTGGCAGAAATTGATCGATATTCTTAATATGTTCTTCACAGCCTGAGATATGAAGTGATGACTCATAGGCACTAATTTCATCAAAACTCACAGTTGCTGAGCCTACTTTTCCAACAACTACACCCGCTGCTAGATTGGCGAACTTAACAGCAGAATCTATATCTGAATTAACTGCTAAGGCATAACCAAGTGATGCAATAACTGTATCACCTGCTCCAGTAACATCAAATACTTCTTTTGCTACGGTAGGGTGTTTTCTTACCTGGTCATCAAGGATTGCTATTCCATCTTCGCTAAGAGTAATCAGAGAAATATTTAAGTTAAATTGATTTTTCTGAGTTTGAAGAGCCTCAAAAAGCGCTTTATCAGAGTTAATTTTTATACCTAAAGCATCCATGATTTCTTTTTTATTCGGAGTCAATAGAAATGCAGAATAATATTTCGAATAATCAGCACCTTTTGGATCAACAATAACTTTGATATTGTTATTGTTTGAGATCTCTATAACTTTTCTTGTCAGAGTCTTAGTTAAGACGCCTTTACCATAGTCTGAGAGAATTATTAAATCAAATTTTCTGACTTTTTCCTGAAATCGTTTTATGAGTTCTTTTTCAGATCCTTCTGCAATATCGCAAGAGCTTTCGACGTCATACCTAACAACTTGCTGCTGAGATGAGATAATTCTTGTTTTTTTACTAGAAAACCTTTTTTTTTCGGTTATTAGATCTGAAGTATTGACAGCAATACTTTCGAATAATTCCTTGAGCTGATTAGATACTTGGCAGTCACCGATAATGCTCATTACTGAAACTTCAGCGCCCAAAGATTTCAAATTATTTACCACATTGCCAGCACCACCAAGAACTTGATACTCTTCATTGATATCAATTATCTGCACAGGCGCTTCAGGTGATATCCTAGAACAATTTCCAATTAAATAGTTATCAATCATTAAATCGCCAATAACTAAGATATTTGGTTTATGTTTAGATAATTCAACAACCATTTTTTATTTTGGATGGTTAAACATCTGACTTATATAAGGCATGTAATCCTTAATGCCTTTTTCGAGAGAATACGTAGGTGTGTATTCTAGGTATTTATCAGAGAGTGATATATCAGCCTGTGTGTGCATTTGATAGCCAGTGTATGGATTTTCGAAGAAATCAATAGGAAAATTTGTTTTCAACTCATACTGAATTATGTCAGAAATATCTTGAAAGCTCCTTGGTTTACCAGTACCAACATTAAAAACACCATTTTTCTTGGAATTGCATGCCTTGATATTTGCCTGAATGACGTCTTCAATGTAAACGAAATCTCTTAAGATATTATGAGAATCATTAAACAATCTTGGCGGTTTTCCATTTAATATTTGATGAGCCAACTGAATAACCATCGATGAAGTCTTATCTTTAAAGTATTCACCTGGGCCATATACGTTAAAAAATCTTAAACCCACTATCTTTATATCTGGATTCTCTTCTGAAAAGCTTTTGGCAATCTTATCCATGACAAGCTTACTGTAACCATATGGGTTTTCTGGCGCTTCTTGACCTATGACTTGAGGAGATGAAAGACTCCCATATGTTGCTGCAGAACTTGCATAAACAAGAGTGGAGTTATCTTTTTTTGCTTTATTTAGGAACCAATAGAATGAGTTAACATTTGTCTTCATAACAATCTCTTGGTCATATACTCTGGTGTCTGAAATAGCTGCCTGATGGAAAATATAATCAAATTGATATTGATCTAACAATGACAATTCATCAGGGTTATTAATATTTCCACATATCACATGACCATTAAAACCTATGAGATTATGGAAATGACCAAAACTTTTAAGATTTCCATTTGCAAAAGTATCACCACTTCTAAAACAATCAAAGACTGTAATTCTTGCAAGGGGGTAATTATTTTGCAAATAAAAAACCAAATTGCTTCCAATGAATCCAGCGCCACCGGTAATAAGAATATCTTTATTATTGAAATCTATGTCATTGTATTTCATGGGAAACATTATACATTTCGATTAAACTTATAATACTTGAGAGTTTTAAAATAAACAGTTGAATGAAATACGAAAGAAATTTTTATCAAATAAAGAGAAATATAGAGATTTTTGAATGCCTAAAAAAGGAAATAGATACTATTGGATATTATTCTTTGCCTTTTCAAAGCACCAAAAAAATTGAAGAATATTCAAAAAAAATCCAGCAGAATAATATCTACATACTTGGGATTGGTGGATCAAGTTTAGGCACCAAGGCGATATATGAATTTTTAAAAACATCTAAGAGTTTTGATAAGAAGCTATTTTTCTTAGATACGATTGATCCTCTGAAGATAAATTATTTATTATCTCTATCCACCCCAAAGGACTCACATTTTATTATCATCTCAAAATCCGGAAATACTATTGAACCTATCAGTATTTTGAAATATTTATCTTCAAAAGTCATAATCACAAAATCGAATTCTACAATTATTACCGGCCCAGGCACACCACTTGATGATTATGCAAAAAGAAATGGAATTACCATTTTTGAAATACCTAACAATGTTGGAGGAAGATTCTCAGTTTTTTCCCCTGTGGGTTTGGTCCCATTGTCAATTGTTGGTGTTGATATTCAAAAACTTTTGACTGGATGTAAAACAGTACATGAAAGTTTTTTTAATAAAGATAGATATTATGATTTGATAATCAATAAAGCTAGATTTTTAGTTGAAAATAAAAGTCGTTTTATGATGAATATAATTTTTTCGTACTCATCTGTTTTCAAAGCTTTTAATAAATGGTTTGTTCAATTATGGGCAGAATCACTTGGAAAGAAAAATATAAATGATACTAGACAAGGTTTAACCCCTATTTCTCTTATTGGTCCAGATGATCAACATAGTTTTTTGCAGTTAATTATTGACGGTGTCAGAGACAAAACTATTACAATTTTTAAAATTGAAGACTTCAGTGATAACACAACTATTCCTGATAACAAGGATTTTAAAATATTTAACTCTGATTACCTAAATAACAAAAGTTTTAATCAACTAATAAACTATCAAGCTGACTCAACATATGAAGCGATTATTCAAGAGAAAGATATTCCATGTGACAAAATAACTATCTCTAAAATTGATGAAGATAATATTGCGAAACTTATGTACCGTTTTCAATTGTTAACCTCTTGTGTCGGTGCATTTTTACAGATAAACACCTATAACCAGCCCGGGGTTGAACTCGGGAAACAAATTTTAAGAGATAAATTCCATAAATGATTTCAAACTGTCTATTGCCCGTTGCTGGTTTCGGTACCCGTTTTTTACCTGTTACGAAGTCTATTCCTAAAGAGATGATTCCAATATTGACTAAACCTTTGATACATTATGGTGTTGAAGAGTCAATGGATGCTGGCCTAAATTTAATTTCAATCGTTACCAGTAAACACAAAGATGCAATAAAAAAATATTTTGAAAATAGTTCGATTGTGGAGAAATCTTTGAAAGGAACAGATAAGGAGTTTCTTTTAAATGGAATAAACAATGTCATCAATTCCTGCGATTTTAGTTTTGCAGAACAAGCCGAAATGAAAGGCCTAGGCCATGCTATATATTCAGGAAAGGAAATTGTAGGCAATAAACCATTTGCTGTGCTTTTGCCAGATGATTTATGCTTCAATGAAGGCGATTCTGTTTTAAAACAAATGGTTGAGGTACATAAACACTATCCAGATTGTTGTATTGTCGCAATTGAAGAGGTTCCGATCAGCGAAGTTCATAAGTATGGAATTATTAGCGGTGAGCTCATTGATCAATCAAAAAAAGTTTTTAGAGTTCAAAATATGGTTGAAAAACCTTCTAGAGATAAAACTCCAAGCAATTTTGCCATCATTGGAAGATACATACTATCTCAGGAAATATTTAAAATTCTTGAAAACACAAGGCCAGATCATAATGGAGAAATTCAAATAACTGACGCACTTATGCAACTAGCTAAAAATGGAAAAGTTATTGCATATAAGTTTGATGGAAAAAGATTTGATTGTGGATCAGTAAGAGGATATTTGGATGCTAATAATTTTTTTGCAGCTAAAGAAAATATCTAGAAATATTTTAACTTCTGTTTATTTACTAGATGTTTCTTGATATTACACGAATAGCATCTGGGCAGTTGATAGGCCAAATTTTCTTACTGATTTCATTGCCTATCATTTCTCGATATTACAGTCCCGAAGATTTTGGTGTTTTTGCAGTTTTTAGTTCGATAATCTGGATTTTGGTGGCTATTTCATCGGCTAAAGCTGAGTCCTTGATTATCACCATGAAAAGCAGAGAAAGGGCCTTTCAGCTAACCATAGAAATTTGCATTCTCATTTTTTTAGCTAGCTTAATAATGGGAATAATACTAGTTCTTTTGAAAGATACAGAAGCACTTCAGTCTTTATCCAAGATAGATTACCTACCTTTTTTATTTTCCTTAACTATTGTTTTTGTTGGTTTTTCCCAAACACTCAGAAGTTATGTTACATACCTCGGTAAGTTTAATGCCCATGGGGTAGCTTCGATACTAAATGCAATAGGTATCATCATAGTATCTATTGGTTTTGCAAAATTTCTTCCAAATAGTTATTTGCCTGTTGGTCTTATATTGGGGCAATTATTTGGGCAATTTTTATCTTTTTTAATTTTTGCTTATTACTCAGAACTTGTCATAAACTTGGACCTCAATAATTTCATTAGACCTTTTTATTTGATTATCGGTTTATTAAGAAAAATTCCAATATTGCTCATAACACAAATTGCTTTTGTTTTAAGCCTAAGTTTTCCAACATTAATTATTAATTCTGTTGGTGGTCTAGCAAGTGCCGGCGCACTTGCAATGGCGTCAAGAATAATAAGTATGCCTACTAGCACATTAGGGCCTGCTGTTGGCCAAGTTTTTAGACATAGGTTTGCCAGTATCCATAAAAAAGATAGTAAAAATTTAACTTTTCCCAGGGTTGTTATTTCTACAACTTCCTTATTAGCAATATTGGTATATGGGCTAGCCTTTCTTCTTTCAGATATTTTTGTACCATTTTTCCTTGGGAAACAATGGATTTCTGCCATTTTTTTTGTAAAGGCGATAATTGTTATGGAGGTGTTTAATTTTGTTTATTATGCTGTTGAGGATTTGGCAATAATAAGAGATAAATTTTCTTACAGGATGTGGTCTCAATTGTTGCAATTATTTGCCTTAGTTATAATGTATTTCTATGTATTAAACAGTGATAACTTACTGAGCGTTGATACCGCCTTAATTCTAATAGTTTTTTTCAGAATATCTTTTGTTGTTTTTGACATAAAAAAATCCTGGAAAAATAACGGAACAATCTAAATAATATGATAAGACTTGTTGTTCTCTCTAGAAATCGCCCTGATTTTCTTAAAGAAACAATCCATTCTTTCCTGGATCAAAATATAGATAAGAAAAAATTTAATATTGTTGTATCGGATAACTCAACAAATAATGATGTTTCTTCAATGATGCAATATTTTTTACCTAATCGTCAAATTGAATATATTAGGCGAGATCCGCCAGTCTCATCTCACCAGCACTTTCTCACGGTGTTAGAAGAGACCAAAGAAGATTATTTGGTAATTTTTCATGATGACGATGTTTTACATCCTGACTATCTAGAAAAAATGCATCATGCAATTAAAAAGATTGATGGTGTAGCAATAGGCTGTAACGCTTATATCTTCAAGAACAAAATATTGGATGCAAAAAAGAAACCACATGGCTTTTCGAGCTCAAAAATCTTTAATAACAACCAGGAATTTCTTGAACAATACCTCCCTGGAGGCCCATGGATTGCTCCTTATTCTTCCTACATGTATAAAACAGCCGCTTTAAAGAAAATTAAGTTTAAAGATAGCTCTAAGTCAGGAATAGGTTCAGACGTTTTGATGATTAATGACTTAATCAACCTAGGAGATGTTATTTGGATACCAGAATATTTAATGTATTACAGACTTCATGAAAATAATGACAGCAATAATGTATATATGTCATGGAAGATTGCTTTAATAAATAAAATGGCAAAAAGTGGTCTGGATAAGTATAGTACTCGCGTTAGAATGTTAAGGGCAGGGTATTGGTTAAAATGGTTAATTAGGGAAAACTATAAAAATCATCTTAGATGGAAGAATAGAATAGTTTTAAAATTTGTCTTATTGAGTTTTTTTTATCTTATCTTTCAAAAACTTTTCTGGAGATCTTTTTTTAATAAGCATACTCTTAGGTACCTATTTAAGTGAAAAGCATATGACAGAATTATTTGATAATTTCTTTCTCTATTATAGAGGAAGAGTTGCTTTGGCAGAGCTGCTTAGATGTTTTGGAGTTAAGAAAGGGGATTATGTTGCTATTCAAGCTTATACATGTAGCGCAGTTCCCGAAGGAGTTATTTCAACTGGCGCAATCCCGCTTTATATTGACACGATATTTAATGGACTAACTATGTGCCCGCATGATCTTGAAAAAAAAATCAAAGAAAATCCATCTGTCAAAGTAATTGTCCTTCAACACACATTTGGTTTGCCCGCAAATATTACTCAAGTATCGTTGGTTGCAAAAAAATATGGATTACACATGATTGAAGACTGTTGCCACACTTTTAATTCTGAGTTTGAAGGTGTTAGAGTAGGAAATATTGCAGATGCAAGTTTTTTCTCTTTTGAATGGGGTAAACCTATCTCAATCGGACTTGGTGGAGCAATTAGAACTAGCAATAAGGCAATTCAAAAGAAACTCAAGAAGCAGTACATGAAATTTGTTTATCCTCCAATCTACAAGGAAATTCAGCTAATTCTTCAGAAAATTGCATTCAGTCTTTTATACAAACCTTCCACCTATTGGATTCTCAAGAAAATATTTAATTACTTGTCTAATCGAAATTTAATTTCTGGAAATCACTCTGAATCAATATTCAATCTCAACTTTAAAGAATTTAATTGGAAAATGTCAAAGTTCTGCAAATTTTTATTAAATAGAAGTACTCAACGCCTGGGAAATTTTGAAGACGTTAGCAAGCAGGTTTCCAATATTTATAATCAAGAACTTCTCGGATTTAAAAACCACAAGCTTGTTGGAAACAAAAATAGCAAAACTATTTTTGTTCGTTATCCTATGTTTGTTAACGATAAAGACAGAGTACTAAGAAAAGCAAGTGATTCTATGATTGAAGTTTCATCCTGGTATTCATCTCCTGTCCATCCTTATACAGGAGATGAACTTACAAAAATTCATTACATTCTTGGATCTTGCCCAAATGCAGAATTTGCAGCTAAAAATGTTATTTCACTTCCTGTCACCCACATTCCTAAAAAGAATTACATGGAAAAAGTTAGAGAAGTAATAGGGTCAACATAATGGAAGTTATCTTATTTGACTGCCAGGATAAATCACACCCATTTTATTTACAATGTGCAGAGATCCATCAAAAAGAGATACCAAATGGCTTTCTTTCTAAGTTAGGCCTTAATTTCTTAGCAAGCTTGTACTATTCTTTCTCTAGGTCCCAACACTCTTTCCTAATGCTTGCGGTTGAAAACAATGAGGTTGTTGGATTTATTGTAATTTCAATTAATACTAAAAAATTCTTTACGTGGTATTTAATGTCTGAATTTCTTATGAATTTCTATAAGATACCTATTTTACGTCTCGGGTCTCTTTTCTTTAAGAATTCATACGATATTCTTAAATATCCTTTCACTAAAGAAAAAGAAACTGAAAGTTTTGTTTCGAATTCCGAGATATTTAATTTTTGCGTTCATAGATCATTTCAGGACAGAGGTCTTGGTACTATTCTTTTTAACTCTGCAATTGAAAGGTTAAAATCTTTTAATGTGAAACGACTTAAAATTGTTACTGGAAAGGAGCAAGAAAAAGCTCAAAAATTTTATAAGAAAAATGGAGCGAATTTTTTACATATGATTACAGTACATGAAGAAGAAAAGTCTATGGTTTTTGTTTTAAATTTATGAGATTTTTTCCATGAAGATACCTTTTTTTAACTATCCGGATTTATTTCTTAAACATAAAGATTCTGTGTTAGAAGTTTTTAATGAAGTTTCTTCTAGAGGTGCGTTCATTCTTCAAGATGATCTGTTACAGTTTGAGAAAGATTTAGCTAATTTTCTTGAAATGGAATATGTTCTCGGTGTTGCAAATGCTACAGATGCTCTGCAACTTCTTCTCAAAGCTGGAGGGGTAGGCGGGGGCGATGAAGTCATATTCTGTTCCCATACAATGATAGCTACTGCTTCAGCTATTAAATTCACTGGCGCAAAACCTGTTCCAGTAGATGCTGGAGCAGATCATCTCATTGATCTAGATTCAATTGAGGCAGCAATAACAGAAAATACAAAGGCAATCATGCCTACCCAGCTCAATGGAAGAATAGCAGATATGGACAAAATTTTGCAGATTGCCGATAAATATAATTTGCAAGTCTACGAAGATAGCGCTCAAGCTCTTGGTGCCAAATATAAGAATAGGTCTGCAGGTTCATTTGGTCTAGGAGGTTGCATAAGTTTCTATCCGGCAAAAGTTCTTGGTTGTTATGGTGACGGAGGAGCAGTTCTAACCAATAATAAAGATATATATCAAAAAGTTAAGTTGATGAGAGATCATGGCAGAGATGAAACTGGCAATGTAAGCATATGGGGGTTTAATAGTCGTCTTGATAATATACAAGCAGCTATCTTAAATTATTTTTTTAAAGATTATGAGAATGTAATTTCTAGAAGAAGAGAGCTATCGAATCTATATGCAAAGAATTTATTAGGGATTGAAAAATTGAAATTACCACCATCTATAGCTGACAGCCCTAATAATTTTGACATTTATCAGAATTATGAAATTGAGGCTCAAGATCGAGATGCTCTTAAGGATTACCTCTCCGAGAATGGTGTAGGCACTATCATCCAATGGGGAGGGAGAGCTGTTCATGAGTTTAGCGATTTAGGTTTCAATTACTCTCTCCCTATATCTGAAAAAATTATGCGAAATAGTCTTCTATTGCCTTTAAATATGAGTGTAACCAATGAAGAAGTAGTCTATATATCCGAGCTTATTAGAGGTTTCTACAATGCATGAAGAATTTGCAAAGAAATTGAGAGTTCATGCCCTGAAAATGACCAGTAAGGGAGGGAGTTCTCATATTGGATCTATATTGTCCATAATAGACATAATTGCAGTTTTATATGGCTCTGTCTTAGTGGTTAATCCAAAAAACCCATTGTGGATCTCTAGAGACAGATTTATTTTAAGCAAAGGCCACGCAGGAGCTGGAGTTTATGCAGCACTCGCAGAATTAGGCTTCTTTGATATTAAAAAACTTGAAAGTCATTATCAAAATGGTTCAGATTTATCTGGACATGTTTCACACAAAGGAATACCCGGTGTTGAGTTTTCAACAGGTTCGCTAGGACATGGGTTACCAGTAGCTTCTGGGATGGCTTTGGCAGCTAAAATAAACAAATCAAAGCATAAAACTTTTGTTTTGATGAGCGATGGTGAATGTGATGAGGGTTCAAATTGGGAGGCAGCTTTGTTTGCATCTCATAATAGACTTGATAATTTAATTGCAATTATTGATCGAAATCATCTACAAAGTATCAAATCAACTGAGGAAACAATTTCATTAGAACCTTTCAAAGATAAATGGATATCATTTGGGTGGAATGTTATAGATGTTGATGGACATAACCACAATGACCTCTTAAAAGCGTTGACATTCAAAAGCAATAATAAGCCATTATGTATTATTGCAAACACAATAAAAGGTAAAGGAGTTTCCTTCATGGAAAATTCAGTCTTATGGCATTATAGAACTGCAAGAGGTAAAGAATATAATCTTGCACTTAAAGAGTTAGAGAAAGATTAATGCGGGATGCTTTTTTAAAGAGTTTAACTCATTTGGCAAAAATTGATAAAGATATAGTTCTTCTAACTGCAGATCTTGGTTATGGAGTCTTTGAAAATTTCGAGAAAGATTTTCCAGGTCAGTTTTTTAATGTTGGAGTTGCTGAACAAAATATGACTGGCTTAGCTTCTGGCTTGGCTATAGAAGGAAAAAAAGTAGTAACTTACTCTATTGGTAATTTTCCCACACTAAGATGTCTTGAGCAAATAAGAAATGATGCTTGTTATCATGAACTGAATATCACAATTGTGGCGTCTGGGGGTGGCTTTAGTTACGGTTCTCTAGGAATGTCACACCATACTACAGAGGATATTGCCATTATGAGATCTCTTCCTGGGGCTGTAGTGGTAGCCCCTGGAACTCAAAAAGAAACAGAAGATTTAACTAGTGCTTTGATAAATCATCAGGGAGTCTCTTATTTAAGGCTTGATAAATCTTTTGCTAAAGATATGCCTCATGAAAATATTATAGGTAAGGCTAATCAATATTCAATGGGGGTAGATATTACTTTAGTAACTACTGGAGGTATTCTCAAGGATGTCATAGAGGCTTCAGAATTACTTAAAGAAAGAAATATTTCTTGTAATGTAGTTAGTATGCATACAATAAAACCGATTGATTCTGATATTCTTATCCATTTATCTAACAATTCCAAAGGAATTGTAACAGTTGAGGAGCATAATCTTGATGCTGGGCTCGGCAGTGCGGTAGCAGAAGTCTTGTTAGATTATGGAGCTATACCTAAAATCTTTCTCAGGATTGGATTAGATAATAAATTTTCGTCTATTGTTGGATCTCAAGACTATCTTAAAGAAAAATATGAATTAGATTCAATTTCAATCGCTAGAAAAGTTGCTGAGCTTTTTAAAAAGGATGAAAAGCGCTAATGAAGCGTATTACTGATATTATTTTATCTTTTTTTGGTTTAATTCTCTTCGCCCCTATCCTATTATTTTTTATTTTTTTAATCTACAAGCAAGATAAGTCTAATCCATTTTATGTATCTGAGAGGATCGGTTTATTAAACAAACCTTTCAGAATGATTAAATTAAGATCAATGATTAAGAATGCAGATACGACTGGCGTTGATTCTACTTCTGCAGATGATTGTAGAATTACCCCAGTAGGGCACATAATTCGCAGATATAAGCTTGATGAAGTTATGCAACTTTGGAATGTGTTGAAGGGAGAAATGAGTATTGTTGGCCCAAGGCCAAATGTTAAAAGAGATGTCAATCTTTACACTGATATTGAAACAGGGCTACTTAGAGTGCGGCCAGGAATTACGGACTTCTCTTCCATTGTTTTTTCCGATGAAGGTGAAATTTTAAAGGGATTAGATGATCCTGACTTAGCCTACAATCAACTAATTAGACCTTGGAAAAGCAGGCTGGGCTTAGTGTATATAGATAATCAGAATTTCTTATTAGATCTAAGACTTATGCTTTATACATTTATTTCTCTTTTTTCAAGAAAAAAAAGTCTCAAATATATTCAGAAAGAATTAGTAAAAATACAGGTTGATACTGAGCTAATTAAAATAAGTGGTAGAAAAGTAAAACTATATCCTGTTGCTCCCCCTGGAGCTAGTAGCATAGTTTTGGCCCGTAAATAAATGAGGCAAGTTTATGAGTTTAGATGATTTAAAAAATCTTAATATTATAAAAAAACAAATACTCTTGTTATTTTTCGATAGTTTTTTAACTATATCTGTTCTTGTTGCTTCATTCTACATAAGATTAGGTTATCTTTTTCTACCAGATGATTACTTAGTTTTTTTAGTTTATTTATCACCATTAATTTCTATACCTATTTATATTAAATTTGGATTGTATAGATCTGTTATGAGATATATCGGCTTCCAAACAGTATGGAAAGCTGTGCAGGCTGTTTCTCTTTATTCTCTAATATGGGGTATTCTTGCCTTTATGTCAGGCCTCGATGGCATTCCTAGGTCTGTAATTATTATCAATTGGTTTTTATCAATTATTGCTATTGTTGGTTTTAGGATGATCGCAAAATGGCTACTATCTGATTTTGATAAATTTAAAGAAAAAAAACCAAAGAGAAATATTGCAATATACGGTGCAGGAAGATCTGGAATACAATTATTAGATGCTTTAAAGCGATCAGAGAATTTTCATCCTATAGCCTTCATTGATGATTCATCAGCCATTCAAGGCAGATTAATTAATGGTTTTCAAGTTTACGATCGAGATAGTCTTCCTTATTTAATAAAACGAGAAGGACTCGCCGAAATATTTATTGCAATACCATCATTAAAGAGAAAAGAATTGAGAAAAATTTTTGATTCTATAGAGAATTACAAAATACCCATTAGCTCAGTTCCAAGTCTTGAGGATTTTGCAAAAGGTAAAATAGAAATTAGCTCTTTAAAAAAAATTACCATTGAGGATCTTCTTGGCAGAGATGCTGTTCTACCTGACCAGACACTCATAGAAGTTAATATCAAAAATAAAGTGGTTTTAGTTACTGGAGCAGGAGGATCCATTGGTTCTGAAATATGCCGACAAGCTATAAATTTAGGCGTAAAAAAACTAATTCTTTATGAAATGAGTGAGTTAGCTCTTTATAAAATTGAGCAAGAACTTATATCAACCCATAATACAAACATCGAGGTATTTCCTATACTCGGTTCAGTTATGAACCTCAATAGACTTGAGAAAGCTTGCAAAAAATTCAATGTTGAAACAATTTTTCATGCCGCAGCATATAAACATGTTCCACTAGTTGAATATAACCTCGAAGAGGGTGTTTCAAATAATGTTATGGGTACTTTAAATACTGCTATAGCTGCTAGAAATTGTAATGTTGAAAATTTTGTCCTGATTTCAACCGATAAAGCTGTTAGACCAACAAATATTATGGGGGCAAGTAAAAGACTTGCGGAAATGGTTGTTCAGTCTTTAGCTAAACTTAAATCTAATACTAAATTTGCAATTGTCAGATTCGGAAATGTTCTTGGTTCAAGTGGATCAGTTATTCCACTATTTAAAAAACAAATTTCAAAAGGTGGACCAATAACATTAACCGACAAAAATGTCATACGTTACTTTATGACTATTTCAGAAGCTGTTGAGCTTGTTATCCAAGCAGGATCAATGGGTAATAATGGAGAAATATTTATTTTAGATATGGGTAAGCCAGTCAAAATTTACGATTTAGCAAAAAAAATGATTACTCTTTCAGGTCTTACTATTAAAAATATTCATAATCCTGATGGCGATATTGAAATAAAATTAGTTGGGCTTCGTCCTGGCGAAAAGCTATTTGAGGAACTCTTAACATCTGGAAAACCAAAGAAAACTTCTCACCCATTAATTATGAAAACGGATGAGAAGGTTGTTGAATGGAATACTCTAAGATTGATTTTAGAGGAGTTGGAGCAATTAATTGAAGCCAACGAAACTGAAGAAGTTGTAAAGAAATTAACAGTTATAGTTGATGGGTATAATCCTGAAAGTAATATAGTTGATTTATTAAAGTAAAAAAGTTTGTCATTTTCAAGCCAGGTTCAGAACATTATGATATTAGACATTTTATTTATTAAATATGTTTCTATTTTAAAATTCAGATTTAAGGTAACTAAGTTTTAAATTATTAACTTTTAGTATCCAAATTAAGTCAAGTTTTTAGTAAATTAGAATTTAAATTTATTCTCAATTTAGAACCCTATACTGAAGACAATATAGGGTTCATTTATTTATGACTAACTAATACCAGTCATCATCATTATCTTCGTCGTCATAATCAAAGTCTTTTTCTTCATCATCATCAAATTCATCATCATAGTCATAATCATCAATACTCATTTTTTGTCTCCACAAAAAAATACAAAAATAACCAAAAAAATAACTTCGGTTATTTTTTGAAATATACTCTTCTTAAAAAAAATGTAAAGAAATTTTTTTTATAAAAAAAAATTAAAAATCAATAACTTATAATATTTTATCTACGATAGCGGCTGTGAGTAATTATTTTGTAGACAATGAAAGATAATTTAATGTAAATTCATCTACTTTTCGTTCGACTTCATTAATTAGATTTTCAAATTTGGCTTGATTAGCCAAACCCTCTTGTTTTCTTATAGTGTCACGCATAAAATCGACGCTTTGAAATAGTTTGTAAATTTCACCATAAGTCTGCTGGTCATATTTCTTGAGATGCTTTCTAATAATATTCACCATCTCAATACGCAATTCTCTATTATTTTCTTGCTCTAATTCTGATGGTTTGGGATTAATTTCATTTGGATGAAAAAGCACGCTATTTTCAAATTTTTTCTTGAAAGAGGGATTTACTTTTGAGATATTTAAGCCCAATCTTTGAAACATTGGGAAGTAGGAATCTTCATTAATAAACAACCCAAAAAGATTGTTAATTTCAGTCTTGTAATTCATTGTTCTAAAAACAAATAGAGTTTAAATATTTCTATAAGTATCCCACTGCAATGTAATGTTTTCGAAATAACATACCAAAGGTTTCTTTAGTTGGTAACTGTTAGAGAAGTATATCAACTGATATTGTTGATATAAACTTTTTAGATTATTTTAGAGCGATTATCTTTGATTATTAACTTTTTCGATTCTTTATCGGAATATGTATATGTGTTTTTCTCGTCAGAATATTCAAATAAGTATTGTTTAGTTTTAACCAAATTAATCTTAAATAATTGGTTAATTAAATTTATTGAAATTTGTTCTTTATTATTTTTCTCGAAAATTATTTCAACAGTATTTGTCTCTGAATAATCAGAGAAATTAATAAAGATGATATTTAAATCACTTCTATTACAGATGACTTTATCAAATGAAGATGGATTATTTGTATTTATTATTGAATTCTTACAACTAAATCCATTGTTATTTAAATAATGTCTTTGAGATGTAATGTAATCTGATGTAGAAATCCCTGATAGAAAATCCATCTCTGATGGGTACGATAACTGACTTAATAAAACGAGAATCAGAAAATATAAATAGTTCATAATGAACATTATATCCATTTTAGACATTAATATATTATTTACTTGTATCTAACTAGATAAAGTATTTCTCTGATTTTGGAGATATAGTAATTGACCTTTGATAATTACTGTTTTCGAATTATTTTTACTAATTTTTGATATTAACTAATGATGGAATTAATTATTTGATTTGAAAAATTGATTTTTATTAAAAATTCTGTCTCAAAATAAGACCATATACGTTAAAGTCACTTCCATTCCTTAAATTCCAACTATGTGTAAATCCAAGAGAAGTATCTTTATTTATTTTTCTCATAGAATAAATCTTGAACAAATCAACCAAGGTTGACGATGATTCAATCTTAATTAATTGATATTCACCTTCTAGTTCTATATCGTCATTAAGTTGGTATCTTAAACCAAGTTTGGGAATGTAATATTTTACTTCTGGAGTACTATCGGAGTATGAACTGGTACAGTCGGTAGTTCCAGATGTACATTTTTTTTCATAAACAGAATGACCATATTGGAGACTTGTCAAGACATCAGTTTTTTCATTAAGTGAGAAGTGATAAATACCCTCAATTCCAAAATCTTTTACTTTCTGTTCTTCATATTCCAGAGGATCATTCCAGTCACCATAGTGATAACCCATTACACCCTCTACTGAGAAATTATCAGTTATAGACTTTGATATTAAGATTGAATATAGATCATCAGTCCACTTTGATTCACTATGACTGACCTCTATATCAATGAAATCGTAACTAAATTCTTTAGAATAAGAGAACAGACTTACAGTGAGTGAAAGAATTAGTGTAAGAATTTTCATGGTGGAATTATAAATAATAGGAGTCAAATTGACACAGTGTCTTAACTCTCTTTTAACTCTTTTTCTTTTAATTTTTTTCTATGTTCTTTCAAGTAAGGAATCATTCTCTTATTCACATTGATAGAAATACTATTATTAACCCCCATTAATGAACGATTATTTGAATCAATTAAATTTGATATTAATATGTTTCCATTGTCCTCAAATGAAATAAGGTGTTTATCAAACAGGGAGTCAAATAAAGGAGATAACAATATTCCATTTTCTGGATCCAATCTCTCTTTATCTGAAGAGTCTGACCATCTTTTAATATGAGAGGAGATTAGAATCGATGGAATATCGATTCCTGTAATTGGACACTTTCCGTTCCATTTTTTGAATACTTGGTTTCGATAGTAACCTTGACCAACCCTTGAGGTTACAAGACCTGTAGATTCAGTCTTATTTGGTTTACTGTAATTTCTTTGTCTTCTCTCCGAAATCTGACCTTTTTTTGTAATAGGAGAATTAGAAGTCTTACCAATTTTTGATGGTTCCCAATCATATATCTCTTTCAATAAAGAATTTGAAGTGAAGTCATCATAGTCCAT
>Ga0255768_10001070_pt1 | contig 28653 bp, 12 predicted proteins | sample 071ome_33_FD_179983 | JGI IMG/M metagenome (GOLD analysis project Ga0255768, IMG submission 179983) | Coastal salt marsh microbial communities from the Groves Creek Marsh, Skidaway Island, Georgia - 071412AT metaG (version 2) | ecosystem: Environmental > Aquatic > Marine > Intertidal zone >...
GAAACGATGTCACGACGTAAGAAGCCATTTACTGTTGACTATGCAGGATTTGGGTGGTTGTTGATTAAGCACGGAGTCTTTGAGCATGAGGAGATGAAGTATCCTTGGTTTGCACCGAAGATGCAAGTCTTTGAATCTGGGGAAGTTCAGGATATGTGTGGAGAGGATGTAAGTTTCTGTCTGGATGCAAAGGAAGCAGGCTTTGAAATTTGGTGCGACCCTCGTATCAGAGTTGGTCACGAAAAGACAAGGGTAATTTGATACGATGACAGAAAGGTATACAATTCTCCATAACAACAAGGTCTTAGGTGAGAACTTGACGGAGGAGGAATACTTTGATATGATGGAGGACCTGTCGGTAGAGTTTTATCAGACAGGTTTTCCAAGACCACAAGAACTTGAAACTAAGATTACTAAGGAGTATTAATTATGGCTATGCGTAAAGGTGGTGGTTATGTGGAGGGAGCTCCTAAGAAAACTCGTCAAGGAGCGGGATCTCATACCAAGTATGCTGCGTCTTCTCGCAATAAAGCACGGAAGAAGTATCGCGGTCAAGGCAAAGGTTGATATCAGGAGGGGGATGACCCCTCTTTTTTTATGAAAATAAATACGAATAAGGGATAGCAACCCCTCTAAAAGTTCTGATTTTTATAAATCAGGAGCTAAAAATGGGACAATCACCTGTCGATCGTAATAGAGACTATATGAGAGAGATGTGGGGCACGGATCGTCTTGCCTCAGATTATGGTTCGATGCAAAACATTAATGTATATGAGGAGAAGAAGCAATTTCTTCAAGAGATTATGGACTATGAGAAGACACATGACTTAAAAAAACAGTCAGAATTACATGAAAAGATTCGTAATGATGATGATTATGATGATTGGGAGTATGGCACAGAGCCAAATTATGGAAATCCTTGGTCTTGAGCATAAATAAGTCAAGAAAACCTTCTGATCAATGGCAGTCACTCGGATATCAAGAGCATTTAAGGACATTAGTTTGTCTTTTGACCCTCATCCGGTGACAAAAGACCTACCTATTCTTAAAAATGAGAATGCAATTCGTCGTTCTGTAAGAAATTTGGTTGAAACTATCCCTACAGAGAGGTTTTTTCAACCTCTTTTAGGGTCTGATGTAAGAGCAAGTCTCTTTGAGTTTGTTGATTATGGCACGGCGAGTGTAATTCAGGACCAAATTCTTACAACAATCGAAAATTTTGAGCCAAGAGTGGAAAATGTTGAGGTTCAGGTCAATCCACAACCTGATGACAACACATTTGAATGTAATGTTATCTTTGATATCATTGGTCAGGACTTTCCGACTCAAGAATTTACATTTATCTTAGAGGCAACCAGGTAATATGCCTTTTACAAAGTTTACAAACCTAGATTTTGACCAGATAAGAGCACAAATTAAGGATTATCTCAGGGCAAATTCCAATTTTACGGACTTTGACTTTGAGGGATCTAACTTTTCTGTCTTAATCGACACTCTTGCCTATAATACTTACATTACGGCATTCAATTCCAATATGATTGTCAACGAATCCTTCTTGGATTCGGCAACATTGAGGGAAAACGTCGTATCTTTGGCAAGAAATATTGGTTATGTACCTCGGTCCAGGAGCTCCTCTAAGGCAAATATAACACTGTCCGTGGTAACAGACACAAGTAGTCCTACACTAACCTTAGAGGAGGGTCTAGTGTGCGTAGGATCCGTTGAAGATAGTAATTACATCTTCTCAATTCCAGAAAGTATTACTACTGTAGTTTCTTCTGGCACTGCAACATTCTCTGGTATTGACATTTACCAGGGCACACTACTTAGAAACAGTTTTGTAGTTGATGGATCCCTCGATCAGAGATTTATTTTAAATAATTCCTTCATTGATACTGCTACAATCGTTGTAAAAGTTGATGAAAAGGAATATTCACGTGTTGATAATATTATTAACCTAAATTCTGACTCTGAAATCTATCTTCTTCAGGAAGTTCAGGATGAAAAATATGAATTATTATTTGGTGATGGTTATTTTGGTAAGAAATTGACCAATGGCGCAGTCGTTACGGTCACTTATATCGTTACTGACGGTGTTGAAGGTAATGGAGCATCTGATTTTGCCTTCTCTGGACGTTTAGTTGGTTCTTTAGATCAAATTGTAGGTCCAACATCAGTCACTGTAACAACAAATACTGCATCATCTAATGGTGGAGATATTGAAAGTATTGAATCTATCAAGTATTTTGCACCAAGACTATATTCATCTCAGTATAGAGCAGTAACTGCCCGTGATTATGAGGCAATTATTCAATCAATCTATCCAAATACTGAATCAGTATCTGTAGTTGGTGGTGAGGAATTAGATCCTCCACAATTTGGCAATGTAATTATTAGTATCAAACCAAAGAATGGTGATTTTGTTTCTGACTTTGACAAGGAAACAATACTTTCTAAATTAAAGAATTATTCATTGTCTGGCATCAATCAACAAATCATCGACCTTAAGGTTCTTTATGTTGAAGTTGACTCTGCAGTATACTATAACCCATCTCAGGCATCAACTCCAAATGATTTGAAGACATCAATTACAAATACATTGAATACATTCTCATCTTCAAATATTAATAAGTTTGGTGGCAGATTTAAGTATAGTAAGTTGTGTCAAACAATTGATAACGTTGATAATGCAATTACATCAAATATTACAAGAGTTATTCTTAGAAGAAATCTAAGAGCAGCAATTAATGAGTCTGCTCAGTATGAATTATGTTATGGAAATGCATTCCGTTATGTAAAAGAAGGATTTAATATTAAGAGCACTGGTTTCACTCTTTCCGGTAGAACTGGAACATTCTACATCACAGATACTCCTGGCGAAGATGGAATGGGTGTGCTGAGCATAGTAAGAGAACCTGTTGGTGCTGATAAGTATTTTGTTGAAATACAATCTGCAGGAACAGTTGATTATGTAAAAGGTGAGATTAAACTCAATACAATTAATATAACATCTACAGAAAAAGAAAATAACGTTATTGAGATTCAGGCATATCCAGAGTCAAATGATGTTATTGGACTGAAGGACCTTTATCTTAGTTTCTCAGTTGCTGATAGCAAGATAAATATGATAAAGGATACTATTACTTCTGGTGAACAGATATCCGGAGTCGGATATAAGACTACTTCTAGCTACTTAAACGGAGAACTAAAGAGGGTATAAGATGATAAAAACTGGATTTGAGACGAGGGTAAAAGTTCAACAAATTATTGAGAACCAATTACCAGAGTTTTTACGTTCTGAAAGTCCTAAATCGATAGATTTTTTAAAGCAATATTACATATCTCAAGAGTATCAGAGTGGACCTGCTGACCTTGCCAATAACTTAGATCAGTATCTTAAGATTGACAACCTTACCCCTGAAGTAATTAGTGGTGATATTACTCTTTCTGCCGATATTAATGATGAAGAAACTACAATAACAGTAAGTTCTACTAAAGGTTTTCCTGCAGAGTATGGTCTTTTTCAGATTGATGATGAGATTTTCACTTACACTAGCAAAACTCCATCAAGTTTTATTGGATGTGTAAGAGGATTTAGTGCTGTAACTTCCTATAAAACGGACTTAAATCCAGAAGAATTAATTTTCAGCACATCAAAAGCAGCATCACATACTGCTGGAGCAGATGTAAAAAATCTTAGTGCTGAATTTTTAAAAGAGTTTTATAAAAAATTAAAATATACATACACACCTGGATTAGAAAATGTAGAATTTGTATCTGATTTAGATGTCAATAACTTCATCAAGGAAGCAAAGAGTTTATATGAATCAAAAGGAACTGAAGAATCTTTCAAAATTCTTTTCAATGTTCTTTATGGTATAACTCCAGAAATTGTTGACTTAGAAGATTATCTAATAAAGCCATCTTCAGCAAGATATTTAAGAAGAGAAAATATAGCAGTTGAAGTTATTTCTGGAGACCCAAGCAAGTTAAAGGGTCAGACAATTAGAAAATCTTCAGATTCAGAAACATTTGCTTCTGTTTCTGAAGTAGAAATATTTTCAAATGTAGGTGTTAGCACATATTATGGACTTTCATTGTTCGTTGGATATGACGACACTGATAGTAATCAAGGATCATTTGCAGTTCAACCAAAAGTAACTGCGATTAATTCTGTAAGTATAGGTGCATCTGTAATTACAGTAGATTCTACAATAGGATTTCCAAATTCTGGCACATTAATTTTTGGAAGCGATAAGATTAATTACACTTCTAAGACTGTAAATCAATTCTTAGATTGTACAGGTGTTGTTACAGAAATACCAATTAAAGGTGAGTTGCGTATTGACGAATCTTTCTATGGATATGAAGATGGAGATATTAACAAAAGGGTTGATGTACGTATAACCGGAGTATTATCTAATTTTAAAGGTACTAGTGATATTAAATTATTATCTACTGATCAAAAAATATATTTTAAAAATGTAGGTGAAAAGATTTTAAATCCAGAGTCTGATAAAACTTATAAAGAAATTTTTGCTAATTCTTGGACATATAATACTAGCCCAAGATATGCTGTAGATTACTACAATCCAAGTGATCTTAGATTCTTCTTGAAAGATTCTATTGTCAATGATATTACTTTAAGTGTTGGCGACACAGTACAAATTTTAGATGAAATATCCGAAACCACTTACAGTGAAAATGCAACTATTGATGCAATATTTAATGATTATGTAGTTTTAAGCAATGTTGGTTTTACCACAGAACATTTAAATAAAAATCTTTCTATTCGTAGAAATTTAAAAACTGCTAAAAGTTCTGCAACACCTATTAAGTATGGAAATGATGTTTTAGTTAGTGATGTTCAAAATCTCTACAATGAGAATAATGAATATTTCTATGTGGCATCAAATTCTTTGCCGTCATATGAGATTCAAGAGAGTGTAAAAAAATCTTCGATATCCACTGCAAATTCAACTACACTACAAGGATATAATTCTTCTACAGATAGGTATTCCATCATTTCGTTCGATAGCAGTGTAGAATTTTTAACTGGTGATAGAATATATTATAAACCAAGTAATGTTTCACTTATAGGACTTGAAGAGGGTGATTATTATGTAAAAGTTCTCTCTCCAAATAATAAAATAAAATTATATAAATCAAGATCATTAATTCTAAATGATAATTATGTTGAGTTTACTTTTAATAGTCAGGTTGTAGGATCTCACAATTTTATCTTATATTCCCAAAAAGATGAATTAATAAGTCCCCAAAAGATTCTTAAAAAGATACCTAACAAGAAAAATATCAAAATTGGCACCAAAGAAAATACTACTCCAGGTTCTACAGGTATTTTTGCAAATGGTGTTGAGTTAATAAACTATAAGTCTAGAGATAAAGTTTATTATGGACCTATTAAGGACATTACAGTATTCAATAGTGGTAGTGGTTATGACGTAGTTAATCCACCTGATATATCAATAACATCTCCTTCTGTAGGAACTACGGCACTTTCTTATTCAAATTTAAGTGGCACATTAAAAGAAGTTATTGTAGATCCTCAAGACTTTGATGTCAATGAGGTTATATCAGCATCCTTAACAGGAGGAAATGGTAATGGAGCAGTTTTAAAACCAGTAGTAGAAAAGAGATATCGTGAAGTTGATTTCGATTCTAGATTAAATTATTTGGGTGGAGGTCTTGATGTTGAGTCAGAAACTTTAACCTTCTCATCTAATCATAATTTCTATAATGGACAACCTATTGTCTATAATAGAAACGGTAATACTGCTATTGGTGTGGGAACTTATGGAGCTCTCACATCAAATGAATTATCTACTGGCACATTATCTAATGGGTCAATTTATTATGCAGAAGTTGTTAATGACCAAACCATTAAACTTTATTATAGTTTGTCAGACTACAATAGTGGAATTAACACAGTTGGATTTACTACAGCAGGACCTAATGGTGCAGTTGCCTCAGGAATTCATAAGTTTAGAACATATGAAGGTAAGAATACCCTTAGATCCATTGTAGTGCTAAATCCTGGAAGCAATTATCAAAATAGAAAAATAATTGTAAAACCGGAGTCTATCTCTACAGCAAATGACACCATAACCTTTAAAAATCATGGATTTTCTGATGGTGATATCATAAACTACTCAACAACTGGAAGTGTAGTATCAGGATTATCTACAGATTTTAGTTACTATGTTATAAAGACTGATGACGATACTTTTAGAGTTGCAAGTGCTGGTGTTGGTGCAACCATATCATCAAATTATATTACAAAAAATTATGTAAACTTATCAAGTATTGGATCAGGATATCATACTTTTAATTATCCAAAAATTGAGGTAAATCTTAACGTAGTTTATGATGAAAATGTTGGTGTTAGAACTATTACAACAACTCCAGTTATTACTGGTGAAATAACTGATATTCATCTCTATGAGGAAGGTAGTGGCTACGGCACAGAAATCATCAATTTCCACAAAAAACCAGATATCATCATATCTTCTGGAAACGGAGCAGAAATTTCCCCTATTATCAGCAATGGTAGAATTTTAGACATCAATTTATTAGTTGGTGGTAGTGGATATTCATCAGCACCAGAATTAATTGTTAACGGTAGTGGTGTAGGTGCTAAGCTGAGGGCAGTTGTTTCTGGTGGATCAATAACTGATGTAATCGTAATTAATCCTGGTGCCAATTATGATTCGAATACCACTATTAGTGTAGTTGCAAGAGGATCTGGATGTTATGCGGAAGCAAATGTTAGAGATTTAACTATTGATTATCATTCAAGATTTGGTGAAGAGATTATAATAGAAAACAAGAATAATAATCAAGGTTTAGAGTATGGAATTTTAAGTTATGGATCTAATATCAGAGACAAGTTTTCTGATAATGGATCAAATCACTCCCCAATTATTGGTTGGGCTTATGATGGAAATCCAATATATGGTGCTTATGGTTATTCCAATCCTTTAAGTAATAGTTCCAGTCTAAAAGTTATGGAGAGTGGTTATACGACAGCATCAGTAACTGATAGACCTTCTTCTATTGTTTCTGGTTTGTTTGTTGAAGATTATGAATTTGTTGGAGGAAAAGACCTTGACGAATATAATGGAAGATATTGTGTAACACCAGAATTCCCTAATGGTGTCTATGCATATTTTGCCTCATTAAATACGACAACTTTATCTCCATCATTCCCATATTTTATCGGTAACAGTTTTAAGTCTCTTCCTGTTAAACAGACAATAAATCAAGATTTTGATTTCAACAATTCAAATCTTATAAGAAATACTTTCCCATATAAAGTTTCTGAAAATAATTCCAGTAATGATTTTATTGGAACGCCAGATAATTTAATAAAATTAAAGTCAAATGTAGATTCTATTATTGAGGGAGATGTAAATGATTTAGAAGTAACTGCATCTGGTGATAATTATGCCGTTGGGGATAAAGTAGTATTTGATAATTCCAATACTAGTGGAGGAGGTCTTTCTGTCCAAGTTAAGACTCTTAGTGGCAAAACTATAACAAGTGTAGTAACTACTGCTGATACATATCAGTCAGCAAAGGTTATTTGGGAAGACAAAAATACGGTTTCCTTATACATTGATGAAGTCAATCAAGTAAATGACCAAGATAGTATAGTAGTATCAAATACTTCATCTTTTGTCAATGGGTTGTCGGATAGTCATATTGCCAATGTTTCTAATGAAAGTGTTTATCTAATAAAAGAAGTCCCAAGTAATGCTGTATCTGGTGTTGTAACCGACATTTATATTTCTAGAATACCATCTACACTATCAGTAGGGTCTTCACTTTCGATAGGTGATGAGGTTTTATCAGTCATCAATATTTTCCCAGATAATAGTGTTGTAAGAACTTTAAGAGGAATTAGTGCAACGGCACATTCGCAATCTGATGAAGTAAGTATTCTAACAGGAAAGATTATCTTAAATCTAAGCACACCATATTTTGAATCTAAGTTAAATGATAAACTTTATTTCAATCCATTACAGTCGGTTGGATTTGGAACTCAAACTGGAATTTCATCAAGTTTAAATTATGAAATTGGTGATATAACAAAAGTTATTTCTATACCGACACAAAGCATTTATGCACCAAATCATAACTTTAAAACATCGCAGAGTGTAGTATTTACTTCATCTGGTAATCCAATTTACGTTTCTACAACTGGTACTGGTGGTGTATTTAATTTACCACAAACATTATATGTGATTAATAAGTCTAAGGACTATATTGGTCTAACAACGACTGTTGGACTAACAACAAGCACGGATGGTTTATATTTCAGATCATTCACTGCTAATGGTGATGATACTGATTACCAATATTCACTTGAATCTAACTTTACACAGGTAACTGCAAAGGTTGAAGAGATAAAATCTGAAGTAACTACTTTAACAAATCATTTACTGCAAGATGGTGATAAGGTTAACTTAACGGTAATACCGAATCAAACTACTGGAATTGGAACTTATTCTGAAGTAACAGTTAAGTATAATTCGCAATATAATAAACTACTCATAAATCCGATTAGTTTTGAATCTGGTGCAGTTGACGATACAAATAATACCATATCTCTACCTTCTCACGGATTAATTACCGGAGATAAAATATTCTACGATTCATCAAGCACACTAATTTCTGGATTAGAAACGGGGTCATACTACATTAATAGAATTGATGATGATACCGTTAATATTTGTCAGACATATTATGATGCATTATCTTCACCACCATCTGTAATCGACTTTACTTCTACTGGAGGTACTGGACAATCATTGTCTCAAATCAATCCATTATTTAATATTATTCGTAATAATAATTTACTTGTTAATTTAGAGGATTCATCATTGTCTGGATATGATTTCAAAATTTACACCGATGAAAATTTCTATAATGAATTTGTTTCCGTTGGGTCTTCCACATCATTCAATGTAATAAAATCTGGAACACCTGGATCCTCTGGTGCTTCATTAACATTGAATTATGGTAGTGATTTACCAAACATACTCTATTATAACTTAGAAAACTCTGGCAATTCTATTATTAATGATAAAGATGTAAATGGAGCATCTAAAATATTATTCAATGATAGTGAATATAATGGTGAATATGTAATATCAGATACTGGAAACACCACATTTAAGATATCATTAAAATCTTATCCAGAAAGTTTATCATATAATCAAAGTAATACTAATACATTGAAGTATTCCACATCTTCCACAAATGCAAGAGGTGGAGTTGATTCCATAAAAATCAATTCAAAGGGATTTAATTATGATACATTGCCAGAATTTGCAAGTATTACTTCTTCTTCTGGTCTTGGTGCCGAAATTAAACCAAAATCGGATAATATCGGAAAATTAAATCAACTTACCATAGAAAATTCTGGATATAATTTCTCAGCCGATAAAACTTTAAATCCAGAAGCATTTATTTCACCGACAATTGAGTTAAGTAACAACAATACAATTAGTCAAATTGAAATTACTTTTGGTGGATATTATTACCAATCACCTCCAGATTTAGTTGTAGTAAATCCATCTACTGGAGATGTATATAATACAGGTATTCTAGAAGCTAGAATTCAAGGATCATCGATTAGTGAGATAGAAATATTGAATGTCCCCAAAGGATTATCCGATGAGGTTAGTAAGGTTTATGCAATTAATAATGATAATGGTGTTGGAATAGAAGAATGCACGGACTCAACCCCAGGTAATTTAACACTTATTTTATCAACACCAATATTAGGATTTGCAACTGATCCGTTTAAAATTGGTGACAAAGTATTTTTGGAAAATTTATTAGTAGATGAATCTATTAGTGGAGATGGATTCAATTCATCCGACCACAAATATAATCTATTCCCAGTTTTAAGTTATACAAATTCAAATCCAGCAGAATTAATTTTAGACATTTCAGATTATACTACAAATCCAGGAACAGCTCTAGTTGCTCAAAACTCTTATGCAACAGTAGTTAATTCGTCTAATTATCCAGTATTTACAGTAAAACAAACTTCAGTAGACTTTATTATTGATGAAATTCTATTAGTTTCAAATGGTGGCAATTATGTAGAAACTGACCTAATAGTATCTGAAAATACTAAAGATAGTGTAAAAATTTATGGAAACTATCTCTTGAAAAAAGGTGATGTTATTTTAGGAAAAAATTCTGGAAGTTTGGCAACAATTGAAAATATTACCTACAATAATGGAATTTTTGAAATTGATTATTCAAGTAAGAAAAATTTAGGATGGTCTAATGATACTGGCAAACTAAACACAGATTATCAGGTCACATCTGATAATGATTATTACCAAAATCTTTCATATTCAATAAAGAGTGAAAAAGAATATGAAGATATTGTAAATCCAGTAAATCGTCTACTTCACACCAGTGGATTGAAGAATTTTGCAGATACACAGATTATTAGTACCCCTCTCGTTGGATTAAGCACTAGTAATGTGGCTTCAGATTCTTCAAGTGGATCTATATTAGACATTTTTAGTGCTAGAAATGTGGAAACTATTAATAATTTTGATTTTGCACTTGATGTAGACTCATTTGAAGGAAAAACGAGACTTATACAATTCCAAAATAGAACATTATCAAGTTATACTGATTGTATATCAAATAGAGTATTACCCATTGACAATATTAACGAAGAGTTTTCTAACTCTGATGGAGATACATTATTGTATAAAGACATTATAAGTTATAATATTTTGGGTGGATATAATAAGTTTTTAGTACAGATTAAATCTATTGTTGGAACAGAATTGCAATCCTCAGAAGTTATATCATTACCATCCAAATCTAGTGATAGTGGTATAATCTTTGCAGAAAGAGGATCATTGTATAACACATCGACTGAAGTTGGTGAATTGGTAGGATTATATAACGAAATTACTAAAAAAGCAGTATTAAGATTTATACCTAGCAATCCTTTTGATACAAACTACGATATTAAAGTTTTAAGAAATAACTATTTAATTACTGAGGCTGGTATTGGTACACAATCTGTCGGTTTTATCAATTTAATAGGATCTAACGCAATAGTATCATCTGGTTCTTCTGAAACATTGTTTAGTGGAGATACTTCAACAGTATTATCCTTACTTGTTAATGCAGAGATTAAAAATCAATCTACTGAAGAAGTTAATTATCTTGAAGTTTATTTAAATCATAACGGCACTGATACTTACATTTCAGAATATTATTTTGATAATGAATTTGATACTTATTTAAATTCAAATCTTATTGGATATTTTAGTGCAAACATAGACAGTGGAGTGTTAACATTAACTTATAATAATGAAGATAATAACTCAGTTCTTGTAAGAACAAAGATTATTGAATTTGGTCCAACATCTCTCGGTATAGGCACGTATATATTTAAATCTGATGGGCAACCAGACTCCTCAGTAAAAACTGCAAGATTGGAAAGCAACTATCAATCCTTCACTGGAATTTCAACAGTATTGTCAGTTTTAAAAGATGATGTTAGCACTATTAAATCGTATATAAGAGTTGGATATGGACAAACAACTGCACTACATCAATTATTAGTTATCAATTCAAATAACGATACACAAATTACACAATATCCATTCTTATCCGAGTCAGTTTCTACAGGAATTGGAACATTTGGGTCGGAAATAGATGGATCCAATTTAGTCGTTAAATTCTATCCAGATGCTGGAGTAACAGGAATTGTCACTACACAATCTTATAGTGAATTGGTCCAAATTGAAACTGATTCTACAAATACTCCTAATGATCTCACTTACGGTACTATTTTAGAATCCTTCACATTATCAAATTATTTTGGAAGAAATAATTCTGACCTAGAATTATTCGATCTTAGTACTAATGGAATTCCAATTTTCCAAAAAACATTTAATCCAGCAACAACATTAAATATTGGCACTGGATTGTTTACAGTAGCAAATCACTTCTTCTCAACGGGTGAAAGACTTGAATATGTTTCTGCATCATCTTTTGACGGTGAGCCATTTAGTGATATTCAAGTATATGGTGCAGGAAATCTTCCAAATGAGGTGTATGCTATCAGGGTCAATGATGCACAATTCAAGTTGGCAAGTAGTGAAGCAGACGCTAATGCTGGTATAGCTTTAACTTACAGCTCCGTTGGTGATGGAAATGCTCACACTCTTGAAATGTATAAGAGAATGGAAAAAACAATCATTACGGTTGATGATGTAATACAAAGCCCAATTGCATTTACAAATTCATCTTCAGTATTAGTTGATAACGGTGGATCTATTGGAAGTGCATCATCATTCTTTGCTTTGACTGGAATCTCATCAATATTTACTGGAGATTTGCTTAAAATAGATGATGAATATGCACAAGTAATATCAGTTGGTATTGCTACAACTTCTGTTGGACCCATAACAGAAAGTGGCAACTTTAATGTTGTCGAAGTTTCTAGGGGTGCGGCTGGATCTTCAGCAGCATCACATACTGATGGAACCGTCGCATACATTTATTCAGGTTCATTTAATATTGTAAACAATAAAATCTTCTTCTTAGAAGCACCAAGAGGATCTGTCGATGATGGATTTAATGAGAGTAATTTACCCACACCAAAATCATCTTTTGGTGGAAGAGTATTTTTAAGAAATGATTATACCACAAACAAAATTTATGATGACATTTCTAAACAGTTTACTGGTATTGGGGCAACATATACTGTTACTGTTGGTGGAGCAAATACTACGGGTATTGAAACTGGCAGTGGAATACTGTTAGTTAATGATATATTCCAAACTCCAACAACAGAAAACAACTCTGGAAATAACTATAAATTTATCGAAAGTGTAGGTGTAACAAGTGTACAGTATAGTGGAATTACCACATTAGTTGGTGGTGATTTATTCATATCTGATTATGATGTAAACCAAAACCAACTTCCAAGAGGTGGAATCATTGTTTCACTCGGATCAACACCAGGTCTTGGTTATGCACCTTTAGTTGGTGCCTCCGTAACGGCAGTAATCAATAGTGGTGTAATTCAAAATAGCATTGGTATTGGCACTACAGATAATACTGGATCTGGATACAACAATATCATATCCATCGGAGTGACTGCTTATGACCCTCAAGGTACTGGTAGTGGTGCAATAATAACGGCAACTCCTGGTGTTGGTGGGTCACTAAGTTTCAATGTTTCTAATGGTGGTAGTGGATACTCTAATGAAACACAGATACAAGTATCTACACCATCTTATGAAAATCTTGAAGTAATTGGTGTTTCTAGAAGGGACATTGGACCTACAACTGAAACAGGAACTGGTTTACTGGTTTCTTTAGAAGTTGGTGCTTCAACAAGAACTGGAATTGGGTCTACTTTATTCGAAGTAACAAATTTTAAAATTTCAAGACCTGGTTATGGATTTAGACCTGGTGATGTAATTACACCCGTTGGATTAGTTACTGATGGATATTTACCATCCGTTGTTGAGCAATTCCAATTAAGAGTTATTGATACATTTAACGATTCCTTCTCTGCGTGGCAGTTTGGAGAATTAGATTACATAGATTCTGTAAAGAATTTGCAAAATGGAAGCACAACTAGATTCCCACTATATTATAATACACAATTATTGAGTTTTGAAACATCTAATCCTAATATTGATTTGAGTCAACTTCTGTTGATATTCGTAAACGGTGTATTGCAAGAACCAGGAAAAGCATATACTTTTGATGGTGGCACTTCTATTAGATTTACAGAGGCTCCAGAAGAAGATGACAATGTAGCAATATTCTTCTATAGAGGAACACGCGGTGAAGATAGTGATTTAGTTGAAATTAATGCTTCTATAGAAGTGGGTGATATCTTGAAAATTAATAAGGATAATACAAATTCCTTAACTGTTTCTCAAGAGGAAAGAAGTATTTTTGATATTACTGCTTCCAATGAAGTCAAAACAAATATTTACACTGGAGATGGTATTGATGAAGTAAATTATAAACCAACAGATTGGTCAAAACAAAAAAATGATATTTTTGTTGAGGGACAGTTTATTTACAAGACAAGAGATTCCATTGAATCTCAAATATATCCTACCGCAAGAATTATTGGTGATGTATCTGATACTGATACTGGAATATTTGTAGATGATGCACAATTCTTTAACTATGAAGAAAATGAATCATCAGTTGTTATTGATAATGTAGATGGTCTTATTGTTATTGAGTCAAATCCTGTAGCAGCAGAAATAACTGCAAATGTTTCTATTGCAGGTACTATTAGCTCTTTAACGATAGTTGATGGTGGGTCTGGATATACTGGATCTTCTGTTTCATTGTCTATTGCAGCACCATCAACTATAGGTGTTGGTATTGGCACAACAGCAACAGCAACAGCATCTATTACTGCTGGTAGTATCACTTCAGTAACCATTACAAATCCAGGACTTGGTTACACGCAATCAAATTCACCACAAGTTCTTGCACCAACTGAAAATGTAATCTATGAGAATGTCACTAACATTTCTAATGTAACAGGATCTTCTGGAATTGTGACTGGAATTTCTCCTGTTGCGGGAGTTGGTGTCCCATCAGGATTACAATTCTTCTTGAATAGTGATACTACTTCAGCATACACTAACCTTATAGTTGGATATCCAATTTATATCAGTCAAACCAGAGTTGGATCTGGTATAACTTCTATTGATGATAGTGATTCTGCGGTTATTGGAATTGGCACTAGCTATGTTGACAATGTTTATATAATCAAATCTAAAACCGATTTGGGTGATGGAAATGCAAATATTGTTGTCAATATTGATTCTGGAAGTAATACTAGTGGAGTAACAACATCTGGAACTGTTACAAGTCCTGTTGGAAGATTCTCGTGGGGAAGATTGTTTGGTTTAACTAGATCATCTTCACCAATATCTATTGGTGTAACTGGATTGACTGTTGATTCTGGATTGTCAACATTCCCAACAATTCAAAGAAGAGGGTTTGGATTGAGAAGTAATGGTAGTTTGAGAAAGAGATTATCGTAATTTGATAATGAGTTATAAATATAGAAAAAAGCTATTAAGATGGCGGCAATTGTAACAAATCAGTTTAGAATATTAAACGCTGAAAATTTTATAAACTCGGTAACTGATACTTCCAATTCATATTACGTTTTTGTAGGACTTTCAAATCCAAAAAGTCCAAGTGCTTCTCCCCAAAGAAGTACTGATTGGGATACTGATACACCCAACCCAACAGATAGTTTTAACTATCTAAATTTTGTTGGTGATGTGATGATGTATGGTAAGAGAGTAACCTCAGAAAATGCTAGAAGGGTGGTTAGAAAAGTTGAGTGGAAACAAGATGAAGTATATGAAATGTATCGTCATGATTATGATATAAGTAATCCTGCACCAACAACAGGTGCATTAAACCTTTACGATGCAAAATATTACGTAGTTAATAGTGAATACAAAGTATACATTTGTATCGATAACGGTGCTTCTAGTGTAAATCCAACAGGAAATGAATCTGTAGATGAACCAACATTTACAGATTTAGAGCCCTCAAAAGCAGGTCTTAGTGGTGATGGATATATTTGGAAGTATTTGTTTACAATATCACCAAGTGACATTGTGAAATTTGATTCTATCGAGTATATAACTTTACCAAATGATTGGTCAACAACTACCAATGCTCAGATTAAAGCAGTTAGAGATAATGGAAATTCAGATGTAAATTTAAATCAAATAAAAAAAGTTTATATTGAAAATCCTGGGTCTGGATACAGTGCTGGACAATATACTCTAAATGTTGTTGGTGATGGCTCTGGAGCAAAAGTCAGTGTCACTGTTGATAATGATAACACTATAAGTAATGTTACTGTTGTTTCTGGTGGAAGTGGATACACTTATGGAATGGTGGATTTGGATTCAATTTCTTCTAGTGTTGATGTAAAGGCAAATTTGATTCCCATTATTCCACCATCAAAAGGTCATGGATATGACATTTATAAAGAGTTAGGTGCGGATAAAATTTTAATGTACACTAGATTTGACGATTCAACAAAAGATTTTCCACTTAATTCAAATTTTGGTCAAATAGGGATTGTAAAAAATCCAACAGTAGTTGACTCAACATCATTATATTCCCAAAATACTTTCTCATCATTAGGATCTATTAAATTTGATAATGCTACGACAGAAACATTATCTGTTGGAAATGTTATAGAGCAAGAGGTGACCAATAACTCTGGTAGTGTTATTGGAAAAGCAAAAGCTTATGTAGCATCATTTGATAGTGAAACTAAGATTGTCAAGTATTTTCATGATAGGTCTCTTTTCTTAAATCAAGTATCATATGATACTGAAGATTATGTTGGTGTCAGTTCTGAAGGTCAACTTTATGAATTTCAATCATCAACAAAACCAATCAACGGACCAAGTTTTAGTCAACAAGTAAGTGTAGCATTTACTGGCAGTACACTTACACTGGGAAGTAAAACCATTTCTCTTGGTTCAGAATTTGTAAGTGGTTTATCATCACCTGAGATAAATAAAGGGTCAGGGGATGTAATTTATCTTGATAACCGCCCAGAGATTTCAAGAAATTCTAGACAAAAAGAAGACGTTAAAATTATCCTGGAATTCTAAAAAATGCCACAGAAAACAAATCTCAATATAAATCCTTATTATGATGATTTTGATAAGGACGATAATTTCTATAGGGTTTTATTTAAACCAGGATTTCCTGTACAGGCAAGGGAATTAACGACTTTACAATCAATTCTACAAAATCAAGTAGAATCATTTGGTAGTCATATTTTCAAAGAGGGATCGATGGTGATTCCTGGAAATATATCTTATGATAATGAATATTATTCTGTAAAAATTAATGACCAACATCTTGGCATTGATGTTGAAGTTTATGCTAGTCAATTAGTAGGGAAAAAGATAAGGGGACAAACCACAGGAATTGTTGCCAAAGTAGACAAATATTTGGCAGCATCAACTGCTGATGAGACCACAAATCTTACACTGTTTGTAAAGTATTTAAGGTCTGGAGACAATAATGAAATTTCATATTTTGATAATGGTGAGACATTAATCACTGAAGAAACTTTTACTTATGGTAATACAACTGTAACTGCAGGAAGCACGGTTGCATCACTATTATCTTCAGATGCTTGTTCAAGAGGATCATCAGTATCTATTGGTGAAGGTGTATATTTCATAAGAGGAACTTTTGTAAACGTATCTTCTGACACAATAGTATTAGACCCATATTCAGATATACCATCATATAGGGTTGGATTAACAATTGTAGAGAAAGTTATTTCTGCAAAAGACGATAATTCTCTTTACGATAATGCGAAAGGATTCTCAAATTATTCTGCCCCTGGAGCAGACAGATTAAGAATAACTACATCTCTATCTAAAAAAAGTCTAACTGATTTTGACGATAAGTCATTTGTAGAGCTTTTAAAGGTTGATGGCGGTGTTGTTAAAAAGTTACAAGATACATCCGTCTATAATATAATCAAGGATTACATTGCTAAGAGAACATATGATGAATCTGGAAACTATTCATTAGATGATTTCATTGTTGATGTAGATAATTCTTTAAATGATGGATTATCTAATGGTGGAGTATATTCATCTGAACAAAAGACTGATGAAGGAAATAATCCCTCAGATGATTTACTATCCGTCAAAGTGTCGGCTGGACGAGCATATGTAAAGGGTTATGATGTTAACTCAGTTTCTACAACTATTTTAGATGTAGATAAGCCAAGAGAAACTAAAAATGTATCATCATCTCTTGTACCATTTGAATTTGGCACCTTACTTAAGGTAAACAATGTTTTCGGAACTCCATATATTGGTGTCAATGTCAATTCAAATACACCAATAGAACTTTACAGTCGAAGAAGAAATTCCACTACTAGTGGGACTGGTGTAAAAATTGGAGATGCTCGGGTATATAGTTTTAGTGTATCCGATGCACCATATTCCGGAGCATCTACCGATTGGGACCTTTATATGTTTGACATTCAAACATATACTTTCTTGACAGTAAACAAGTCTTTAACAGCATCTGAGTGCCCAGCAACTTCGTTTATAAGGGGTGTTAGTAGTGGAGCAACTGGATATGTAGTTAATGCTGCTTCTGGGACCGAATTAACACTCACTCAAGTGTCAGGTGTATTCTCTCAGGGAGAACAAATTTTAATCAATGAAACCACGTTGGTTTCTAGGTCTGTAGCATCTACAAAATCTTATGGAATTGAAGATGTTAAGTCAGTTTATCAAGACGCATCATCATATTCCGGAATTACTGTAGATTTTGTTGCAGATACTGTTTTACAAAAATCTTTGCCTAAAAACTTCAGTATTACCGATACAATTACTATTGACAATTCTGGTAATGTAACTTCCCCAGGAAATAATTTTGTCGGTATCAAAACAGATACTATTATTAGATATCAACTTTCAGGTCTAAGCACAGAAACATACAACAGAGTTAGTTCTGTTAGTGCAGATGGTCTCACTATGACACTTGCGAATGACATTCCAAATGTATCTGATGTTTGTGATGGTGGTTATCCTAGTACTACACAAAAAGTAACTTTTTCCCTTGGAACACCATTAGCAAGAGAAATCGGAGGTCTTTATTCAAAGATACAGTCGGACAATGTTTCTTCAGTAAATCTTTCTAATTCTAATTTAACAGTATCTAAGCAACTTAGTGGTTATAATGCTACTGGAGGAAGCATAACAATTCCAATTAGTGATGTTGGTATTACCAGTGCATTTTTTGAAAGTTTTGATGCGGAAAGATATGGTGTTTTTTACAATGATGGCACTGTAGAAACACTAACTTCTGACCAATTTACTCTTGCTTCCGGTGGAGGTAACATTACCATTAATGGATTGACTTCTGGAACTACAAATACTGTTGTAAATGTAACCGTCAGAAAAAATGGTATTCAAAATAAGCAAAAAGAATATGTAAGAAGTGAAAAATTAGTTATATCGAATACTTCATCTGGAATATCTACAAATATTAGTGGATTGTCAACAAACTCATATTATGGATTGCGTGTAGAAGATAGAGAAATATCTTTGAATTTGCCAGATGTTGTAAAAGTTATCGCAATACACGAATCTTATAATTCAAGTTTACCAACTTTAGATTCTCTCAAATTCCCATCTGGTCTTTCTTTAAACACCAATTCTATTTTAGGTGAAAAAATAAAAGGTAAGACAAGTGGTGCTATAGCACAAATTGTAACTAGAGTTTCTTCTACTGATGTTGAGTTTGTGTATTTAAATACGAATAAATTCAGAGTAGGTGAAGTAGTTGACTTTGAAGAGTCTGATATATCTTCAACTATTCAATCAATTGCGTTGGGAAATTATCAAGATATTACCAACAAGTTTGATTTGGATAAGGGGCAGAGAAGTCAATACTACGATTACTCACGAATTGTTAGAAAGAATAATTCCTACATTCCAAATCATAAACTTCGTGTAATATTTGATTACTATAGAGTTCCTTCCGATGATGATGGTGATATTTACACCGTAAATTCATATGACTCTGAAAGATTTGGTGCAGATATACCACACATCTCAAATACAGTTAGAGCTTCTGATACTTTAGATTTCAGACCAAGAGTAGCAAAGTTCACCTCTTCTGTATCATCACCATTTGCATTTGCAAGTAGAGACTTTTCTACTGCTGGTATAAACCCATCACTAGTAGTATCTCCAGCAGAAAGCTCATTGATTGGATATGATTTTTATCTTCCAAGAATAGATAAAGTTGTCCTCAATAAAGAGGGTAACTTCAGTGTCATTAAAGGTGTATCTTCTGTAAGTCCTAAACCACCAGTAGATACAGATGATGTAATGAATATTGCAACTATTGAATATCCTGCATATCTTTACAATCCAGATGATGCAAATATAACATTGGTTGACAATAGAAGATACACTATGAGAGATATTGGTGATATTGAAGATCGTGTATCTAATTTAGAAACTTTAACTACTCTTTCTCTCCTAGAAGTTGATACTAAAACACTTCAAGTCAGAGATGCTGATGGGTTTGATAGATTTAAGTCCGGTTTCTTTGTAGATGATTTTAGAGATGAAAATAGATGTGATAGATCTTTATCAAAATGTGATTTTGATATTGAAAATGGTTTCTTGCAATCTTCTTCAGATGTGCAATCAATTAAACTAGAAACTGCATTAGCATCTGATGGTGTAAATTTATTAGATTCCGATGTCCAAAAAAGTGGTGATGTAATCACTCTGAAGTATCAATCTGAAAAGTGGATTTCTCAAGAATTTGCATCTAGAGTCGTAAACGTTAATGAATTTAATGTTGTTGAGTATACTGGAAATATTAGTTTGAGACCATCCAAGGACACTTGGGTGAGAAATATCTATGTTGATGGTGGATCTAGAACTGTCACAGGATGGGGTCCAAATTATACACAAATTGTTAAAACATCTAGTGTACCTGACCCACACATTCGTTCAAGAAATGTAACTTATAAATCGACAAATTTAAAACCATTTACAAGATATTATTCTTTCTTCGATGGTTCTTCTGGGCTTGATATTATTCCAAAACTGATTGAAATCGAAATGGTATCTGGAGTATTTGAGGTTGGAGAAACTGTTAGGGGATATGTTGATGGTGTTCAATTATTCAGTGCAAGAGTAGCAAACTCAAATCATAAGACAGGACCCTATAATAATCCATCTACAACTTATACTTCTAATCCATACAATAGTTCAATTTTCGTAGCAGAAAATTACTCCGCATCTTCAACAACTTTAAATATTGATGAAGAATCTTTGTCAGATCAGGTTATCGGTAAATATAATGGATACATCACAACCGGTATGGTTTTGAGTGGTGAAACTAGTAATGCAGAAGCAACAGTATCTAACATTAGAATTATTACTGATACTAACGGCAGTGCATTTGGATCTTTCTTCATCAGAAATCCATTAAATAATCCACCTTTCAAATTCAAAACAGGAGTAAAAACTTTTAAACTTACTTCAAGTAGTTTGAATGCCAAAAATCTTCCAGGAAGTGTGCTTATTAGTAGTGGAGAAACATCTTATAGAGCTATAGGAAGAATAGATACTTATAAAAAAACTAAAATAATTCTTGTACCACCACCCCCACCACCAAGAAGAAGTGATCCTCTTGCACAAACATTTACTACAGATGAAAACACAGGATCTTTCTTAACTTCTTTAGGGTTGTATTTCTCAAGTAAAGATCCATCTACATCGTTAACAGTTGAAATTAGAACCGTTGAATTAGGGACTCCAACTGCAGATTTAGTTTATGATTATGCAACAGTGGAAGTCAATCCTGAAGATATTACCACTTCATCAGATGCATCTGTAGAAACAGTTATTAACTTCCCATCACCAATTTATTTGGAATCAAATACTGAATATGCAGTAGTTTTATTATCACCATCTTCAGATAATTATGAAGTTTGGGCTTCTAGAATGGGAGATATCACCATTGAAACACAGTCGTTGCCAGTATCTGAGTCTATCAAGATTGGAAAACAATACATTGGTGGTAGTTTATTTAAATCTCAAAATGGCACTATTTGGACTGCAAGTCAATATGAGGATGTTAAATTCAATCTTTATAGAGCAAATTTCACATCAACTTCTGGTACAGCATATTTCTACAATCCAACTTTAGATGATGATATTAATTTAAATACTCTGTCTGAGAATGCGATAAAAACACTTCCAAGAAAATTAACCATCGGAATTACAACCGCAACAGATTTAAATGATGTGTTGGTCGTTGGCAATAAGGTTAGTGACACAACATCTGCATCTGGTCCATATGGATATATTGAAAATGTTGGAGGTGAATTATCCACAGTATCCTCAACATTAGTTGGAGCAGGTTACAGTAATGCCACTTATACTAATGTTTCCCTATACAATATCACTGGATCTGGAAGTGGTGCTCAAGCAACGGTTACATTCTCTTCTGGTCAACTTTCGGGGACACCAACAATAACAAGTGGTGGAAGTGGTTATGTTTTAGGTGATGTATTGGGAATTACAACGGCAGATGTCACTAAAGGTGCTGGAGCACAAATTACCGTAGAAACCCTGAATGGTTTCAATACCTTATATCTCACAAATGTCCAAGGTGAAGAATTTACCACTTCTTCAGATTTAGTAGTATATGATGGTGCAACAGCAGTAGCATATGCAAATACCGATATTATTTCATCCACCACTTCTAGTGACCTGTATACTGGAAATGTGATTGAAGTTAATCAGAGTAATCATGGAATGCATTCTGATAACAATGTTGTTTCTATTTCAAATGTTTCTCCAAATACAATTCCATCAACACTTACTGCTAGTATTGATTCCGATTCAACATTAGTTTCTGTTGCAAACACAACTATTTTTGCTACATTTGAAGGTCAATCGACTGAAGAAGGTTATCTAAAAATAGGTGCAGAAATACTCCATTACAATGGAATTACAGCAGGATCTTCACCACAAGGAACTTTATCTATCGTCGAAAGAGGAGTTGATGGGTCACCGGTAACGACACACAACATTAACGATGCAGTATATCCATATGAATTAAATGGAGTTTCTCTTAGAAGAATCAACACAGACCACAATTTACCATCAAACCAGACATTAAAATCTGAGGGTGATATTGATAAGTATTATCTACAAATAGATCGTACTGGTAGAGAAACTGGAGATACTCAGTTAAGCTTTACAGATGAAAATTATGTAGGAGGAAGTAATGCTACTGGTAGTAAGAATATTCAATTTAATTCCATTCTACCAAGTATAGATTATATAACTCCAGGTGAAAAAACAACTCTTTCTGCGTCAATAAGAACAGTTTCTGGCACTAGTGCCTCAGGCTCTGAAGTTTCTTTTGTTGACCAAGGATTTGAGCCTGTGCAGTTAGATGAAGTAAATGAATTAGATACAACGAGAATAGTTTCTTCTAAAAAGAGTGAAATTGTAAGATTAACAAACTTACCTAGTAATAAGTCATTTACAATGGGACTAGAGATGTCGAGAGGTGATAATGAATATTTGTCTCCACTTATTGATGTAGGTAATGATACATTCTCTACGATTTTAATCAGAAATAGATTAAATTCTCCTGTATCTAATTATTCATCTAATGGACTTGTAAAAACAGAAACTCTTGATCCACACGAATCAGTTTATTTTACAAATACAATTCAACTGAAGCAACCTGCATCTTCTCTGAAGGTAATTGTTTCTGCATACAGAGATTCTTCAGCAGATTTCAGAGTTCTTTATGAATTAATAAAAGTTAATTCTTCTACATCATCTTTTGAGTTATTCCCTGGATATAATAATCTTAAAGATACTGATGGTGATGGATATGGAGATGTTGTTATTGATGCTACGTTAAATAACGGTAGACCTGATGCATTTGTAAGGGCAAGTAATGATGAAGAGTTTCTTGAGTATCAGTTTAGTGCTGATAATTTAGAGCAATTTGTTGGATTTAGAATTAAAATAGTATCCAGTGGTACTAATGAAGCACGTGCTCCAAAATTCAAAGACCTTAGAGTAATAGCACTGGCATGATAAGAGTTGAAGGACATAAGCACCTGTTTCGTGAAGAATCAGGTGCTATTATTAATACTGATACAAATCAGTATAATCAATATATGAAAATGAAGTTGGACAGGAAAAGACAAAGGGAAGAGATTGATCAAATAAAATCAGATATAAGTGAAATTAAATCTTTGCTCTTGACATTGGTGAATAAACAAATATAGTAGATCCCGAGGGATATAAATATCTAAAGGAATAATTCTATGTCTAATAATGGCAGTTTATGTATCCAATATTGTGATTGAGCAGGGATATGATTTTCAAACATCGTTCCAATTAGAGGATAGTAGAACTAATGGACCTTTGGAATTAACCAATGCTTCGACTGAAGCTCAATTGAGAAAACATTACGGTTCTTCAACATCAGTATCATTTGCCTCCACTGTTGCCAGTGAAAAATTGGGTATCATATCAATATCTTTGACTGGACCCCAAACAGTTGATTTAAAACCAGGTAGGTATGTATTTGACGTAAAGATAACAAATAATGGCATAGAATACAAAGCTGTTGAAGGAGCAGCATTAGTAAGAGCAGGGGTAACCAGGTAATGCCTAGTATAAACGATAGAATTGGCTCTCAGAATGTAATTCGTGTTTTATCTAATGCAGCAGCACCTCCAACAAGATTAATTAATCTATCAGATGTTAATTCTGATTTACAAGCTAAGGATGGATTAATTTTAGTCTGGGATGTTTCTACAGAAACATTCTATATGACGGATCAGATTGATTCGTCTACACTCAACATAACTGGTATAGTAACTTTTAGCAATACTACTGATTCAAATTCACCAACTACAGGTGCATTAATTGTAACTGGTGGTGCTGGAGTTGGTAAAAATCTCAATGTCGGTGCGGGACTATCAGTTGTTGGATTCTCAACTTTTCAATCCAACGTTGATATTAATGCTGCTGTTGATATTTTAAATCAACTAGTAGCAAATTCAACTTTTAAATCTGTAGGTGTCACCACACTTGCCTCTTCTGGAGGTATAACAACAACTGGTGGAGATTTATACGTCAATAATGATACCTTTATCGGTAGAAATTTAAAAGTTCAAGGTACATCAGAATTTATAGGCAATGCTACTTTTAGAGGTGGCACTATTGGGATTGGAGATTCAACTTCTGATGATATTAATGTTACAGGTGAATTTGTATCAAACTTAGTACCGAATACTGATAATACATATGACCTTGGTATTACAACTCAGAGATGGAGAAATGCTAGATTCTCTGGGTTAGTAACAACAACCAATTTATACGTATCAAATACTTCAACATTTACTGGTGATATTGAAATCAATAGTGACGTTACGGTTACTGGATTTGTAAGTGTAACTGAAGGATTATATTATGATGCTAATGATTATGATGGACCAAATGGAATTGCATATTTTGACAATACTGGCAGATTAATTGGTGCTGCTAGTACAGAAAATGCTTTAACAGAAACTTACTTCGTATTGACAACAAATGCTGTTGGAATACCGACTTGGACATCTGTAATTGACGGAGGTGTATACTAATGGCAAAACCAACCACTAAACAAGAATTAGTAGATTACTGTTTAAGAAGACTGGGAGCACCAGTATTAGAAATTAATGTTGCTGATGAGCAAATTGACGATTTAGTTGATGATACTATTCAATATTTCAATGAAAGGCACTATGATGGTGTCGAAAGAATGTATTTGAAATATAAAATTAGTGAAGATGATATAAACAGAGGAAAAGCAACGGGCACTGATGGTGTTGGTATTGTAACTACATCTGGAACTTCCACAATAGTTGGAGCAGCAACAACTTTCAACTATTATGAAACATCAAATTACATTCAAATACCAGACTCTGTAATTGGTATTGAAAAAATATTCAGATTTGATACTAGCTCTATTTCAGGTGGAATGTTTAGTATTAAATATCAGTTGTTTTTGAATGACTTATACTATTTCAATTCAGTCGAGTTACTTCAGTATGCAATGACTAAATCATATCTGGAAGATATTGATTTTCTTCTGACAACTGATAAACAGGTAAGATTTAACAAACGTCAAAATAGATTATATCTTGATATTGATTGGAAAGCACAAACAAAAGATACTTTCTTGGTTTTAGATTGCTACAGAGCACTTGACCCAGAAGATTTTTCAAAAATATATAATGATAGTTTCGTAAAACTCTATTTGACAGCACTTATCAAAAGGCAATGGGGTCAAAATTTAATTAAATTCCAAGGTGTCAAACTTCCTGGTGGAATAGAATTAAATGGTAGACAATTGTATGAAGATGGTGAAAGAGAATTGCAAGAAATCAAACAAAAAATGTCTATGGAATACGAACTTCCACCATACGACTTCATTGGATAATTATGGCACTAAATCCCTTCTTTCTTCAAGGATCTACGAATGAGCAATTTCTTGTTCAAGATTTAATTAATGAGCAATTAAAAATTTATGGTGTTGAAGTATACTATCTTCCCCGTAAAATATTTTCTAAAGATAATGTTATAGAAGAAATACAGTCATCAAAATTTGATGATTCATTTTTAATAGAAGCTTATATAAACAACTACGATGGATATAATCCTGGTGTAGATATAATGAGTAAGTTTGGTCTAAAATTAAAAAATGAAGTAAGTTTAACTATTTCAAGAGAAAGATTTGAAGAATTTATTACTCCATTCTTAGAAGGGATGGTTTCTGGTATTAGGGAAGGTGTTAATACTGAATATGATATGTCAGATTTGGTTGAGAGACCAAAAGAAGGAGATTTAATATATTTTCCACTTGGGGAAAGATTATTTGAAATCAAAAGAGTAGAATTTGAAAAACCATTTTATCAACTTGGAAGAAATTATATTTACGAACTAGAGTGTGAGCTCTATGAGTATGAAAATGAGCAGATTGATACTTCTATAGAAGAAGTCGATAATGTCATAGAAGATGAAGGTTTTATTACAACTATTACTTTAGTGAGATCATCGACTCAAGCAACTGCAACAGCAATTGTTGGAAATGAAGGAATGATAGGTCAAATTGTATTAACCGATGATGGATCTGGTTATACATCTAGACCTACTGTAACTATATCTGACCCAGTATTTGGCACTACAGCGACTGCTGTCGCAATTACAACTTCTATTGGTGGTGTACAATCCATAGATTATATTGCCATAACAAGTCCAGGGTCTGGATATGATTCTTCAAATCCACCAACTGTTACGTTTACTGGCGGTGGAGGAGTTGGGGCAGCTGCTACAGTTGTTATTGTTGATAATGGAATTTCTGCACTAAGCATAACAAATCCTGGAAGTGGATACTATTCAATTCCAACCGTTACGATTGGTGGACCTTCTATTGGAGAAACAGCAACAGCAGTCGCAGTTATTTCTGAGGGGAAACTCAATACACTAAGATTCACAAATACTGGTTATGGATATACTGAAGCACCATCGGTAACAATAGAATCAGTAGACCCAACAGGAATTGGCACCTTTAGATACAATGAAACTGTTATTGGTCAAACTTCTGGAACTGAGGCAATTGTAAGAGACTTTAGAACTTACGCATCAACTACTCCAGGAATACCTGCTAGCACTAAATTGAGAGTATCTATAAATAATGGATCATTCTATCCCGGTGAAGTTGTTGTAGGTACAATTTCTTCAGCAAGATATGTTGTAGAATCTTACGATTCCAATTCATATGAAGATCCTTATGATTCTAATGAAGAAATAGAACTTGGAGCAATTGATATAATAGATTTTACAGAGACTAATCCATTTGGAGAATATTAATGTTAGGTACTTACTTTTATCACGAAATTATAAGAAAGACTATTATTGGGTTTGGAACTTTATTTAATGAAATTTATATCAAACATGATGATAAACAAGGAAACGTTCTTGAAGAAATAAAAGTTGGGTTATCATACGGTCCAAAACAAAAGTATCTTGCAAAAATAGAAGAGCAAGCAAGATTAAACAAACCCATTGCAATGACTCTTCCCCGAATGGCATTTGAAATGGTTTCATTAGAATATGATGCAACCAGAAAAACCGGTATAACTCAAACATTCAAGGCATGTGATGAAACTGGAAATATTAAGAAAGTTTATATGCCAGTGCCATATAATATTGGTTTTGAGTTAAGTATCTTATCAAAGTTGAATGATGATGCTCTACAAATTGTTGAGCAGATACTTCCATTTTTCCAACCATCATTCAATATTACAATCAATCTCATTGATTCTATTGGTGAGAAAAGAGATATTCCAATTACTCTGAATAGTGTAGATTTTCAGGATGATTATGAGGGTGATTTCTCTGCTAGAAGATCATTGATATATACATTAAGATTTACAGCAAAAACTTATCTCTTCGGTCCTGTTGCTGATAATCCAGAAGGTCTTATTCGTAAGGTTATTGTTGATAATTATCTTGATACAAATACCCAGACTGCGAAGAGGGAGATGAGATACACCGCAGTTCCAGACCCAATTGACGCAAATCCTGGAGATCCATTTGATATTGACGAAGACTGGACATACCTTGGGGACTCCAAATCATACAGTCCAACTTTACAAACTGATATTTGATTCTTATGTCTGAATTTAATTCTATTGATGAAGCTCTGAATGTTGAGAGCAGCATTGTTGAGGTTGATGATGCTCCTAAGAGTATCAAAAAACGTGAAGAGAAGACTGATATCTCAAAAGACTATGAATATACAAGAGCAAACTTGTATTCACTGATTGAAAAAGGTCAGGAAGCAATCAATGGAATTATGGAATTGGCAGGTGAGGGTGGAAGTCCTAGAGCATATGAAGTTGCAGGTCAGTTAATTAAGAGTGTTGCTGATACTACTGATAAGTTAATTGACTTGCAGAAGAAACTG
>Ga0255768_10001074_pt1 | contig 28627 bp, 27 predicted proteins | sample 071ome_33_FD_179983 | JGI IMG/M metagenome (GOLD analysis project Ga0255768, IMG submission 179983) | Coastal salt marsh microbial communities from the Groves Creek Marsh, Skidaway Island, Georgia - 071412AT metaG (version 2) | ecosystem: Environmental > Aquatic > Marine > Intertidal zone >...
GTACAATCTATCGCGCTTGTAACTTTATGTATTGTGGATTATCAGATGCAAAAAAAGATTTCTACTATGCAGACGGAACTAAGCACTCTCGTGGCAAAGTAAAAGGTGCCGAGGGAGAATGGAAAGACCGTTCCCGCAAGCACCGATATGTTATGGTGTTTGATAAGAAACTAAAACTACTCTGGAATAGTGACTCTAGTATTCTCAGTCTTGATTAGAGTTTCATTGACATATTGAGAAGAACGATCATAAAGCATAATTTCTCTCATATCATTTAAGAATTGTTGTAAGTATTCTGGTCTTAAAAGATAGATAGAAGATTTTTCAATGTTTTTTCTGGTTTCATAATCCCAGTTTGTAACTCCTATAACTGGATTAGAGATTAAAACATAATCACCATTAAGTTCAGCATCATTACTGTAAATAGCCCCTTCGTCAGTATATGTAAATTTAAAATCTGCATCAACTACTTTTCCTTTTGGAAGAATGACCAATCCACTAGAATTTTTAATTTCTACAGTTTCATAAAATCTAATATCATTTAGTCCAACAATTCCATATTTTTCTTCTGCAAATCTATAAAGATTGTAATTTGATAACGGCCATTCATCCCTTACATTAAGAATGCCAGCAGTCATTAATACTACCCAATCAAGATCTGCTTTTCCATAATATTCTTCTGCTACAAGTTCTGGTCTAGAACCTTCAGGAATTTCATATTTATTAAAAATAGTAAAAACATTACTTAAATCATCACGAAGTTTATTCCTTCTGAATAAATTTTTAACTCTTAAATAACTTTTTGATGATATGCTATCAGACAAAAATGACTGATAATCAACTTCTGGTAACTCTCTGAAATACCCCATTTTAGTATCCTACTCCTAATCCTGCAGATGCTGTGTCATAATCTTCTGCATATACTGGATCTAATTCTTTAAAGTTTAATATCATTTGCATGTGAACTGGCACACCATCATTATATGTCATATAAGTTCCAGATCCAGTATAATTAACTGACATGTTTGTGAGTGCCATTATTTTAAATTTATTTAAAAATTGATGAGGATTTGCTCCAGTTTTATATGTCAATTGAAATACATTTGGAGATCTTAAAAACAGTCCAGTACTTTTAATTTCACCATTAGAACCAGTAGCATTGGCAGTAACTGGTGCCATATTCTTTTTGAGAACTCTTATTATTTGTTTGATTTTATCTGCTTCAATATCATTTCTTGGTGCCATATCGAAATTAAAACTAAAGTCTCTCAAACTTACACCCTTAAACAGAAGTTCTTTATTTGGATTCAAGATTACACCTTCTGCCCTTGCAAGTAATCCCTCTACAGAAGTATTTGCTCCTAATAAATTTGCCGTTGCAGAAGTAAATGCAGATTGTATTGCTGTTTGTGTAGTTCCATCTGATAATAGGTTTACAGCATCAGAACCAGTCTGTTTAACTGCGTTAATTATATTATCAATAAATCCTCCTTCATTAAACATTACACCACCAGTTGCTGCTGCCGCATATGCTGCTGCTGTGTTCAGACTATCATCCCCCCATCCAGTAGCATTTAGATCTTTTATATTTCTTGGTATGGGAAGTTTGATAGTTCCTAATATATTTTTTTTACTGCTACTTATCTTACTAGAAGCTCTACTTACTCCTTGCTTCAATACATTTTCTTGTTTAGTGAATCCAGCTGGAACATATTTTAAAATCTGGATTTCGAGATAATCTGTATCTTCGTATATATCTACATCAGGATATCTGAGATCAATTTTAGAAGACTCTTTATATCTTGTTACGTTTCTTGCATTATATGCTCGTACATCTGTAGCTGGAGATCTTACTGGATCTACTGGAGTTACTGGAGCTCTTGATTCTCTTGGTCTTTCTCTACTATTAGGATCTTGTGTTTCACGAGTTGATATTGGATTTTGTTCAGCAGTTGTTTCCGGTTTTGCCGGTGGTTCCACTTTAGAATTTTTTACCGGTATAATACCATTAGGACTAGTTTTAGCAGTAACAGTAGTAGGAACTTTTCCAGCGTCTACTAGTTTTTGGTAATCTGTCATTTATATTTTCTCTTCTTTTTAATTATTTAGAACGAACTTTAGCAAAATTGAGTTCTATGACATCAGATATCTCTTCTGGATAGATTTCATAAAGACCTCCGATAATCTGGTCATAGGTATATTGTCTTCTATCTCTCCAGTGAAAGTTGATACCACGAAAACCCCAAGAGAAGACATCAGTCACACCCACAAGAGGATGTTGGTCATATGCTCTTCCTGTTGTTTTGGCATCATAAAAGAAGGTGTAATATTTTCCGACAGATGCACTCTTCCCACCTTCATTTAGAACACTGATGAGTTCTGTCATAATATCATCAGCATCTTCTGTTCCAATCAAATCACGAACAACACCACGCACACGATTTTCTTGATCGTCTGTTGGATTTCTTCTTTGTTTGAGAGTCTTTCTTGGCATTACTTAATACCGAGTTCGTTTTCTGTGAGAACTTTAAACTCATAACCACGATCTAAACACCATTCTTTGGCAGCATTCCATTTTGCCTGATTTTTGGCATACTCAACAACTTCATAGATATAACCCTTTGTCTTTCTCTTTTGGACTTTGGGTTCAATACACTGCTTATATGGTTTAATCTCAATAATCATTTTTTTAATCTTACCACCCTTTTCTTTTACTTTAATATAAAAGTCTGGAAAATATCTATGATAACGATTGTCGATAGGAGATCTGTAGGGAACGATTATTTCTTCACTCCCCCACTCTAAAATGTTTTCATTATTATCACAATAAACCATAAATTTTCGCTCCCAGAGAGAACGATAGATTATGTTTGTTGAATCACCTTTGTATTTTTTTGGATATGAAGGTTGGTATTTTCCCTTATATGACATCTAAATACTTAATAATGTAATACTCGTATAAGGTATTTAGAGTGCCAACACGTAAAAAGATATCACAATTCAAACCACTTATTACAGATCTTGCTCAAACATCACATTACCAAGTTATCTTTGGTGGACTGAATGGTCCTTTAATGTCTTATCTAGATCAAAGAGGAGTTGATACAAAATTTATAACTGAAAGTGCTGGATTGTTATGTTCTTCTGCATCGATTCCAGGAAGTTCACTGGCAACCGCAGATATTAATGGTAACTTTATGGGTGTGCAGGAAAAAATGGCACATACCAGAATCTTCACTCAAATGCAGTTAGAGTTTTATGTAGATTCTGATTATAGAATGATTAAGTTTCTAGAACACTGGATGGAATTTATTGCCAATGGTTCCACATCTTCTCTTGGTGCTCAATCCCCAAACTATTACTATAGGATGCGGTATCCTAGTCAATACAAATCAAATTCAACCAAAGTCATAAAGTTTGACAAAGATCATAGAAGAGAATTGCAATATAATTTTATTGGATTATTTCCAATTAATATGTCATCAGTGCCAATACAATATGGATCTTCTGATATATTGAAGGTTAGTATATCATTTAATTACGAGCGATATATTCCTGGAAAAATCTCAAGTAAAGATCAAAAGGGTGGATCTGATAATAATCGAGGTCAAAGTAATAAAACTCCTTTACCACAGAATGAAAATGGTAGATTCTTGGGATCACCACAGGCAAAAACTTTCCTAGGAGAACCTTTGAATTCTCAACAAACATTGGATGAATTGTATGAAGCTGGACGTTCTGGTAAAATAAAGAGTGCATCTCAATTCACTGGACCACTTCAATAGTTGTAATAAATAATCACAACTGAACTTTTTGGGTTATTATGCCTTTACCAAAGATTGCAACGCCAACTTATGAGTTGGAACTTCCTTCTACAAAAAAGAAAATAAGATATAGACCTTTTCTAGTTAAAGAAGAAAAAGTCCTTATTATTGCGATGGAATCCGAAGATCAGAAGCAGATTACAACCGCAATTAAAACTGTTATTGGTAATTGTATTCTCACGAAAGGAATTAAAGTAGATCAATTATCTACTTTTGATATTGAATATCTTTTCTTAAATATTAGGGGAAAATCTGTTGGTGAAACAGTAGAAGTTTTGATTACTTGTCCTGATGATGGAGAAACACAAATTCCAGTGACAATTGATCTTGATGCAATCAAAGTTCAAACTGATCCAGAACATACTAGAGATATTAAATTGGATGATAGTTTGACGATGAGAATGAAATATCCTTCTTTAGATGAGTTTATTAAGAGTAATTTTAGTATTGATGGTAACGTTGGAGTTGATGAATCATTCCAGTTGATCGCATCTTGTATTGAGCAAATTTATAATGAGGAAGAGTCTTGGAGTTCTTCTGATTGCACAAAGAAAGAAATGGTTGCATTTGTTGAAGAGTTGAGTTCAAAGCAATTCAAAGAAATCGAAAGGTTCTTTGATACTATGCCAAAACTTGCTCATACTATTAAAGTTACTAATCCAAATACTAAAGTTGAAAGTGAAGTTTCTTTGGAGGGACTTTCTAGTTTTTTCGTATAGGTATGGCGCACACTGATCTAGCGTCATACTATAAGATAAACTTTGCCCTCATGCAGCATCATAAATATTCATTAACAGAGTTGGAAAATATGATACCCTGGGAGAGAGAAGTTTATCTCACTCTATTGCAACAATATATTGAAGAGGAAAACTTGAAGCAACAACAGAAAAACGGCATGTAAATGGCAAAATTAAATGCTTCAAAACTTACCAACAGAGATGTCCTCGTAACTGGTGTCAATCCATCTACGGGGGAATATCTTTCTGCTGCCCAAAGAAAAGCATTATTTAAAAAGCAAAAGATAACTTCAAATCAAGTTTTTAGAAAACCAGGAGCACTTGTAAAAGTAGGATCATCCACAATTACTCCTGATATTGATGTTAATGTTCTAAATGTCAGAGTTGTTGCCGTAGAAAAGCAGGTTTCTTTTCTGGCAAAGGTATTAGATAAAGAAGCAGAATTAGAGAAGAAATCGCAAAAAGATTATGAGAAGAAAGCATTACAACAGGAAGAGAAAAAATTAAGGTCAGGCGAAGAAAAGCGATTAGAAAAAAAATTATCTGATAGATTAATATCACCAGTCAAGTCTGTTGGTAAAAAGGCTGGTGGAATACTTGGAAATTTAATGGAGTTCTTCGCAACTCTGTTTCTTGGGTGGTTAACAAATCAAGGTATTCTTGCATTTGAAGCAAATTCGGAAGGAAATACTACAAAACTGGAAGAAATTAGAGATAGGGTACTTAAAGACCTAGCGATTGTTGGTGGCATATTTGCAATACTCAATGGTGGAATATTTGGTATTCTTGGAATTATTGGTGCTATTACTGCCAGGATTCTTACCAAACCATTTAGAGCATTAATCGATGCATTTAGAGGAGGAGGAAACCAAGGTGGAGGAGGAAACCAAGGTGGAGGAGGAAAGACAAATCAACCAAAACCGAATCCAGATGGTGTTCGAAGTGTTGGTGTTACTCCTAGAGGTGGGAGTAGGATACCAGGAGCACAAGGATCACCAGCAGGAAGGTCTACTTTTGATTTAGAGCAAGCAAGAAGAACAACAACCCAACAAAATATGATGAGGAATGATGGACCAAAAGGTCCATTTGATATGATTAAAAGGTGGATTAGAGGTAAGTTAGAACAGAATAGACATGTAGGTAAGGGTAAACATATTGTTAGAATTTTAGATGGAGCAGTAAAAACTTTTAATTGGTTTTCTAAACTTCCTGGATTCAAACAAATTTTCGGTGTTATACGAAGTGTAATTAATTTTGTTACAAATCCAAAATCCGCCCTTGGAAATATATTCAAAAAAATGACAGGGAGTGGTAAAGGTGGAGGATTAAAACTTTTAAGAATCCTTCAACCTCTTTTATTTGCTCTTGCTATTAGAAACAGAGCACAAGCAGGAATGTCTCCAGCACAGGCAATTATTGGTGGTTTATTTCCTCTTGCTGGTAGTATTGCTGGTGGTGCTCTTGGTGGAACTATTGGTGCTGCTGGCGGACCTTTAGCATTTTTTGGTGCTCTTGGTGGATCTTTCCTTGGTGGTATGTTAGGTGAGCAGTTAATGGGAGTTTTGGATAATTTTTGGACACCTAACAGAGGGTCTTGGGATAATTTTGCACCTTTTAAAGCAATAAATGAATCAGTTTATGATTTGCAAAGTGGAGATAATGCATTTGCAAAAGGTTTACAGGCAATGTTCCCTTATGAAGGAACAGAAACATATAAACAATCTAAACAATCAGCACAAGTAGCAGCACCATCAACTTCACCAGTTACACCTACACCAGAACCTACACAATCTCCTTCAGCATCTATAAGTTCTCCTTCTCCAAGATCTTCAATACCAGGACCAATGACTGGTGGTGGAAATACAACGGTGATTTATAAGAAAATAGGATCAAGAGGAGGGGGAGGTGCAGTGCCTTCAAGATCTTCTAAAGCAGCAACTGATGTTCCATTGATTGCCTCCGGAAACCCAGACAATTTCTACACAATGTATTCTCAAATAGTCTATAATGTGGTGAACTAAAATGGTACTACCAGCAGTTGCAGGAGCAGCATTACGTATAGGATCAATGTTTGCCAGAGGAGCAAAATCTGGCGGTGGAATGTTGAGAAAGGCAGTTTTAAAAAGAACAAAAGTAAGAAGAGAAAATATTGCCAGAAAAAAAGTTTTAGATAAAAAGGTAATAGAGAAAAGAAGAAGGAAGAGAAAAGAATCTTTGTTGGAAGCAATGAAGAGTAAAGGAAAATCTGGAATAAGTACGGTCACGGATCCAGCTAAAGGTATTTTTCAAAGAGTATTAGAATTTGTTGGCATTTTATTCATTGGTTGGTTAGTAAATAATTTACCAAAAATTATAAAATGGATAAAGGATCTAATAGAAAGAATAAAACGTCTTATCAATGCCATACAAAGTTTTATTGACAATCTAGGCAAATGGTTTAATTCTTTTGGATCTGTATTTACAGGATTTCTTGACAATATGAAAAACTTCGATTTTACCGATCAATCTGGTAAAATCAAAAAAGCAATGGAAGGAATGGATAGTGCATTTAAGGGAATGCAAAATGATATTAATAATGCCACCGGTGCAGTTACTGGTCCAGTAGGTGCTGATGCATCTGCTGGTGCTGCATCAATAGATGATCCAAATGCAAGGGCACTACTTAATGCGATTGCAGAAGCAGAAGGAACTTCTGGATATCCAAATCAAGGATATAATACACAATTTACAGGAACACAATTTACAGATCTTTCAAAACATCCCGAACAATTAAGATCTGGTGGTGGTTATACCTCCGATGCTGCAGGAAGATATCAATTTTTAAGCACTACTTGGAATAGTGTGATGGGTGGTGCAATGACACCGGAAAGGCAAGACATGGCAGCACTTAAACTTGCTGCTCGTCGGGGAGTTGATATAAAAAATGGATTATCTATGAATGAAATTTATAAGTTGGGTGGAGAATGGGCATCTATTGAAGGTGGACCCAATATGAGAAAAGGTGGTTCTTATGGTGGTCAGGCAAAATATAGTGCAGAAAGTTTTCTGCAAATGTATCAAAAATATGGTGGAAAAGTTGAAGGTGGTAGTGGAGGAAGATATGGAAGTGGTGGTGGTGGAAATGTTACCGAATATCTTACAGGAGACAGAGGACATCCAAATTTTGAATATAATGGACACGGAAGACAATCAAATTATCATGATCACATTGCATTTAGAACAGTTCAAGATAAAGAAAGAGCAAAAGCGGCTCTACGTGGAGCTGGTATACAAATAGGTAGTGAATTTAGACCAGGAGATGATGGATGGCATGGAAAAGACTTAGCAATTGATATTCCTGGAGCACAATGGGGTGGAAGTGGTGCGATTGGACAACGAGAATTTAATGGTTCTGCAAAAGTAAGACAAGTATTAATCAATGCAGGATTTGGTGGAGCAGGTCTAGGTCATGGAACAAATGCAATTTCAAGAGTTCCTGGAGTATCCATGGATCTTGGTTATTCTTCCGGACCACAAAACATGATTATAGTTCTTGAAGAAGAGGCACCAGCACCTATGATGATGGGAGGATCTAGCAAAACTTCTCCTGTAATTGTCTTGTTAAATAGTAGTGTAAAGAAACAACTTCTAACATCATTAGCATATACTTAAATGTCCGCATCGAGTTCTTCTCTCTACGAAACTCTAATAATAGAATCCAATGATCAACAAAAATCGGTTGATCTGAAATTGGGCACTGTTTCCATAGATTATTACGAGGACATATTTTCGCCCACCATTACGGCAAAGATTAGGGTTATCAATACTGGTGATTCTGTTGCTGGAGAAAATGATAAATTACAATCGATCTATAATGGTCTTCCATTAAGAGGTGGAGAAAGGTTAAGAATGAAAGTTCTTGATAAAGGTGAAGGTAAAAAAGGACTTGATTTCGCAACAAAACCAGATAAGTATCTCTATGTTTCTAGTATTAGTGATGTAATTGTAGAATCTCAAACTGAAAGTTTCTTGCTTAATTTAGTTTCTCGTGAAGCAATTACGAATGAGACTACTAGAGTTGCGAGAAAATATACTGGAACAATTGATGAATCCGTTAAGAAAATTTTAAGTGATGTTCTAAAGACTAAAAAATTCAAAAGTTCTGATATAGAAAAATCACAAAATAAGTATGGTTTTATTGGCAATCTGAAAAAACCTTTTACTACTTTGATATGGTTAGCATCAAAGGCAGTTCCCATTTCTTCTGGAAATGCAACGGCAGGGTTTGTGTTCTATCAAACAAAAGATGGTTTTCAGTTTAAATCTATCGAAGAGTTGATCAAACAAAAATCTAAAGCAACATATTATTTTACAGAAGTAAATGAAAATTCTGCCACAAAAAATAATGATTTTAAAATTTTAAATTATGTTACTACCAAGAACCAGAATTTAATCGAAAACTTGAGACTTGGAACTTATGCAAGTCAAAGATATTTTGTGAATCCATATAATGGAATTTTAACTTCTCCAGAAAAAAGTAAGTTTCAGTTGAAAAAATACAAAGATAGAATTGAAAATCTTGGCACTAAAGGTAAGATATCCTTACCAAAAATGGAACAGAATTCTGAAGAATCCTTGGGAGATTCTCCTACGAGAATTATTACTGGAATATTGGACATTGGAACAATAGACAGTAAAGTTTCCACCGAAGTAAATGCAAATCAGGAAGAATATCAATCTCAAGCAATTATGAGATATAATGTCTTGCTTACACAATCTATAAGTATGATGGTTCCTTGCAATACTGACTTGAGAGCAGGTGATGTTATAAAATGTGAATTTCCAAAGATTTCATCTCAAGATCTCGATGAAATAGATACTGAAACAAGTGGTCTATATATGATAAAGGAATTGTGTCATCATTTTGAACCCAATAGTTCATATACATCAATGAAGTTGGTAAGAGATAATTTTGGTATTCGCAAGGAACAGGATTAAAAATGATAGAAGAATCACTATTCAAAAGTAATTTTATTGGCAGAGACGGTTTCCGTTGGTGGATAGGACAAATCCCACCAATTGAGGCAATGAGTGAACAATTTGAAGGTGATGGTTGGGGAAATAGATTTAAAGTTAGAATTTTAGGATATCATCCACTCGACGAGGCAGAACTTTCCAATCAAGATTTGCCTTGGGCACTGGTGATGTTGGGTGTAAGTGATGGTACAGGTTCAGGAAACTTTTCCACATCAAATAAAATAAGACCTGGAGATGTTGTATTTGGATTCTTCCTTGATGGAGATAATGCCCAACAACCAGTTATTATGGGTTTGTTAGGCAATACTGATGCCTACAACAAAAATGGAAATTATAAGTTTCCGTTTGTTCCATTTACTGGATATACAAATAATGTACCAAAACCAGATAGGGATTCATCAACAGCAAACGAAGCAAACGAAGCAAAATCAACTGCACAACAAGGACCAGTTAATCTTCCAAAAACACAAGCACAAAAGATAGGAAGGGCAGCTGCTGGTGGATCATCTGCCGGCATGAAAGTATCACCAGCAAATACTTGCGAGAATACTACACTCACTACAATTGAAAATGAACTTCAAAATCTTATTAAGAAGATACAAGAAAAACAAGCAAAAATTTCAGAATTGAAGCAAGATATTGATGAAGTAGCAGAGGTTATAAAGGGTGCAATAAGTTGGTTAGTAGGTGAAATATTTAAAGAAATTAATGCATTTTTAGTTGGAGATTATACAAAAAATCCTCCAAGACCAGGTATTATCCCAAATGCACTGAACGCACTTTATACTAGTGTCTATACCGCAACATTACCTGCTGCTGGACCTGCTGCTGCCAATATTGCAGCAACTAAAGCACTTCAAACAATGGTTGTTCCTGTGAGTACCGTAGAAGCAGCATTGATTTGTGTGCAGAATGCACTTGTTGAAGGTTTGGTTGGATTAATTAAAGAATTATTATTTTCTATGTTGGAAAACATAGAAAGATTTGTAACTTGTATTGTTGATCAATTTGTAGGATCTTTACTGAATAATATTGTAGATAAGATAGCAGATGGATTGAAAGGTGTTCTTGATGGCATTTCTGGTCTTTTAGGTGGAGCAATTGATATTATATCTGTTGCACAAAATGCTATTTCTTTCTACAACAGTCTTGGTGATCTGTTAGATTGCAACCAAATCAATACAAAATGTGATGGCACTAAAGAGTGGATTGTTGGTGCTGGACCAAAAGATATCATGGATATAAATGGATCGTTTGACAACATCTTTGAAATTGTGAATACTGCAGGTGGACTCATCAATCAGGCAATTGATGCTGGGCAGGGTATTGTTGGAACTGTAGAAGGAGTTAAGAGTACACTTCCAATTTTCAATGGAGATAGTTTGCAGGAAAACCTGACAGGTGCATTCAATAATTGTTTAACCACATATCCATCAAGTTGTGGATCTGCAAAAATTAACATCTTTGGTGGTGGAGGTATTGGTGGATCTGCAATTCCAATATTTGGTCCAACAATAGAAAGAGTTATTAACGATACTTCAATTGGTAAGAATGTAAATAAGACTGCTAGCGTAATTGGTGCGATTGTTACAAATGTTGGATCTGGTTATCGTTTCCCACCATTTGTGGAAATTGTTGACGAATGTGGAATTGGTTATGGCGCAAGAGCAAGATGTAAAATCAACGATAACGGAGAAATAGAATCAATTTATATTGTTTCATCTGGAGAAAATTATCCAGTTGGAGATCAAGACATTTATGGTGTTACTGATGTCACTGTAGTTGCCACTGGAATTGGATATGAAAATGGTGATACTGCTACAGATAATTTTGGAAATGAATATTCTTTAACTATAGATGATGGTAGAATCATATCCGCAGTGCCAATAAATATTACCGAAGCACAAGATTTGGTTACCATTACAGTTGATTCTGAAAATGGTTTAGGTGCAGTTTTAAAACCAATTTTGGGTCCAATTCCACCTCAAAAAGAAGTTATTCAAGTCATTGATTGTGTAAGTTAATATATGGCACATAAAAATTACGAGGCGAGACAATTTGAAACCTGGGGACCGAATGTTAGGTGGGATGTAAATCCACCAGAACCTGGTATGGATGGGCATACAATTTATCAGTTGTATGCTTTCAATAAAGATGGCGATGTGCATTTAGAATCATTCAGTGAAACTGGTACATGGAGAATCATGAATGACAGAGGCATAGAAATTGCCGGTGGTGCTAAAGGTTCTGATGGAAATGTTGATATTTGTATTACAGGAACTGGTGGTGGTGATATATGGATCACTGCTACGAGAAATGGAACTGTAAAAATTAAAGGTAAAAATATAATGATTGAAGCACTTGAGGATGTGGACTTAAAGGCTGGTAGAAATGTAAATATAACTTCTGGTAGCGGAAGAATTTTGTTGAAAGGAAATAAGATAGATAAAGAATGTTTTTCTGGTAATGCTGCTGGTGCATTGGCATTTACTGCAAGAGCATTTGCACCAACTCCTCTTGGAATAGATTTTATTACCGAATCTTTTGGTGTAGAAAATGTTATAGCAGGTTTTCTAGGATTATAAAAAATGGATGCAATTTTAGATAAACTTAAAGAATTAATTGGTCTACCAGTTGGACCAAAATCTGGAATTAGAAAGTTCCAATATCTTGACACAAGATATAGAGGAACCGTAAGTGTAAGTGGACTCCATGTGTCTGAAGGATTTTCGGCACAACTGGGAGAAAGTATAATGTGTGGAACAAAGTTCCTCATACCAAATCCTTTTTCACCAAGTAAAGCAGCACTTCCACCAAATATTATTGCAACACCACTTTCTTATCTTTTAAATTTTGGTGGCGTTAATACAACGGTAGCTTCATCTTTAGGTGGTACATCTTCTATTTTTGGTAAGAATTATCTTTTAGGTGATACGATCATTGGTGGTAATTTGAATGTAGTTGGTGTGGTAACTATTAATGGCAAAAATTTAGAAGCAGAACTTGCTCTTGGAAAATCACTACCATCATCAGATGAAAGACTTAAAAAGAATATACATACAATTACAAATCCCATTGAAAAGGTAACCGCATTAAGAGGTGTCACTTTCGAGTATAAAGAAAGTGGACAAAAACAAATTGGATTTATTGCTCAAGAAGTTGAAAAAATTATTCCTGAACTTGTTGGAGAAAATCCAGATGGTTATAAAGGTGTCCAATATCAAAATGTTGTTGGACTTTTAGTTGAGGCAATTAAAGAACAACAAAAACAAATTGATGAATTAAAGAGACAAATAAATGGCTGACTTAATATCTAGATTAAATGCAAGAAAACTTTCAAATACAACTTCTATTAGTTATATCGAACCTGAAATAGCAAAAGCACAAGAAGAGATTAATTCTTTTGATCCTTTTGTATCAAAAGTAGATGGACAATCAGTTGTGACATTAAACAAAATCAATGTTCTGAAAGATCAGATTGTGGTTTTGTCGCAGGAAGCGCGTGCATCTGGTTGTGGAACGACAGTGGGAGCATCAATTGTTTATCCAGATTCAATTGATTTAACAGTTGAAAATATGGAAACAGAATCATATGTTGGCAATAATCCATTTGGTTTTAGCGTAGTACAATTATCATCTTCTAATATTGGTATTGGATCTTTCGTAAGAAATGTGCCCAATGATAGTAGAAAATCTGGATTAGGAACTTTATATAGTGGTATAGGAAGTTGTTGGGCTTCCTTCTTTTATGGTGGTTGTGGTGATTGTATTGGTTATGCAAATTCAATTACTAAATTGCAAAATGAAATGTTGATTCTCAAAAATGAGTTATCAAACTTGGTTTCAAATTCAAATTCACTAAAGAAAGAGAGAAGAAATTCAACTCTAAAAAGATATGGGCAAAAGAGGACTGTAAAATCATTACAAGATACAAATTCTGACCTAGATGCGGCGATTAGTACTGCAAAATCACTTTTAGAAATTCAGGAAGCAAAATCTATTGTATTTGACACATCTCTCAAACTATATTTTGATGCCGATCCAAACAATACTTTTGCATTGGTTAATCAAGAAGGTAATGTTGTAAGAGACTTGAGTGGAAGTTTAAATGATGGAAAACTATATGGTGGTGCTTCTATTTCTACTGAAACTCCATATTATTTTGATTTTGATGGTACTGATGATCTTATTGATGTACCATCAGAAATATTCGCAAACAGTACTGCTGGAGTTGTTTATTACAATGGAAGCACTGGAACAGAAATAACAGCAGAAGCATGGGTAAGTCCGAATGCATATATTCGTTCACCATTATCTCAAGAACTAGTAATTATTCAGACAAATCGTAATATTCTTGCATCAGGAATTTGGATGGATTTGAAAGCAAATGATCTAGGAAATCCTACTTTCGTATATCCTAGGTTCCGAGCTGGTGCTGGAGGAGGATCAGATTATGTATTTGATCCATCTGTGAGAATTGAGATTGGTAGTTGGTATCATGTTGTTGGAACTTATGAAAACCAAAGATATTTAAAATTGTATGTAAATGGAGTTTTAGTAGGTAATAAAGATCTTGGTAGTGGTAGTACTTTATCTGCTACACAACGTACTCGTATTGGTAACTATGCATCTGATGGTAGTATAGTTCCCAACGAATCGTTTAACTATAATGGAAAACTTGGAGAAATTAGAGTTTATAATAGATCATTAACTTCCACAGAAATTTTACAGAATTTTCAAAACACAAGAGAAAGGTATGGAGTCTAACCACCAATCACTTGACACCCGTGCCCAGATGCCCTATAATATCAAGGTAATTAACGGAACACCCATGAGCAACACCGAATGCGTTCAAGGCATCGTGATTGACGTTTGCACCCGATCCTTCCTCCTCTTGAGCGATGAGGGCAATGAAAAGATGGTTGAGTGTGAAACCGTAAACGAGTTCATGAACGTTCTTGAAGTTGTGACTGCTAATCTTGACGAGGATCAAATCGAGTATGCAGATCTTGCAGTTCAGGGAGAAGAGTATTAATGGAGGTATTTACAGTGAAAGAATGGGAAGAAAATTTTGATTCTCTTCTTGAAAGAGTAGAAAAGGGAGAAACACTTGGTATTATGGGAGATGATGGTAAGGCAGCAGTTATGATGCCCGCAGATGATGAACTTATCCGAATATACACGGAGAACAATAACGAAGCTCAGTAAGTTCATCTTTTTTCCTGCTCGTGAGACTTGGTAGTCAGAGGGATCTTATAAGTCCTTTGCGCCAGATTAGCGCCTTTGAGATGGTTCGAATCCATCCACGAGTATTGGTAGTCGTTAGGCAGATAGTCTAAAAAGACGCCAAGTGTAGATGTGATGTAAGGAAACACGCCTCTTCGGAGAGTATTGCAGGTATCAAACCCTGTCATCTACACTATCTTGCTCCTTTAGCTCTCTGGTGAAAGCACTCTGCTCATAACAGAAGAAAGGTCAGTTCGATCCTGACAAGGAGCACCTAGCGAGTATGGTGGAATCGGTAGACACACCAGACTTAAAATCTGTTGCCTATTGCAGGCGTGGGAGTTCAAGTCTCCCTACTCGCATAAAATAAATAAGACAAAACCTGTAAGTTATGTCTTACAAAATTGATACTGCATACTGTTGGTATTTGAACGGAAGTATGATAGTGAAGATGTATTTTATTAACCGTGTTCCATTCACTTTTGATGAACTACCTGATGGACACTTACAAGACAAAGAATTAGTAGCACTGGCTAATAAAGAAACATCGTTCGAACCAGAAGACTTATACAGAAGTTCATTCTATCTGATAGATGAAGAGGCGCATCCTTGTCTATTTCCTATTGATTTGGAAAACCCTGAAGACATGCCAAATGATGAGTTTTATTATCATGATGAAGAGGATTTGCTGGGATAAATAAAAGATAGAAATAACCCAAAAGTCATAATACAATGCCTCTGAATAAGTTAGACAACTTTTTAAAGAACACTGAAGGTCGTATTTTATATGTAAGTCCAGCAGATATTGACTCCACAGATAGCATCCTGAACACTGGTAACTCTCTTGCCAGACCCTTCAAGACTATTCAGAGAGCACTTATTGAAGCCGCGAGATTTTCCTATGTAAAAGGATCTAGTAATGATCAGGTAGAAAAGACTACTATTCTTTTGATGCCTGGTGAACACGAGATTGATAATAGACCTGGATGGACTCTATTTGATGATGCAGGAACTCCAAAGATCAAAAGACCAAATGCAATATCTTCGGAGTTAATACCTCCCGATTTTGCACTTACATTAGAATCTAATTTTGATTTAACACAGTCAGAAAATCATCTCTTTAGATTTAACAGTGTAAATGGTGGTGTAATTGTTCCAAGGGGAACTTCAATTGTTGGTTTAGACTTAAGAAAGACAAAAGTTCGTCCAAAATATATTCCAAATCCGACTGATCCATCTGTACCATATTCTGCTATCTTTAGAATTACTGGTGCTTGTTACTTCTGGCAGTTCTCTATTTTTGATGGAGATGAATTTGGACTTGCTTATACCAAAAATGATAATTTCGACCTTATCAACAGATCGTCTCCATCTTTTTCACACCATAAACTAACAGTATTTGAATATGCTGATGGTGTGAATGAAGTCCTATCTTATGGACTGACAGATCTCCAGATGTACTATGCTAAACTTTCTAGAGCATATGGTACTGGATCTGGTAGAGATATTGATGATAAGTTCCCAGGCAAACCAGATGGATTTAATGCTAGAAGACCAGAATATGAGATTGTTGGTGCCTTTGCAGATGATCCATTAAAGATTACAAGAATTGAAGCTGGTGTTGGAGGTGTTGTAACAGATAGAGTTACGGTAACCACCAATCTTCCTCATGGTCTTAATGAAGGAACACCAATTCGTATTAGTGGAGTTGGTGATAATTATTATAACATTACGACCAAAGTAACAGAAGTAGATGATAATGATCCAAACATATTCTATTACACATTATCGGATACAAATAATGGTCTGATTAGTACCAACCAAGGTGTACTGATTGATGGAGACGAATTTGTAACTGTAGAGACGGATACTGTATCTGGTGCTTCTCCATATATCTTCAACTGCTCCATGCGTTCTGTATGGGGCATGAATGGTATGCACGCCGATGGAAGCAAGTCAACTGGTTTCCGTTCAATGGTTGTTGCACAGTTTACTGGTGTATCATTACAAAAAGATGATCGTGCATTTGTAAAATACAATCCGACTGCGAGAGATTATAGTGACAATCTCCCAATCGTCTTGGAAAATGGAACAAAGTTATCACAAAACTCTTCATCACCTTCTACAGTATATCATTTAGATCCTGATGCGATTTACAGAAGCGGATGGGAAACAACACACATTAAAGTTTCTAATGATGCTTTCATCCAGATTGTATCTGTATTCGCAATTGGATATAATAAACACTTTTCTGCCGAAAGTGGTGGAGATGCTTCCATTACCAACTCAAACTCAAACTTTGGTCAGATTTCACTATCTTCTGATGGATTTAAGAAAGAAGCATTTGATAAAGACAATAAAGCATTTATAACACATATCATTCCACCAAGAGCAGTATCTGCAGAAGAGCAGGAAATTGACTGGTTATCAATTGATATTGATAAAACATTAAGTATAAACAATAACACACGTCTTTATCTTACAGGATTTACTTCTGAAGATACAGTACCACCGATTCTTACTCAAGGATATAGAGTTGGTGCAAAGGTATTAGATAAACTTTTTGTGAGGTTGAATACTGTTGAGTATTCTGCCAGTATTTTGATGTCAGATGGAGTATCAAGTTCCGCAAAAGAGTATTCTGTAGGAACTCCATCATCAAATATATTTACTGTTGCTGCATCAGGAACCCATACAATAACAACTGGTGAAAAAGTAATCATCATTAGTGATGATGGCAATCTTCCAGAAAATTTAGAAACGAATGTAGTATATTATGCAATTGTTCCAAATTCAAATACATTAAAACTTGCTGCATCTGAAAATGATGCAAACAATGATGATCCAATTACCGTAAATGGTGGATCAAATCTTCGAATTTTGAGTAGATCTTCAGATAAAGAATCTGGAGATCTTGGATCGCCAGTTCAATGGGATAGTGCAGCAGGTGCTCAACAGTGGTATATTAAAACTAATGCTTCTAGTGACATCTTTACAAATCTATCTGGATTGACTGGTCCAACAGAACCAACTTATATTAAGAGAATAGAAGATTCTAGAGGTGTTGATGAAAAAATCTATAAGGTAAGAGTTGTAGTTCCTAAAGAACTTCAAAATGCAAAAACACCAGAAACTGGATTTGTCATTCAAGAATCGAGTTCTACTGGTGTAAGAGGAACTGATGGAACTGATTTCACATTAACTGGCATCACAACCAGCGAATATGATTACAATAGAAATCCAAGATTTATTAGTACATGTTCATTCAATAACCCAACCGCAACAGTAGTCACAGAACTTCCACACAATTTGACCGTTGGTGATAATCTTATTATTAGAAATGTAACGGATAGTTTAATTAACACTGGTGTAGGAACATTTAATTCTGGATATAATGGAACTTTTGAAGTTTCATCTATCGTTGATGATCTTACATTTACTTATGATATTTCAGATCAAACTCCTGGAGCATTTACAAATAATACTGGAATAAGAAGCGATACTTTACCAAGATTTGAGAGAAATGATCTCAAGTCAAACCTTTTTGTTTATAGAAATGAAGTAATTCAGGAATATATTGATGGAAAGCAGGATGGCATCTATCATCTTTATATTATAAATGCTGATAATGCAGTTTCTGAAGAGTTTACTAGCATCAAGTATGGTCAAAATGTTGTTGATTTCTATCCACAATTAGATAGAGATAATGTTGATGATAACCCTGGACCATCTAGATCTTATGCAAAAGTTTCTCCTCTTGGAGAAGTTGTAACAAATGATTTGAAGAAGAGTGTAACCAGAGAAACAATTGATAAATTATCCACAAAACTTGGTTTTGGATTGAATATTTCTTCTGTCAATAATACTACTTTGGGTGTTAGCACGATCACATTTGAAAGAAGACATGGATTAAATGGAATTGTGGAGGCATCTATATCAAATGCTGGTAGTGGTCTTCCGAATGGTAATTATAATAATGTTAGACTTTTAAATAACGGAACAAATGTTTGGGATGGTGCAACCGCAAACATTTTTGTTTCTGGTGGATCAGTAGGTGTTGTCACTATTGCATCGCCAGGTTCTGGATATAGTGCTGGCGAAGTATTAGATATTGATGGATTCGGTACAGCAGAAGTTACAATTTCTGCTGCTGGCATTTCAACAGCAGTCGGAAGTGTAGTTCAATTTACTGGCGCCGGTACAACATCTGATACTTATCATCGTATTATTTCGGTTGGTTCTACTAATCAAATTTCTGTTGCTAGAACAACTGGAGATACTTTAATTACATCTGATCAATATGCAATTGTTGTTGGACCTTCATTGTCATTTACTTCATCTTCATCTGGTGGAGTAACAACTATTGATGCATCTGGTCATGGTCTTTCCAAAGGTAATAGAATTAGAATTCTGGATGATAATCACAATAATCAGGGAGACTTTATTATTGCCACTAGAGTTGGGGTCAATACATTCACCATTGCGTCAGATTTAAATATAAATTCTGGTTATGTTCTAAAGCATGGGTTATCTGCAAATGGAGAAACATCTAATATCAATGTAGAAAACATTGGTGCTAGAGGAGTCACAGTTTATGATAAAGAAACTCTTATTCTTGGTGAAAATCTTGACAAAGATGATTATGAATTCAAAGTAACTGTTCCAAATTCTGGTATTGGAACAATGAGAAGATTCCCACTCGGTTCTTATATTCAGGTTGATTCTGAAATAATGAGAGTGTCAGAATCAACTTTACAAGGTGCATCTAATGATAAGTTACGAGTTATTCGTGGTGCTCTCGGAACAAGAATCGCACTTCATGATTCTGGAACTATTATCAGAAAAATAAAACCACTTTCTATTGAATTCCGTAGACCATCAATTATTCGTGCATCTGGTCATACCTTTGAATATCTTGGTTATGGACCTGGTAACTACTCAACTGGTCTTCCACAAGTTCAAGTCAAAACTCTTTCCGAAAGAGAAGAGTTTTTGGTTCAGGCACAAGAAAGATCTGCTGGCATTGCAGTTTATACTGGAATGAACAATAGAGGAGACTTTTATATTGGAAACCAGAAGAAGTCTTCTGCAACTGGAGAAGAACTCACATTTGATACACCAATACCAACTATCACTGGCAACGAAACTTCTAGATTGAGTGGTGTTTTTGATGAAATTACTGTTAAAGAAAGAATAGTTGTTGAGGGTGGTGATTCTTCACTGATCTTGTCACAGTTTGATGGACCAGTGACATTTAATGGTGAAGTAAGAAACACCAATAAAGTCAAGATAACCAATGAGACTGATTCTTCCAGTGTAACAACTGGTGCATTGATAGTTAATGGTGGTATCGGTGTTGGCAAAACAATTATTTCAAACAATATTAAGGTTGGAACAGTTCATCTCAATTCTTCTGCGGATGAAGTAACAACAACATCAGGAAATCTAAAACTTAATGCCATTTCTGGGTCACTTGTTGCTATTCAGACTAATACTACAATTACTGGCATCTTAAGTGTAACTGATGACATTACTGCTTTCTGGTCTTCAGACGAAAGACTGAAAGATAATATTGAAAGAATTGATGATCCACTCGCAAAAGTTCTCAATCTTTCTGGTAATACATTCCGTTGGAATGCGAACTCTAACAAGTCTGGTCATGATGTTGGTGTAATTGCCCAAGAGGTTCTTTCAGTTCTTCCAGAAGCAGTTGTAACAAGAGATAATGGATACCTTGCAGTCGATTATCATAAGATTATTCCACTTCTTGTAGAGGCAATTAAAGAACTCTCTGATAAGGTTGAATCACTTGAGCAGAAACTACAAGATAAATAACTCTAAAGCTTATAATAATGGCAAATTATAGAAAGTCATTTAACTTTAGAACTGGACTTCAGGTTGATAACGATAATTTTGTTGTAAACCCAAATGGTCTTGTGGGGATTGGAACTTCAATCCCCGAACAATATCTATTAAACGTATATGGTGACACTAGAGTTACTGGACTTGTAACAACTAGAGTATTGTATGCCGGAATTGGAACAATTGGAATTTTAACAGCAACTAATGCAAATATAACTGGTGTTCTTACCGCAACAGAACTTAGGATAGGAAACTCTCCAATTGTAAATAATCTTGTTGGATATGCTTATACTGCATGGATAAGCACCGATGGTGGTGTGGGTCTTCATACAGTTTCTAGAATTGGAATTGGTACAGATTCTACTCCTCCAGAACAATTGAGAGTGATTGGTGATGCGAGAGTAACAGGAATTATAACTGCCGAGAATGGATTTAGTGGTACATTAAACGTATCAGATCTTTCTGGAACTGTTCCAAATGATCAATTGCCAAATGACATAACCAAACCAACAGGCACTTTTACTGCACAAGAATTTGTCGGTCCCCTAACTGGCAATGCAGATACTGCATCCAATCTTACAGGAACTCCAGACATTGCTGTGATGGATATACAATCCACAAGCTTAAATGTTAGTGGTATCATTACTGCAGAAAATTCATTAGACGTTGGCATAGCTGGAACGGCATTTACGGCACTATCTTCAGGAAGAATTGGTGTTGGAACGGCATTACCAACATCAGATATTCAGATTAGAAAACCATCTGGATCTTTATTAGAAGTTATATCTGATTCTGGTGAATCAAAGATTAGTATTGGGCAATCTATAGGGATAGGAAATAGTTCTGCAGTCATAAGATATGGTAGTTCTACTCCAGCTCTTGATATTATCAACAGAGACACTGGAAACATTAACATGGTTCTTCATGGTGGTGGTGCTGGTATCAATACTGGAAGTTTTGATTGGATTTATGGACAGACTAATGCAGAATTGATGTCCCTTACATACAAGGGTAATTTGGGTGTTGGTATTATAAATCCAACGGAGAAATTGCATGTTGTTGGAAGTGGAACAATAACCCAAAACTTACATGTTAATGGACAGTTGACTGTAGATACTGCTATCATCGGCAGTGTTCAAATACCAGAGTTGATCAATAGTAACCTTGAAATAAGTACTGGTATTACAACAGTAGTTGCTCTTGAAACAATTACAGATGCTGGAGATCCCACAAGATTCTCTGGAATTATAGTAGGAGCAGGTGGTTCTATAGGAATAGGAACTTCTGTTCCAAAAGTAGGTCTTGATGCTTTAGAAGTACCAGCTTTATTTGCATCAGTTGGTATCAATACATCGTCTGTTTCTCAAGACGTATCGTTAATTGTGGATGGTGCCACTATAATAAGAGATGCTATTGGCATAGGATCTATCACTGGAATACCATTCAATGGTGGTCCAGGGTTAGAAATTCATAGAGGATTTCTTGATCTTTATGATACCAGAGTAAGTATTACGAGCGTTAATACTAATACAACTCTAGTTGTAGATAATAAAACTGCTGTTGGTATTGGTAGCACTCAACCACAAGCTGCTGTTGACTTATCTGGGGCAGGAAAACTTGGCAATCCAGATTTTGCTTATATGCTTCCTCCAAAAGTAACTAATGCAGAAATAGTTGGATTTGCAAATACAATACCTGGAGCATTTGTATTCAACACGGATACCGGTAAATTCCAAGGATATACTGGAATTGGTTGGACAAATTTACATGATTAAATAGTAAAAGTTATTGATAAAATATGGATTTTGATGTAGCAAGTGACCGTGATTTTTACTACATGCCAACAGAAATTGATGAGGATTTAGTAAAAATTATCAAGTCCCAAATGAAAGACTCTGAACTAGAAGAGTCTTTCATTCACCATCCTGATGGTGAGTTAAAACCAGATCACAAATATAGAAAGTCTAAAAATTCTTGGATAGCAACAGATAATTGGATTTCGGGATTGATGTTCAATTTGATCAACATTGCTAATAATGATTTTTATAAATTTGACCTAACACAATGGTCAGATAGAATCCAATATACTGTTTATGATGGAGAAAATTCACATTATTCTTGGCATCAGGATACCTCTATTTCTTCATTCAATAGCAATGAATGTAGAAAATTGAGTATAAGTTTACTACTTTCTGATCCAGATGATTATGAAGGTGGAGAACTTCAACTTCTTTATGGTGGCAATAGAATGGTCACACTCAAACCACCACTTGGTGGTGCAGTTATTTTTCCATCTTCAGTCAGACATAGAGTTAGAAAGATAACTTCTGGTAAAAGAGAATCGTTAGTTGGTTGGTATGGAGGTCCATTTTGGAGGTAAAAAAGTTTATTGTCCTTGGTTCTGGAACCGCTGGTTTAATATCAGCAGCATTTATCAAAAAATGGTTTGGTCCTAGAGTAGATGTAACAGTTTATTATGATGGATCACGAAAAACAATTGGTGTCGGAGAAAGTACAACGCCAAGTATACATCAATTTATTAATTTTTTAGGAGTAGATCCTTATTCACTAATAAGAGAACTAAATGTCACTGTGAAAACTGGAATAGATTTTAAAGATTGGATCCCCGGAGAAAGTTTCTTTCATGGATTTAATCAAGTCAATAGTAATGGAATATATGAATGGTCTAGTGCATGTCATTCTATACTAAATGATTGTTATAACGGTGGAACTCTCTTCAATGAACCATCATCCACTCTACCAGATGAACATTTTCAGTTTGGATTTGCTTATCATTTAGATACCAAGGATTTTTGCAGATATATTGAAGATAAGATTAAGGATGAGGTTACATTCATTGATGATGTTGCCGAAGAAGTAAAATCTGACGGTAAAAATATTCAGAGCATAACATTCAGAGATAGTGGAAAAGTCACTGCCGATTATTATATTGATGCATCTGGATTCAGTGCCGTTCTTCTCAAGCATTTAAATCCAAAGTGGAATGATATGAAGAAATGGTTACCAATTGATAGAGCAATACCACAACAAGTTCCCTACGAATTTGATAAAGTGCCATCACATACAGTTGCACAGGCAACAGAAAACGGTTGGATATGGAAAATTCCTATCGGAAATAGATATGGAACTGGTTATTTGTATTCCTCCCAGTTTACCACAGATGATGAGGCAAGAAGTAAATATAATGATTGGTTGGTGGAAAACTTCAATACCGAACTCAACACCGATAGAGTAATTAAATATAATCCTGGGTACTATGAAGATTATTGGATTGGAAATTGTATTGCTATTGGTCTATCAAGCGGTTTTGTAGAACCATTAGAATCTACAGGAATTCATATTATCATAAGACAACTTCATGATTTTGTTTACCTAAACTCCAATCTAAAAAATCTAAAATATAATACAGCACTGGCAAATGAAAAGAATAAGCAACTTTATGTGGATATAGTTAATTTTGTGTGCCTACACTACAATACAAATAGGACTGATTCTAAATTTTGGAGATATATGACCAATAATAAAAAGGATTGGGTTTCCAATTTTGAAGAGAAATGTAGAGAAGATTTCATTGATACGAGATCATTTAGAGATAACATGGATTTTTCATTCTGGTCTTTGGATAGTTACATTCAAGTTTCAAATGGTCTTAATATGTTTAGGAAAGAATCTATTCAAGAATATTTGGATAATAAGTTTAATAAGCAACAGATTGTAGACTTTGCTATTGAGCAATATAATTTTATTGAACAGATTAGATCAGAACATCAAAATATATCACATAAGAAGTTTTTAGACCAAATCCATAAATAAAGAAAAAAAGATAAATGCCAACATCTGTAACAATATCTGGTCCTTATTTTTCTGGTTCTGGTGAAATATCTTTTAGTGCTTTGAGAAATAATTTCAAAGAAGTTTCTTCTGGTGTGGTAGCAGCATCAGAATTTTTTAGGAATACTTTTCCAGATAGTTTAAATCCAATTGTTCCCGACTCTGCCGAAAATGCTGGCATATCTTCAAGTGGAGATGGAAACCTCACTTTAGGTCAATTTAGAGATTCGGTTAAATCATATAATGTAGTTCAGACTGGTACAGATTTAAACCTAAACATAGATAATTTGAATTGGAGTGGAAATTTAACATCAAATATTCTAAAACGTCTTGTCATAAATGGAACTGTTGGTTCAAATGACGCTACACAATATGCTGCTACTTTAACCACCGACAATGTATCAAATTTAGTAATTGATATATTTGGAAACATTTACGGTGCATCTGGTGATGGTGGAAACATTAGTGGTCAAAATGGAGGATCTGGACTATACGTTTCATCTACAGATTCACAAGCATTATCAATTTTTATAAGAGATACTGCCAAAGTATATGCTGGTGGTGGAGGTGGAGAAAAGGGCGTCAATGGATCCAAAGGTGCCAATGGAACATGCACATCATATACAACCAGAAGTTCGTGCGGTAGTTATCCTGGTTGCCCAAGCGGATGGTCAAGTATCAATACATGGTCTGGAAGTTGTTGTCAAACGTATTGTCAGTGGTGTGGGTGGAGTAGGTGCGCGTGTCAACCATGCTCTCAATGGCAAAAATATAGGCAATGTAGATTACAATATACTGCTCCTGGAGGCGCTGGGGGTGTAGGAGGAAATGGTGGACCTGGAAGAGGTTATGATAACTTCTCTGGTTCTTTATCAGGATCTCCTGGTTCTCCTGGAGGAGGAGGAAGTGGTTGTGGATCTCAACCTGGATCTCCTGGAAGTCCTGGAGGTTCTGGAGGAGATTGGGCATCCCCTGGTACAAACACCGCTAATACTGGATCAGCAGGTGGACCTGGATTAGCAATAGTAGGTAATGGTTACGTCGTGAATGGAACCATAAATTCAACAACAGTAAAAGGTACTTATCAACCATCATTATAAACTATGAAATTACTTGTACATGATGATTTTTTTGATTCTCCTGACGATATTAGAAAAATCGCACTTTCTTTAAAATACACTACTCATGAAGCAATGGAGGAAGAAACTCATTCCTCTGGATGGAAAGGATGTAGAAGCAAAAAACTAATTTCCTACGACAAAGTTTTCCTTTACATGTGTGAACAAAAAATAATGAAAGCAGTTAAAGAGTTCTATAACGATAAGAAACTCTTTATGAATTCATATTTTCATTTCACATACGACAAAACAAAATACTCATCGCCAGATTTTGGATTTGAAAAGTACCATCGAGATTATATCTTATATGCTGGATTAGTATATCTAACTCCAAATGCACCACGAGATGCTGGAACCTCTATATTAAATGGTAATGAAAATAAAATAGTTAATGTTGAGAATGTTTATAATCGTCTGATTTGTTATTCGGGAAATTATATTCATGCAGTATCAGATACTTTTGGAGAAACAAATGAAGATGCAAGACTAACTCTTACTTTTTTCATTGATAAAAAACCACTTCCCGATGAAGGAAATCCTAGATAAATAAAATTTAATTGAACTTAATAAAAAATGTCTGAAGAAAAGTCTTCTCCCTCTTTATTTGAAAAAACAAAAAATCTTGCTGGATTTTCTTGGGAAGTTATAAAGTATGTCCACCAAAATCAAGGTCAAGCTCTATTTGTAGACGATGAAGTCTACAAAGAAAGAGTATCAACTTGTAGAGGATGTGACAAGTATAATGAAATGGAAAATAGTTGCATGGAGTGTGGTTGTTATATTCCTGCAAAAGCAAAGATTATACTTGATTCCTGCCCATTAGACAAGTGGAAGGAAGATAAAGATAGTTGGAATGAAAGATTTGAAAAGATTGCAAAAGAACTTGACAACACAGAAGAATCCATGTAGACTACCTTTGTCCCGGTTAAAGATGAGACACTAGGATCTTAAGGGGACAGTTTCGAAACCGTCACAGGGACCATCGGTAGAGTCCCCACTCTGCTATAATAGTCTCATACGCGATGAGATCTGTGATGCAACTCCGACCCCACCAGCAGGATGCACTGACTGCTATGCTAGCGCATGACAAGGGTCAGGTTATCATCCCCACGGGTGGTGGTAAGACCATGTGTATGATTAAGGACTCTCTTGATTTTCTTGATGCCTGCGATCGTGGTGTGGTTGTTGTAGTTGCTCCTCGCATTCTTCTTGCCGAGCAACTCTCTGCTGAATTTCTTGAGTTTCACACTGACGTTGCAGTAATGCATGTTCATAGTGGTGAGACTCATCACTTCAGCAGCACCAAACCTTCTGTGATTCGTCACTGGAGTGAGCAAGCATACCGCAAGCAACTGATATTCACCACCTATCACTCCCTGCCCCGCCTTCAAGAGGCAGACATCAACGTTGATTACATTTACTTTGATGAAGCACACAACTCTGTCCAGCGTAATTTCTTCCCTGCCACGGAGCATTTCGCTGCTACTGCTGACCGCTGCTATTTCTTCACTGCTACTCCTAAGCATTCTGTCACTGTTTTCAAACCAGGTATGAATGATGTTGAGGTCTACGGTAAAGTCATCTGTAATGTTCCTGCACCTAAGTTGGTAGAAGAAGGTTATATTCTTCCTCCCAAGGTTGTTGTTAAGCAATTGGATATGGTTCAGGATAAGCAGATGATTGCCGATCGTGACTGCCAGAATCTTTTAGATACGATTGACGAAAACTCTCTGAATAAGATTCTGATTGCCGCACGTTCCACCAAGCAGATTATCAAACTCTTGAGTGAGTCTGACTTCCGTATTCAGTTGGCAGAACGTGGTTATTCCTGCCTCTACATTACCTCCAAGACTGGTGCCATTATTGATGGTCAGAAAGTCAATCGTGAGGTATTCTTTGACACTCTGAATGCTTGGGGTAAGGATCCTAACAAAAAGTTTGTTGTGATTCACCACAGCATTTTGTCTGAAGGCATCAACGTCAGTGGTCTGGAAGCAGTTCTGTTTATGCGTAATATGGACTACATCGGCATCTCCCAGTCTATCGGTCGTGTCATCCGTCTGGGAGGCGCTACAAAGACCTTTGGACTGGTCTGCGTGCCTGTCTATGATAAAGTGGGTATCAGCACTGCCAAGAGCGTTCAGGCGGTGGTAGATACCGTGTTTAAGCAGGGTGAACCTGCCGTGTCAGTGGTCCGCCGTTGATACTGGCACATGGGACCTGGGCATGTCCTTAAACTGCCTGTATAATTACTATTGTAATCAACAAAACCACCATGAAGTGCAAAGTTCAACTCTACGTTGCTGGTAAAGTATTTGAAGAAGTTGTCCATGCTCGTGATTATCAAGAAGCACGCGAAGTAGCACTGGCACGCAATCCTAATGCTCGTGTAGTTAGTGTCAATGCCTGCTTCTTCTGATGGCATTTCTTAAACCATTTATTAACCGTCCTGGAATACTAAATGATACACCAGGAGATCCTGAAGGTTATGTAACTAATGATGGTATGTGGGCAGCAATACCTATTGTCAATTCCAAAAAATTTGCTATTATTAATGAGGGTAAAGTAGTTCATACATGTAGTAACTATTCTACCTCCGTAAAATACATTCTCAAGCAAATTAAAAAGAAGTAGTTTAAATAGTACAAAAGGTAACGATTCATGAATGAAAAACACGAAAAGCGTAGAGACGCACTTGGTTTGTTTTATGAGAGTGTCTTAAAACCAGATCCAGAATTGCGTCAATGTGCTCACAATCAAGAGTGTTTTCATGAACTGATGGAATGGCGTAACGAAATTATTTGTTATTTGGATGAAAGAAGAAATCAGGAGTTTAACTGATGTCTTCTTATTATATCTGCCTAACACTTTTTGCAGTGGCAATGTATTTCATCGTAACTGATGAGAGCATTGCTGCTGCTTTTTATTATGCGATTGGTATAGCAAAGAACTTTATCAAAGGAAGAGTGTGGTTGATTACAAACGACCCACG
>Ga0255768_10001078_pt1 | contig 28550 bp, 27 predicted proteins | sample 071ome_33_FD_179983 | JGI IMG/M metagenome (GOLD analysis project Ga0255768, IMG submission 179983) | Coastal salt marsh microbial communities from the Groves Creek Marsh, Skidaway Island, Georgia - 071412AT metaG (version 2) | ecosystem: Environmental > Aquatic > Marine > Intertidal zone >...
GATATTTATAGCGAAGGTTTTTGTTCTTGTATGGTTAGCAGAGTTCGCCTTCACAGCAAGTTATTGCTTTTTGACCATATGCTGGACATTTGTAGTTGTAGCAGTAAAAACCGAAGGAGCCAGTTAGACCGACTCCTTCTTCCTTATTAAGAGAATAGTTACTCAAGACAATTGATTATCTGAATAATTAATATCAGTATATCATGGGTACTGCAAAATTTTCATAAAAAAACAAAAAAGCCGGAGGTGGTTGGACCCCCGACTCCTTTGCACATTACATGAGGAGCTTCCTAATATCAGAATTAGGATTCGCTTTAATAATTATATCATCGCGAAAACTTTCGCAATTTTAAAATACATAACTTTTTCTTTGTATTAAATTTATTTTCACATACATACAGAGGAGCACGCTTTTAGAACGACTCTGTAGATTAAACAAATACCAATGTGGAATAGCGTGACCATAATCGTCCGTCAAAGGGACATCACTCGGCATATATTAAATTTTGGTTGGGCGGGGCCGCACAGGGTTAGCTGTACCTATAAAAACAAATAGGTTGGTTGGGGCCAAAAAAAAATAATTTCAGAGGTTGGGTGCTAATATAAAAAAACTATGGTTTTAGATTACATAATTTATGGAATGCACTTCAAGATACAAAATAATCAAATCCTTAGAATAGAAAAAAAAGAAGTTGTAGATGTTTGGACTGAAAAAGAAATTAACATTGACCAGATACCAGAAATAATTATGACAAGAATGTTAAACAACTTTCAACTCTATCAAAATATTTTAGTCAAGCTATAATAAACCTTAGCATTATAAAACATAGTGTATGATGGTAGAGTCGGCTCCACTAACCGATATCCTCCCATCACCGGCTAACTCTTCGGGGTTAGCCATATGTAAAAGGAGTTAGATGGCAGGGTATATAGAACGAAAAAGTTCAGACGGTTGGGATGCTGAAAATGAGACTTGGGCAGAATACAAGAAACGCAAATCATCCAAGTCAGCCGGGATGGGCCAAAAGAAAATAAATAAAAGGGAAAACCTTTCCGAAGTTCGTGAACGCGCACTCAAACGAGCTAACTATTCCTGTGAGTGGCCGGAATGTAATTCTAATAAGTGGTTAGAGCTAGCTCATTTAACAGCAATCGGAATGGGCGGCAAAAATAATAAAATTGCTGCAGATATGAATAATGTCAGTATTCTATGCAAACATCATCATGATGTATTTGACGGTAGGCAACGAGTAGGCCTTAAATTAGCATACACAGAATTACTTCGTGGATATCTAATGCTAAGATGGAATAAGAAAAATGGCTGAATATATTGTAGAATTACCTAGTTTGCATGAGGCACAACAAGAAGTTGCAAATTCAGATGCTCGTTGGAAAATACTTTGTGCAGGACGAAGGTTTGGTAAAACCAGACTTGGTGTTCAAATGTGTATGGATGTTGCACTACGAGGTGGAAGAGCTTGGTGGGTAGCACCTACATTCTCAATTGCTAGAGTTGGTTGGCGTGATATCGCTGCAAGTGCAAAATCATTTCCTAGAGAAATAGAACCAAATGTATCTTTAGCTAATATGCAAATAGATTTACACTCTGGAGGTTCTATTGCAGTTAGGTCTGCTGATAATCCTCAAAGACTTCGTGGTGAAGGTTTGGACTTTCTTGTTATGGACGAGGCCGCATTCGTAAAACCAGAAGTTTGGCAAGAAGTTCTAAGACCTACACTTACAGAGCGTAAAGGTTCTGCTTTATTTATTTCAACTCCTATAGGAAGAAACAATTGGTTTTATGATTTATGGGAAGCAGCAGAAGAAGGAGATAACTGGCAACGATTTAGATTTGCTACAACTGATAATCCTATGATTGACCCCGAAGAAGTTGAGGCAGCTAGAACAGAAGTAGGCTCTATTGTGTTTGCACAAGAATATCTAGCAGAGTTTGTTGATGCAGGCCAAGGTTTACTAAAACCAGAGTGGATAAATTATTTTAATATTATTCCGGATACTGCTGGACAACTCAAATGTCATGTTGCTGGTTCAGAGTATTATTTAGATACATTACAAAAGTTTGGAATTGTAGATTTAGCAACTACGACAAACAAAGATTCAGATTATACAGTTATAACAAGTTTTGCAATTACACCAGACAATAGATTACTTGTTATTGACATGGTTAGACAAAAATTAGAAGGACCAGACATCATTCCAGCAATAAAACGCGCTATGGATAAAAATAAGCTACAATATGTAGGTATAGAACGCCAAGGTTTTCAAACTGCTATTATCCAGATGGCGCAACGGTCTGGTATTAGAGTTAAAAATCTTAGAACGGACAAAGACAAAGTAACTCGCGCACTCCCATTGTCCGCAAGGATGGAGTCTGGAGATGTATTCTTACTTAGAGATACTCACTGGCTACCAGAAATGGAGAGAGAAATAATGACCTTTCCAGCTGGAGCTCATGATGACATTATCGATACTCTTTCTTATGGTGTTCAAATGTTGCAAGAAAAAAGAAGCTGGAGCGCATATTAATGGCTGAAGATAAGTCAAGGTTTTCTAAAGCGTTAGATTGGTTAAATGCACCAACTGATGCAAGAGTTAGAAGAGAAACCGAACAAAAAGGTTTAATTGTAAACCAAACAGAATATTCATATTTAAATCAAGCAGTATTTGGATATAACACATCATCTGGATACTTTGACCATAAAAAATTAGCTGAAGTTGGTGACGGAACTGGTAATTCAGCTGTAATCGCATGTCTCAATGTTTTAGCAACAGCTTTTGCGGAACCTGGAATTTTCGTTAGTTCTAGAAATTCAGAAGGTGATTATCAAAGAGATATGAACCATCAAGTTGCTAGATTAATAAGAAGACCTAATCCTTACATGACTCAACAGTTGCTTGCTAATTACATTGTTACATCTCTTAATGCAGCAGGTGATGCCTTTATTTATAAAAACAGAAACGCTAGAGGACAAGTTGTAGAGCTTGTTCCTTTAATGCCTCACTTAGTTGAAGCTAAAGGTAACGAAAACGAATTAATTACTCATTTTATGTATCAACCACAGGGCGGTGTTCATGGAGAAGATGCAGTAAAAATAGAAAAGAAAGATATGATTCATTTACGCCAAAATGTCGACCCTAACGATATGAGGCGTGGTCTAGCTCCACTTAGAGGCGTTCTAAGAGAGATAGCAGGTGATGAAGCAGCTGGACAATATACAGCAGCTTTATTACACAACATGGCAGTTCCTGGAGTTATTTTATCTCCAAGGGATGATGCAATGGGTGGTCCAACGAGAGAAGAAGCTGAAGCTATTGCAGAAATGTATAAGCAGAAGTTTGGTGGTAAGAACAGAGGTGCTCCTATGGTTTTATCTGGTTCTATGAATGTTGAAATAGTATCGTTCTCTCCAGACCAAATGAAGTTAGCTGAATTGAGAAGAATTCCAGAAGAAAGAGTCTCAGCAGTACTTGGCGTTCCAGCTGTACTTGCCGGTCTCGGAGCTGGATTGGATTCGGCGACATACTCAAATACAAAAGAACTTAGAGAGTTCTTTACAGAGTCAAAAATGGTTCCAATGTGGACAATGGTTGCGCAAGATTTGACTCATCAATTGTTACGACCAGAGTTTGGCGGAGGCGATAATCAATATGTTGAATATGATATCGACAATGTTAGAGCTTTAGCCGTTGACAAAGACAATCTCTATAAACGCATGAATACTGCAGTACAAGGAGGTTGGGTAACAATTGGCGAAGCTAGGAAAGTAGTAGGACTTGAAGCTGATGATAGACACGATGTTTATCTAAGACCACTTAACATGATTCAAGTTACAGAAGATGGTTCTCCACTTCTTAATGACAATCCTAACGAATCTGTACCGGCAAACAATGATGATGAGAATAAATTGACAACTATTGATTTACCACCCGAAGTTGAAAGAGAAGATGAAGTCCTTAGAACACCAACATACTTAAGTGAAGAAAAATATATTGCAGAAATGCCTAATGGTGCTTTCTGTGTTATAAGCCATGAAGATGGAGAAATAATAAAATGCTTTGATACAAGAGCAGAAGCAGAAAACTTTTTAAATAATAAAAAAGAACCAGCTGCTTTGATGAAAGATACTTACACAACTATTGAAGAAGCACAAGAGAGAGCTAAAGAATTAGGTTGCGAAGGTACACACTACATTGAAGTAGACGGAGATAAATTTTATATGGCTTGCGCTACACATCAAGATTATTTAGACGCAGTCTACAAACCTAAAAAAGACGGAGATATAGAAGAACTTAAAGTATCCCTAGAAGAAGCAGAAGCAATGTACGAAAAAGGTGATAAATTACACAGTCCAGAAGAAAAAGCACCGGATAAAATAACAAACTTTCCAAGGAGTGGAGATAATCAAAAAATAAGTTTATCTAACTCACAACACTCACAATTTCCAAGCTACGCTTATGTTAAAGACTTAAAAGAGAACTGGCCAGAAATTTGGAGAAGAGCTGGTACCGGTGGTAATCCTCCAACATCATTTACTGGTAACGATGCTTTCAATAGATGGACAGCTTACAAAAGTGGAGATAGAAGTGAATCAGTTCTTAACTGGGTTAAGAGAAGAGAACGCTTTATGAATCGTCATAAGAAAAACAACAGACTTAACGGAATAATTGCTGTTATGAAATGGGGCGGTGTAACAGCCGGTGGTGTTTCACAAATGAAGTCAGTTGTTAATGATTATAAAAAAGTAATTAGAGAACGAAGAAAAAAATCTATTGATATAGCTGAAGAATATTTGATGAAGCAAGTATCTGATAGAGTTAGAAAATCTTTACAGAAAAAAGTAGAAGACCATAATGCTAAAAACCCAAAGCATAGAGCAACACTAAGAATGCTTATTGCAGTATTTAACAGAGGTGTTGGAGCTTACAGAACTAATCCGGGTTCAGTAAGAGGTAATGTTACATCTGCTGACCAGTGGGCGATGGCCAGAGTTAACGGGTTTTTAAGAGCGTTAAGAACAGGTAAGTTTAGAAGAAAACCTTATGACCAAGACTTGCTTCCAAGTTCACATCCATTGTCATCTAAGAAATCTGGTACTAAAGCAGAGTCAGTTAGAGTTGGACAAGCTGTAAGTTGGTCTATCAATAAAGAACCAGACCCACCATCAGTTGTTCATGGTATTGTAGTTTCTGTCAATGATGACGAAGCAACAATGCAAGTATGGGCTCGTTTAGATAATGGAGACCATAAAAAAACTGATAGAAGAGTTACAATGCCTATTAGTAAATTGAGAATAATTTCAGATTTTAGAGATTAAGACTCGTCTATAAACCAGTCACCATTTTCACAAAAATCATCATAATCTTTACCGGTTAATATTTCTTCTTCCATTATTCTTCTTCTCCCCATATTTCTTCAATTAAAGTTGTGTCTGACTCTTGTCCTTTTACAGATACATGAAACTTTCCGCCTATAAAATTTTTGTCTTCTATAGTTCTACCAGTTCTATCTTTCCAAGTATCATATCCTAACTGTATATTTTTATCAAATAATTTATTATAAATATCTTTTGCTTTTTCGTAGGTAGTTGCTTCTACAACAAATTCTACTTGAAAAGTTTCTTTGAATTTATATTTAGTAAATTCTTGGTCGTTCAATTTTTCTCCTCTAAGTAATAACACAACCATTATTGCACATGTTGTTTTATTTGTCAAATTATTTGTAATGTGAATAAACACTGAAATCTAAAAAGATAGTATAAAATACATAGTATAAAAGCGCGCATCTTGAATATTTATTGTACAATCAAATACGAGGAACATTTATAAATGAATAACGAATCTAAAAATATAGATATCGAACTCAAAGATGAGGGCGGTAAAGTAGAAGCAGTATTCAGCTTATTCAACTCTATAGATTCTGATGGAGATGTAGTAATGCCTGGAGCTGTAAAATCCGGTTTTAAAAATAATCAAGTACCTATGGTTTGGTCTCATAAATGGGATATGCCTATCGGAAAAGGTACAATTGACCAAGATGACGACAAAGCAGTTTTTAAGGGTGAGTTTTTTATGGACACTGAATCTGGTAGAGAAGCTTATAACCTAGTTAAAAACATGGGCGATATGCAACAATGGTCATTCGGCTATAAAGTAAATGATTCTGAGTATGCAAAAGCCAAAGACAAAGAAGGTGAAGATACTAATGCTAGATATCTAAAAGACCTTACTGTTTATGAAGTCTCTCCAGTATTAGTTGGAGCTAATCAAGACACATACACATTAGCAATTAAATCTAATACTGAGTTATTAAAAGAAATTGCAGATGTTAAAGGTGATGATAAAGAAGAACAATCATCTGGATGTGGTGCAAATTGTGGTTGCAGTCAAAAAAGTTACGGAGATGATGAAGATGAAATGAAAGGTTGTAAGTATCACGATGGTGGTCCTTGCATGAAGATGGAAGAGGATAAAAAAGAAATGAAAAGTGAAGAAGATTTAGAAGTTTCACAGGAAGACAGCAAGTCTTTCTCTGAAGAAGTCAAAGATGTGCTTGCCGCATTAGATGACTTAGTAGCCCGAGCAAAAGCTATTTCGATGCTCCGTGGTGAAGATGGTAGGAAATTAGGCGTTAAAGCCACTGAAGCACTTCGTGCAGTCGCAGACGACTTGAACGATGCTTGGACCGAGATTGATGAGTTCATCGGAAATGTCGGAACCGAGGGTGCTTTAGAGTTAGAAGTAGATGAAGAACTTGTGGAAGATGAACTAGCTGAAACAGAAGAGGTAGCTGAGGCTTCAACTGATACTATTGATGTTGAAACTGAAGTCGAAGAAGTTACTGAGGAAGAAGCACCAGCAGAGGAACCTGCTGTTGAAGAACCGGAAGATGAAGCTGCTGAAGAAGAAACTCCAGAAGATAACACTGATTCCTCTGACGAAGAATTTGATGCTGAGTGGGTAAGGGCACAGGAATTAATTGCTGAGTCCTTAATAGAAGAAATAGAAGAAGTATAAGCAATTATAGATTGGAGAAATCTAAGAATGAGTAATCAAAACGAACTCATGGACAAAATTGCTGCTAAAAGAGCAGAATTAAAATCTGTTTTTGAATCCGCTGAAGACGGCAAGTACTCCGCTGAACAAAAAGAGGAAATAAAGTCAAGAAATGACGAACTTGCTGAATTAGTAGAAGACCTTTCCATTGAGAAGAAAAAACTTCAAAATGAGAAAGCTCTTGATGAAGATTCAAAGCCAGTTGCAGAAATGCCACTAGCTTCAAACGAAGCAGAAGTTAAAACTGTTGGGCAGCTCTTTACAGAGTCCGATGCTTACAAAAATTATGTAAGCGGTGGAGTTAAAGGTATTGACTCAAAAATTGAGACAAAAACAACTTTAACTACCACAGGTTATCCACCAGAGGTCTTAAGACAACCTGGAATTTTGGAAACCGCTCTTAGGGACCCAAACGCTGTTATATCATTATTTGATGTAATCAACACAGACCAAAATGCATTCAGCTATTTGGAAGAAACAACCTTCACAAATAACGCAGCTGAAGCAGCAGAAGGTTCTGCAGTTGGTGAAGCAGCTTTGGCTTTCACAGAGCAAACAGAAGCAATCCGTAAAATGGGTATTTTCATCCCAGTTACAGATGAATTATTAGCAGATGAATCTGGTATTCAAGGTTACTTGAACAGCAGACTTCAAACAATGATTCGTTTAAGATTGGACAGCCAACTCCTTAGTGGTGATGGTACTGCTCCAAACCTTGAAGGTATCTTAGATGCTGGTAAAGCTTCAGTCGGTTCTACTGACTTTAGCTCTTACGCTGGTACACTCGGAAAAATTGGTGCTATTTATGGTGCTATTACCGACATCAGAGTAAACGCTTTCACTGAGCCAGACGCAATCATCATGCATCCAAATGACTGGAATGACATTGTCACATCAGTTGGTGCTGATTTTGCAGGAACTTCATCCGCTGGATATACAGAAAAGTCACCACTTTTCGTAGCAGCAGGTGGAATGGGCGCTGGTCCTTCAGCTCAAATCTGGGGACTAAAAGTCGTTCCTACAACCGCAATTGCCGCAGGAACAGTTCTTGTTGGTAAATTCGGTGGCGGTGAAGCAGCTAATGTTGTAATGAGACAAGGTATCGAACTTGCTGTAACTGACAGCCATTCTGATTTCTTTATTAAGAATCAATTGGCCATCAGAGCTACAATGAGAGTCGGTTTCCCTGTTTACAGAGAAGCAGCTTTCCATAAACTAACAAATATGTAATATTCGTTAGTAAACGATTTGAAGAGAGCCGGGTAAAACCGGCTTTCTTCTTTTTATAGAGTAAAATGATTTTATTATGTCAGATATATTTAAACCAGAGAAGACAATTTGGAAAATGAAGGACGGTTCGTTCTTCGAAGGCTCACTAGCAGAACTACCTAAATCTGGTGCTTCTAAAATTGCGCAAGCAGGAAAAGAAGTATCTAAGGAATGGTTAAAAGAGCAAGGTTGGAAAGATGCTTCTGAAAAGAAAGCTCCAGCTAAAAAAGATGCTCCTAAGAAAAAAGCTGCTAAAAAAGTCGAAACCAAAGCTGTCAAACCATCCGAAGATAAATAAAGGAGTCCTAAATGGCTCTTTGTAGCGTTAGTGATGTAGAGCAATTCCTGCAGATAGATTTAAACTCTACTGTAGAAGCTTCCGTCACAAATACTTTTATACCCTATGTTGATGCTGCTATTAAGCGTTATTTAGGTCATGATGTTGAACAAGCAACTTATACAGAAACTTTTGATGGCAATGAACAACAAGATATATTTTTAAGACATGTTCCAATTGCTTCTATTACATCTGTTACTGAAGATGGTAATACACTTACACAAGGTAATGAAAACGATTATGTTTACTATGACAACGGAAGACTTAGAAGAATCGGTATTCGTTGGTCCGGTATTAAATTCAAAAATATATCTGTAACTTATGTTGGTGGATACCAATCTGCTGACATTCCAGAACAAATAAAATTTAGTTCAGCTAGAGCATCTGCAAGATTGTTAATGACATCATTGCAGATATCAGCAAAATCAGATACAGGTGAAGTCTCATCTCACTTAGCAGATAACACCTCTGTCACAAATTTTGATGTTGCTTTAACTGAAAGAATAGGTGATTATGATGTTGCATTTGGAGATGTAATTGTACAAAACTTAACACCTGTTCTTACTAATGCAGAGATGATGATGCTTCAACCTTTTAGAAGCAGATTCTTTGTATAATTAAATAAAAGGGAAGATATGGTACACAGAAAAGCTCCATCTTTGGAGGAAGCAACTGAATTATTTGCACAAGACCCCGATAAGATGCTGCAAGAATGGGCAGACGAATGGGGTGTTACTCATGAAAGAGTTCGTCAACTAAGAATACAATCTGGTGTTCCTCAACGCGGTGCCTACAGTGAAGAAGTAGCAGAAGCTATATTAGATATTATAAGAAGTGGTAGAGGTGGCCTTACAACTCCTAGAACTTACGAAGAACAACCTATTGGTTATGAAAGATTTTCAACCTGGATTGAAGAAGAAGAAGGTTTAGCTGAAAAAGTTATTGAAGCACAAAAGCAAGCTTCTAAAATGCTTACTGACCCTATAGAAAAAGAGTGTAGATATTGTCGTGAATGGAAACCAGTAGAAGATTTTAAAAGAACACAAAAATACCAAGATGGTTATACCAAGTTTTGTGAAGTATGTTTAATACATTTAAAAGAGAATGCACCAGAAGAAGGTGAAAGATTAAAGAATTGTATATCTTGTAAATCAGAAAAATCAGTTAAAGAATTTTCAACAAATCCAAATTCAGCTGACGGTTTAAAATTGTTTTGTAAAGAGTGTCATAAAAAACAAAAAAGAAAGATTAGAAGAAGAAATGCCAAGATATGATTATAAATGTTTATCTTGTAAAAGAAATTATGAGATAACACACAAAATTAGTGAAGACCCAGAAATACTGTGTCCTAAAGATAATGTCGTTTGTAAAAGACAGATATCTAAGAATGTTATGTTTGAGACACCTATAGATGTAGATTGGGAAAAGAACCCTAAAGATTTATCTGAAAAATCATTTAGACAATATGAAAAAGCAAAGAAACAAAAATTTAGATGGTAGTTGACAATGGAATGGAAGAAGTACAATCTGGAAAAGGTAGATACTTCTTATTTTTTGATAGTTATTCAATAAATAGAGACCCTGTTAATCATAAATCTCAAATAGTTTATTTAATTGTTCCTATAAAAGAATTAATATTCGATAAGCCAGGAATGAAACAAGATATACCTATACATCCAGAATGTAAAATAATTGATTTAGATGATTTAGCAAAAAAAGAATTACAAGATGCTATTAAAGAACAACGAGGTGAAGAAGGAACACTGCATTTAAAAACACAGGGTATAACTATATTTACTGAAAATGCACAAATAGATGAAAATAAAATAACTTTAATGTTTAAAGACACAACAACAGAAGGAATTGTTGATGGTGCAAATTTATACAATGTTATTAAAAATCTTCGCATTGAAGATATTCCAAAAAAAAGTTATGTAAGAATTGTTGTATATATAAACAGTAACAAAGAACTATCAGACGAAATAGTTAATGGTTTGTCTAAAACACTACATAAAAAATCTAACGACATAGACATATCAGAAATTGAATGGATTAATGATGTATTAAAAGATACAGAATACAAAGATATGGATATGCTTACAGTTTTATCTTATATAAATTTATTTAGAAACAATTATGATGCTGATGTTCATAATCAACCAACAATATCATACTCAAATAAAGAAAGAGTATTTGAACTGTACAGAGATAATCCAGAGTCATTTATTAAATACAAAAATATTGTTAAAGACATACTTTATTTACATGATTATATACAATATAAATCACAAGAAGTTTGGCCATCTAAACAGGGTAGTATTGGAAGTCTTGGTATAACTTATATTTACAAGCAAAAAGGTTATGAGTTTCCAATGATAAGTAAAAAAGCTGATTATAAATTACACGAGTCAGTAATTTGTATTCTTCTTGCTGCGTTAAGGAATTTTGTGATATTCAACTCTGACGCTAAAGCAATATGGTCAAAAGATTTTTCCAAAATACTTAATTTATATGAATTAATTCTTCCAGACCTTATAACTATAATAAAAGATTTTAACGCACAAATAGGTAACAATCCCCACTTACTTGGAAAAAACAGTTTGCTATATAGCAATATTTATAAAGAAGTTTTGATGGGTGATATGTTAAACCAATTTTTATAAATTCTTATTGTAAAATACAAACATGCCTGTTAGAGATAGATTATATTCAGAGACCTGTTCAATTCAAAGAGTATCAGATACTACTGTAGATGAGAGAGGGTTGCCTAGTGATAATTGGGCAAACTCTTCTACTGATGTAAAAGCTAAATTTGAATCACAAGGTGCAGAAGAAGACAGAGATGGAAGAAATACTACTGTCGAAACATTTATTGTATATATTGAAAGTGGAGTTGATGTTGTCCCGGGAGATAGATTAGTTAGAGGTTCTACATATCACGAAATTGCAATTGTAAGACCAGTATTAGATAGATACGGTAACGAATCATATAAAGCTCTCACTACTTTAGTATATAGTTAGCCATGGCCGAAAATAAGGTTAAAGTAAAAGGAGCAGGCGCTGCTTCTAAAACTAAAGTTAATAAGAGAATTGGTAGATGGCAAACTAAAATATATAAAGGCCTCAGTGTTCTTGGTGATATTAATGCAGTAGCGCAAAGTCAAAGAATAAATAAAATGCGTAAAGTAGGTTATCCTATTGCTCGTGCTACTAATACAGCTAAAGCAGGTTTTACAGGAAGATTTAAAGGTGCAGCTGGATTATCTGCTAGAGGTGCTTCTCTTGCAACTGGTTATATAACTGGTAAAGCAGTACAGTCAGTTGTTCCACAATTTTTAGGACCTGTATTAGGCCGTTTTGCTCGTAAAGAAGTTGCTGGTGCATTAAACAATACAAAATTTATAAGAGGACTGCATAACAAAACAAGAACTGTTATATCTTCAATTATATCTACCAATGGACCTCAAGTAAATAGTAGATTACAGCGAATGACTATCGGTCAAAAATCACAATATTTGCTTAGTATGATGGAAAATACAATGAGAGCTTATGCGCCAGATGTTTCCTCTGGCCAATATCTTATTGGCTTTAATGAAGCTACAAATGCCAAATACAGAGCAGAAGAATTAAAAGAAGATGTAATGATGAGAACAACTGGTGAAAACTGGTTTGTTGATGGTGGTGGCTATAGAATAAAAAATTCTCCGAGAAGAGATATTTTTGGATTTAGTAAACCAGGACAAGCAAGAGCCTTCTTATTAAAATCTATTGAACAAACTCCAATTCATCCTTCAAAAACGAGAGATGCTTTGCTTTATGGAGCTATAGCTGTCGGTGGTTCTCCACATTTTCCTTGGATACATGCTGTAGAATATGGTGGTAAATTGCCTTATTATACAAGGTCTAATTGGAATGCTAAGAAAGGCAGAAGAGATTATCAACAAGGTAAAGATAAATTAAATGAAAAATATATTCAACCTTCATTTTTTATCAACAGAGCTGTGGAAACATCAATTAAAATATTTAAAGATGCAGCAAGTATGTCGGTTAAAAAAGATGCTACTGCTTCAACTAGAAGATACAGCAAATGGAAAGCATTAGCAAAAAAACGAGGTGGTATTGATAAAATTGCTAAAAGTGAACAATCCTTTATGCCATCTTCTAAAAAAGCAAGTGCTATAACTCAACAATACAGACTTGATAAAGCTGCTAGAGGTTCTGTAATGCTATCAAAAATGGAGTCTAAAATACCTGGAGTTGTTGTTAATAATGCACACGGCAACTTTTACTCTCCAGAATTAGCCAAAGCCATAGGAGTTAAATTAGTACCAGAAGAAATTAACTTTACGATTACTGTTCCTAATAGTGCGAATTACAGCAAAAAGCAATTAAAAGAACTTTCTAGTGAATATATTAAAGGAGGTGGAGATAGGTCTGCTGTACAACCTAAGTTTGATGAAATATTAACAAGAGGAAGCAATGAGGGTCCTATGGGTAGAACTATAGCAAACTATACAACTGGTGGAGATGACAGGTTTGATGGTGGTAATTTATCTGTTTCTTCACAAACATATCATGCATTTAGTTCCGCTTCTAAATTCTCAACTAATATCTCAGATAGAGAAAGATTTAATCAAATACTAGAAAATGTTTACACAATAAGTACTAGGAAAAAAGGTGATAGTACTGTTGTAAGACTAACTAAGAAGCGTAGTGATGCAGGTAAAAGTAGAGCACCTAGAAAATCATATTCGAGTGGTGGTAATAAAGCTAATAGAAATATGTACAGACTAGCACAAGAATTAGTATCTGGAATAGATATTAACGAAATAGATGACCTCTTGTCTTAATATTTAGATGTATAATAAATCATCATGGGTATAAAAGCAACAGGCTCTCAGCCAGACCAAGCACAGAAGTTTGCACCAGATGCGGAAATAATATTTCGTGAGTGGGCTGTAAATAATGCAGATATTACTGATGTTTGTAGCACTAGAGTAGCAACAAGATTACCTCGTAATGCGACATTACCTTTCTTAACATTTTTTTCTAATGGTGGGACTATGATGACACCACGAAGCGAAGCATTTATATCATCAGTTGCTTTACAAGTTAATGCTTTTGCTGGTAAATGGGGTGGTGGTTCATCATCTCAACCAGATTATGCTACAGCTTTACAGTTAGCAAATGGAGTAGCAGAAGCTGCATTAAAGACTGGAACAACTCGTGTTGTTACTCCAACTAGTGCAACAGCTGCTGTTATATACAGTTTTGAAGTAGTTGAATTACCAATCCGAGTGGAAGAGACTGAAACCGGTTTGGGACATTATCAGCTATCATTAATAATGAATTATCGAGGACTAGATTGATATGAAGAAGATAAAAGTTAAAATTAATCCTTTGTTGCTAGAGAAGACAACTGTTCGAGATACCGTAACAGGAACAGTCTTTAGTCACAAGGGGTGGGCTGAGATAGACATGGCCGTCTGGGAGCGCCTTAAAGAAGCTACATATAAACAGGGAACACAAAAAATTTCTGTTTTAATAGCTGATATTGAGGAAGAACTAGACGACTCTCCATCAGAGGACGACAAGGAATCTGTTGAAGAGGTAGTGGAAGACTTCTTTATTGCTGAAGAAGAATAACCGGCAAAGCTGAAATCGACTTGAAAAAGTCGGCTGAGCTCAGCTGATAAGTATAAGTATAAGATATGTTAGGAGATAACAAATGAGCTTTAATACAACAGGAACAATATCTGAAGTATTAATAGGTACAGGTGTTCTCTATTATGCAGATAGAACTACAAGTTCTTTAGTATTCCCAGCCGATAACAGCGGCGCATGGGAAAACCCTACAACACTCTCAGTTCCATTCTCAGAAGTTGGTTATTCTGAAGATGGCTGGACTTTAGAAGTTGATAAAACTTTTGAAGATGTTATGGTTGCTGAAGAAGTAGACCCTATCAAGACTCTTAAGTCAGCACAAGAAGTAAGACTAACTGGTGAACTATCACAAGCTGGTATTGACAAACTACAAATCGCAATGGGTGGAGGTGTTAAAGCAGAAGATACAATTGCTGCAATAACAACTCAAACATCTGGTGATAGCGATTATGTAGATGGATATGATTCATATATTCCACCATTGTCAGATACTTTCACAGAATATGCGATGGTATTACACACAGATGGTCCAGCAGGTGCGGACAGACAGTTCCACATTCCTAGAGCAGTGAATGTCGGTTCTTTCGCAATGAGTCACCAAAAGGCTCCAGCAAAAGTTAGTTTGGCAACAGAATTTAAACTTCTCGTTCCAGATTCAACTTTAAATGTTGGTAGCTCTGGCGGTGCATACTACTTGTTCAGAGTAATAGATAACACTAACGATACTGACGAGTTAGATATTAACTAAAATAATTAGATTGGAGAATATAAAGTGGTAAAGTTTAAAGACTTTGACGAGGCTCTCGAAGCCGACAAAAAAGAAGAGTTGCAGATTAAAGTAGCTGGAAAGACATATAAATTGCCAGCTACTTTACCTGCACGAGCAGTACTTCAACAAATGAGAATTGCTGAAGATGGAGCAGAAGTTCCTTTTGAAGCTGTTCCTCAATGGATTGCATCATTAGTAGGACAAGACAAACTAGAAGAAATGCTAGAAAACGGAATGTCTTGGGAACAGATGAATGATTTGTTGAATTGGTTGATGGAAGCTTACGGGCTAACACTTCCACAAGAATCTGCAGAAGGTACTGAAGGGGACGAAGACTCCCCAAAATAAAATGGTCCTTTATGGATGTAATAACCCATTGGGGGGCCATAGAAGCAGATTTTCAAAGATTCTATAATATCAGTAATCCTCATCAAGAAGAGTACAAAAGATTTCTTCGTTTATTGGTATACATGCCAATAGAAGAATCAAGTTTCATGAAGATAATGTCTAATGAACAATTAGATGTTTTGGAAGATGGAACTATTATAAAGAAGCAAAATTCTGATAGTTATAGGGCAAAAATGGCACTTCGCAAACAACATAATAGAGACAGAAAACCTAGAGAAAAAATTAGTTTAGATGAATTTTTAGGTATAGCTGGAGGAGCTAAATAATGGCGTCAATGGACGATATTCGCGTTGGTCTCAAGGTTACTGTTGATGAAGCACAGAAACAAGCTGTAAATCAAACAGAAAAAATGGTTGCAGGTCTTGGTGCAAAAGTCGCATCAATGTCTACAGCTGCAACAGCTGGGATAGGTGTTGTATTAGCAGGTGTAGCTGGAACAGCAGCCGCTATGATAGCAACTGTTGGTGCTGCTTCTAAATTTGAAGATTCATTTGCCGGTATTAAAAAGACAGTTAATGCTACAGATGTAGAGTTTGAAAAATTAGCCGGAAACATTAGAAGAATGGCTGTTGATATTCCTGTTGCAACAAGCCAGTTAAATGCAATTGGTGAAATTGGTGGACAGTTAGGTATTTCGGCAGCCGGTCTTACTAAATTTATAGATACAATTGCTAAGTTAGGTGTAGCAACTAGATTGTCTACAGAATCAGCAGCATTAGGTTTAGCAAGACTTAGAGAAATATTTCAATTATCTGAAAATGACTTTGATAACTTAGCTTCTACATTAGTTGATTTAGGTAACAACTTCGCAGCGATTGAAGATGAAATTTTAAATACAGCTCTTAGACTTGCAGCAGGTGGTAAAATTGCAGGTGCTACTGCACAAGATGTATTAGGTATTGCGACAGCACTTCAAGCAGTTGGTGTTCAATCACAAGCTGGTGGTACAGCAGTATCTCGTGTATTTCAACAAATTAGAGTAGCTGCTACAACAGGTGGTTCTGCTTTAGAAACATTCAATAAGGTTGCAGGAGATGGTTTTGCAGAATTAGCAGAAACAGATGCCGCTAGTGCTTTTAATCTTTTCTTACAAGGATTACAAGATATATCTAATCAAGGTGGAAATGTTATCCAAGTTCTTGAGGATTTAGGATTAAAACAACAAAGAACTATTAGAGCATTATTATCACTTGCAGAAGCTGGTGACTTAGTTACAGAATCATTAGTAGTAGCTAATACTGCTTATGCGGCAAATATAGCTTTAAATGATGAAGCTAATAAAAGATTCGAGACTTTCAAATCTCAAACAAAACTTTTAGGCAATGCATTTCAAGAATTAAGAATTGAAATGGGTACAGCTTTCTTACCTATTGCTAAAAGCATGGTAACAACATTAACAACTTTATTTAAAGCTATGGATTCTAACTCAGACAGCGTTAAAGGACTTACTAGTACATTAGTAGGATTTGTAGCAGTAATAGGAGCTGTTGGCGGAATTATTGGTAAAGCTTTACCTGGATTAATGTTGTTTAGAAATGTACAAAAATTAACAGGTGTAGCAGTAGGTCAAGTAGCAGCTAATTTTAAAGAATACTCAGACCAATTAGGTGGGCTTACAAAAGAACAGTTATTACAAGCTCAGCAAAGTATGATGAAATTTAGAAAAATATTATTAGGATTTAATTTAGCTCTTATTGCAGGCGGAATAGCTTATGCAGTATATAGGAAAAGGCAAGAAAATACATTAGCTACAAGTAGAAGATTTATAGAAATAACAAGTGTACAAGAAGCTCTTACTATTAAATTAGCTGAAGCAACTGAAAAATTAGAAAAAGCTCAATCTAGAGCAAATGGTGGTACATCTGCTGCTGTTGAACAAGCAGAAGCAGAAGTGGAAAGACTTCAAGAAATACTTACTGATGTAGAAAGAACACAGGTACAAACATTCTTTAGAGCTGCAGATTTTAAACTTTCTGACGCAGAAGCTGATGAGTTAATGGATAGTTATAAAGATTTATTTGGTGCTCTTTCTAAATTGAGTAATGATGATTTGGGAATAGATTTTAATGCACAAATAGCTGAAGCACTTTCAATATCTGAAGAAGATGCAATCGCTCTATATGATAAAGGAATTGGTGCATTTTTTGAAGCTGTAATGGTTGGAGAAGCAGCTGGTAATTATTCACTTCAAAAAGTAAGACAAATATTTGCAGAAATAAGCACAGAAGTTGGTAGAGGTGTTGACGGTCTAGGGTTTATAGCAGAAGATTTTCCAGAAGAAATGAAAGTACTTCTAGAATATGCAAGTCAATTAGCACAAATACAAATAGCTATCGGAAAAAATAATATGTCGGAAGAAGTCAGAATTGAAACATTGCAAAGAATGGTAGATGCTTATAATGATGCTAATGAATTAACTGGTAAAGCAGCAATTAAGGTAGACGATTTACAAAAAGGTACAAAGCTATATAATGATGTCATACAGCAAGAAATTCAATCTCTTGTAGGCGCTTCTGAGGTAACAAAAGACAACTCTGCGGCTATGCAAGAATTAGCAGATAGTTTTCTAGATGCTGCAGAACAAGCTACAAACTTAATAGTTGAATTAGACAAAATAGATGCTATAGATGTAATGTCTGGTGACAGTATCGTTGCTGGATTTGAAAAAATGAATGACAGAATGATAGCAGGTAACTTTTTAATGGCAGAAATGACATCTAAAGGCTTCCCAGCAATAGCAAAAGCTGCATCTGAAATGGCTCCTGGAGAGCGTATAGCATATTTAACAGCTCAGTTACAAAATAGCAATTCTGAATTACAAGATATGGAAAGCTATTTAATATCAACTAAAGATGGATATCAAGAATTTGCAAATGTAACAGATGAAGGATTGCAAACAATTATAAATTCACTTACTGATGGTATAGAAGATGAAACTGCATTAAAATCTTTATCTAATGTATTCACAGAAGTGTCTATATCTCAAAGAGCTGAAGAACTAGAAATACTAACGCAAATAGTATCAATGCAAAAATCTTCTAAAGCTGCAGCTGAAGCGATTGCTGATGCTCAACAAAAATTAGCTTCATTGACTGAAGATTTAGTCTATCAAGGTATAACAATAAGCCAAATTGATATAAGAAGAATGGAAGCTAAAGAAGCACAATTAGCATTTGAAGAGGCTATAGCTGAATATGGTGCAGAAGGTGTTATTACATCTAATGAGCAATTAAAACTTTTACAAATGACTTTAAACATTGACAGAATGCGTGATAAATTGTCACAACAAATGACTGCTCGTGAAGCTAAAAGAATCAGAGATAAAGAAAAAGAAGTTAAGTTCTTAGAGTTAGCTGTGGAACAAGGTGTTGCAGAGCAATTAGATTTAGATGCTGCAAAAGAAGAATTAGATGAATTAAAAAATCCATTATCTGATGCAGAAAGAAAAATATTAGAGCTACAAAAAGAAATTGCCGAAGCACAAAAGGTTGCATATGAAGCAAGAATAGAATCAGTATCTCCAGAAGTACTTGATGCTATGCAAAATGTTGTAGATAAAGAAAAAGAAATGTCTAATTTCGGTAATCAAGTAGCGGATGCTCAAAAAAATGTTGCTGAAGCTTATGCTGCAGCTCGAATAGAAGCAGATAAGAACAAACAAAAACTTCACGAGTTAATGATTATGTATCCAAATATGCAGGGAATGATAAAAGAACTAGCAGACTCAATTGGTATCCCAGCAGAGATTACTCAAGCAGTTTTAGTAGAAATGGAAAAAAGTAAAGCAGCATATGAAAGTGAATTATCTATTATGAATAGCGATTATGAAGCTTTTATAAAAGAAATTGCTACTAAACCTATTGTATTCACTGCAGATACTTCACAAGTAGATGCAGCATTAGATAGACTTACTTCAACAGGAAGGTCTAGATTTATAACAGATATGTTTGGCGACCCAGATGAATATTTTGGTAGAGTAACACAATATTCAACAGCACCTTTAACAGAAACTGGTCGCAGTAGTGGTATTACTAATATATTCGGAAACCCAGATGAATATTTTGGTAGGTACAGTGGCGGCATAATTCCAGTAGGAAGATACTCAACAGTTGGTGAAGCAGGTCCAGAAAAAGTTATGTCTCTAAGAGGTGGTGGCTCAATGGTCTTCCCTAATAAAACAGGTGGAGGCGGAAATGGTATTACAGTAGATAATATGAATATCAACATAACAGGATTACCAGCAGACCCAATCACAGCTAGAAAAGTTGCCTTAAATATTAGAAAAGAATTAACTAAACTTGAAAAAGAAGGTAACGCAGGAACAGGATTGTTAAATAGATAATGATAGATAACAAATATACAGATATTTTAAAACCTTGTGAATCAGATTTTAAATGTGGTAATTATTTTTATCATACAAAATATAGATACTGTGAGCAGTGTAGAGCAAAGGATGTATGCTAATGACTAATACACATCAAGTAACAATAGGCCATTTAAGTTTTACCTCTCCAGGTTCTTTATCTTATAATTCTAGTGGTAGCGGTAGAAGTTATTCACTTAGTGGTATTCTTGCCCATACAGATTCATCTGGTATAGATGTAGATGAAAATAAATATATTAGAGATGAGCTAATGTCAATGGCTGCGTACGATTTAGTATATCCATTTTCATACACAGGTGATACTACAATGTCTGGATATGTAAAAGTAGAATCTGCCGATGTAAGTATTTCTAGATTTGCTGGTGCAGGTATGAATTATAATGTAAGTTTACAATGGTTAGGTAATCCAGGTGAAGTCAGATTTGAATCACAATTTTCTGGTGCTCTTATAGATAATGACCACAGTGTAACAAGTACTGATTCTCAATTTTTTACATCTCCGGCTGGAGCATTTTCTATGGACATACCTTCTGTAGGTACAGGTTCACCACCAGACCAAGAAGATAGAATAGCATCTTATGGAGACTCGACAGTTACATTAAAATATTTTAGCGGTTCAAATTTAAGAAACAATAATATAGAATTTGAATGTAACCCAGTAGATTATTTAAAAGGTGCTGTAAAAGTTTCTACAAATGGAAAAGTTAGAAACGGTCTTTATAGTCCAAACACGAATGTAGACCAAGTAGTTTTAGAAAATGGTTTAGTTAAATTTGAATTAACAAATAGTAATACTGAATCTAGATTTACAACATCATTGTGGGAAAACGATGATTGGAGAAGTCCTAAAGAGTATGCTGTATCTAAAGGAAGTTCACAAACTGAATGGGATGGATGGAATACTGTACAGATAATTAAAAATTATCCAGAATGTGCAACATTAAGATTTACTTCGCAAGCAAATACTGATGGCAGTGGTAGGTTGACATTTGATGTATCTCTTAGAAGAGGAGCAAGATATTTTAGTCTTGTTGTATCTTCTTATGGTACAGCTGATGAAATAAGAATAGAGAGAACTACTACAGAGGCAGCTACAGCAGGAACTGGTTACATAACCTCTTCTACTAATGACTCTGAAGGTAATTTTTATATTCTTGGTTCACCAAACACCTTTAGTTCTAATACAACTGATGGTGGAATTTACCTTACTGCTACACAGATGAAAGCATTTGTCGGATATGTTCTTGACGGTACTTCAGCTGCTGGACAAAATACTGCAGAGAATATGAGAGATTCATATCTTGATTTTGTTTATGAGCATGTAAGGTCAATTAAGTCATGAGTGTAAATGAAAAATTAATGGCTCCAGGCACATTTAGTGTCAATTTAAATTTAGAGCAAACACCTAACTCAATAGTAAACAAAATAGTACCTTGGGGAAACATTGTACTTACACCAACACGAGTACAAGCAGAAGAATTTACAGATGCTCAACTTCGTGATATGGCTAGGTATGTAGGTATTGTTACCGCTCAAGAAATATCAGAAGAAGGAATAGAAATATCTGGAAAAGGTATTTTGGCCTATTTAGGAGATAGCGATTCTAGAGGTATGGTACTTGCAAGAAATGCAGGAACAGGTGCTGTTAGAAGTTTTAATAGAGATACTTTAGATGATGTAATTGATAGAAGTAGTTCTACACCTTATGGTATTTTAAGAGATGAAAGTGCTAATCAGAGAGCAGTAAGAAAAGGTACAGTAACAGAAGTTTCTTTTGACAATACAGTACTGCTTTTAAATTATGAAGGTAATGATGGTGATACTACAACATCAGATGGTTCAGAATTTACATCTAATCAAGTAATAACATTTACCGGAACATCAGATATCTCAAGTGACCAAGCTAAGTTCGGTAATACAAGTCTTAACTTGACTACTGACGGTTTTGTTACAGTTGCTGATAGACCAGAATTAGATTTAACTTATCAAGAGTTTACAGTTGAATGGTGGGAATATAGAACATCATCTAGTGGTAATCCTACTGTATGGGCTAGAAACAATGACACATATGCACCTTGGATATTTGGTAAAGCTGTTTCTGGTAGAAATAAAGCATTTATTACACATGACGGACAAGGATATGGAACTGATGAAGATTTAAATATAGATATGGGTTCTATTGATTTAAACCAATGGAATCACTTTGCAATATCACATAAAGGCGATTTTTTTAGAACTTATAAAAATGGTGTACAGATAGCTGAAGTAAAAAGGCCAGAATTATTTGTTAGAGTTAGTTCTGATTCTTTACAAATTGGAAAAGGACAAGACGGAAACTTCTTTGAAGGTTATCTTGATGGAATGGTAATAACTAGAGGGACAGCAAAGTATTGGGACGCATTCACTCCTAGTACATCAGCTCCTACAGCTACTACAGCTAACAAAACTTATACTGGTAAACATTACTTAGAATCTGCATATAGGTCAATTAAAACTATTTGTACAGCTCTTGATGCAGAATTTAAAATGCAAAACGATGGAACTATTGATGTAGGACCTAGAAGTGCATTGTTTACTGGACACGAAGATAGTACACCAGAGGGAATGATTGTAAGAAGATTATCTGGTTCTGACCCAAATATCAAAGGTTATTCTGGTGTAGATTTAAGTACAGAATTTAATGCTGAAGATTATGTAAGTAGAGTTGAGCTAACTGCTTCACAAGTAGGTTCAACTATTAACTTAGGACAAGCAGATGCTAAAGATGTGCCTTATAAAGATTTATTTGGTAACGAATTAGAAAGAATACAGATACTTGCTGAAAATGATATACCAGACACTATGCGTGATATCAGAGCAGAAGCTTATTTAAATGAATATAATAAAATACAAAAAACTTTAAATGTAGGATTAGAAGATTACGATATATCTGGAGATATTGATGTTGGAGATATTATTTATGTCTACGACCCAGATGTAGGTTTTGAAGATACTGCAACAGATGCAGCTTTAGAAAATAGAGATAGATTTGAAATAACATATCAAGGCCAAATATTACATCCTATAAAAATTCGTGTTATGGGATTATCATTCCCTATATCAGATGATATGGGTGTTTTCTATCGTGATAAAGATGGTAATTACACAGACTTAACAGATTATGTAGTTTTTGAAACCGGAATAACACAAATAGAAGTTGGTGCAACTACTAAAACAATTAACCAAGATTTGAGAGCAACTGGTGCAATTATATCTGGAGGTTCTACTAATGAGTTTACCGTTCCAGATGCACCAACAAATTTAGCATCTGCTACAGGAAGCTATCAAGATGGTAGTGGTAGGCCTTTTGCTTTTGCAAGATTAACTTGGGATGAACCAACTAATACAGATGGTTCAAGAATTACTGACGGAAATATGTATCGTGTTAGATATAGGCAAGTTACAGATGTTGACGGTAATAATTTAATTGATAGTAATGATAATCAAGTTAGTGATTACGAATATTTAACAGTAGCATTTGGAACACAAGCTGTAGTTATAAAAGGTTTAGGTCCTAGTAATACATATGAGTTTGGTGTTCAAGCGATAGACAACTCTGGTTTTTCTGGTGGGTATTCTATATTAACTGCAGTGCAGATGCCTGTTGATGCAACTGTTCCTCCTGCACCTGTAGCACCTACAGGAACTTATGGAGCAATAGCTTCTAATGCAGCACAAATTCAAATATCTCATAAATTAGCAGCTGCTGAAGATGCAGATGGTAATCCAATAGCATCGCCAACAAATTTTACCTTACCTAGAGATATCGACCACCTCAATGTTTACAGAAGTCAAGATTCCACTTTTACTCCTAGTGCAAGTACATTTGTTGGAGAGATAGCAGCTAGAGCTGGACACATTGACGGAGAAATAACAGCAATAAATACTTTTATTGTAAGCACAGCAGGTACTTGGTATTACAAACTTACAGCAGTTGATGTTGTAGGAAATGAATCAGACCCTTCTACTGCTCAGCAAGCAGAACACGAGCTAATAACAAAAGAGTATATTGCAGACGCAGAAATTACTACTGTAAAAATTGGAGAAGCACAAGTAACTGACGCAAAGATAGTTGACTTAACTGCTTCTAAGATTACAGCAGGAACTATTAGCGGTAAAGAAATAATAATTGACACAGATAGCGCTACTGACCCATCTAATCCAGTACTAGGAACAATACGAAGTGATAATTATGTTCAAAATACATCTGGTTGGATAATTAAATCTAATGGAGATGTTGAGTTTGATTCTGGTACATTTAGAGGTGACATTACAGGTGCTACTGGAACATTTTCTGGAAGTTTATCTTCTGGAGTTTCTATTAGTGCTCCAGTAATAACTGGTGGAAGTATTACAGGTACATCTGGCTCCTTTACAGGAGATATTTCTGGTGCTAGTGGTACATTTACTGGTGACTTATCTGGTGCAGATATTTCTGGTGGAACTATCGATATAGGTAGTGGGACTTTTCAAGTAGATTCATCTGGTAACTTAACAGCTACTTCCGCAACTATTACAGGTTCAATATCATCAACATCTGGAACTATAGGTGGTTGGACAATAGGTTCAACAGACTTATCTTCTGGAAATATATCAATAGATTCAACAGGAAGTATATCCGGTAATTATTCTGCTAGTACGGGTTGGAGAATACAGTCAGATGGAAGTGCAGATTTTAATAATGTAAATATAAGAGGTGACCTTTTAGGTGTAGAACTTAAAGGAGATTTAGACTTTAACGGTGGAATATTAAGAACATCTACATCTGGAACAAGAGTTGAGATAACAGATAGTAATAATAAGGAAGGAGAAATATCTTTTATAACAACCTCTGGTTATACAGGGAGAATATCAGCTGCTTCTGGAACGCAATTTTTACTTGAAAATGGTGTTTTATCTGGAGAAATAAAACTTGCTTTAGGTTCTGCACAAGACGAAATAGAATTTCAAGCTACAAGAATAAACTTTTCTGACCCTCTCGGTTTAAATCCAATAATTGAAATAAATGGAGGTACAAATACAAATAAAGTATTAGGGGTAAATAGTAGTGGTAGATTAGAATTTCAAAGCGGTGGCGCTAGTCCATATTACACAAGTGGTATACAAATAAATGGTCTTCAAATGCAAGACGGTTACAACTTTGACATTGTAGGTAGTGGTGATATAACTGTTACAACTACAAGTAGCCCGTATAGAGCAACAATTTCTCATGATGACTCAAATCATTCATTTCCAAATTTAGGACCTTCTGGCGGTGATTATGGAAGTTCTGGAAACGCTGCAAGACTTGACCACGGTCATATAGGAACTGGTATATCTCAAATAAACTCTCCATCAGTAGGTCTATTTAGTAGCTATACTTTTAATAGCGGTACTGGGGCATTTTCAATATCAACTACAAGGTATAATGCAAATAGCTATAGTTTTTATAATGTGTTTCCTACTTCTGGTAGTACATCTGATTTAGGCAATAATTTTGGTAATGGTAGATGGAGAAGACTATATACTTTAAATCAACCAGATGTATCTTCTGATGAACGACTAAAAGAAAACATTATAGACTTGCCTTATGGATTAGATTACATAAATTCTTTAGAACCTAAACAGTACAATCTTAAAAGGGTATTAATACGAGGATGTAACACTTGCAATCATCCTGTAGATGAAGGTGTAACAGAATGTTCTACTTGTCAAGAAAATGGTAATGTATCTAATATAGTTGATAATCTTGATGTCACTGGAGAAAAAGTAGGAGTTAAAAATTTTGGATTTATAGCACAAGATTTAATTACAACTCCTCCAGAACCAAATGTTGACATAGCATTAGTAGATTATGATGAAAATTCAGATGAATATGGTGTTAGATACAATGAACTTATCGCACCATTAGTAAAAGCAGTACAAGAACTCTCAGCTAAAAATGATGAGTTACAATTAAGAATAGAAGCCTTGGAGGGATAATGCACGAATTAACAGAAGAAGAAAAAGAAGCTATTTTATTATTACAAATAAAACAGGCTCGTGAAATATTATATGGAGCTCAAAATCTAAATGAAGATGAAGAAACCATAAATCATTTACAATCAAAAGTTGATACATTAGAAGCTAATTATTTAGAACAATTCGGTGAATAATGGCTGAAGAAAAACCTAAGAAAAAATCATTTGATTATAAATTATTATCACATGCAGATAAATTACAAATGGTTTTAGAACAATTACTTGGATTAGAAGAAACTATGTTTATGCATAATATAAATATGCTAGATAAAGACCATTCAGAATATAATGCTTGGTTAGCTACTAGAAAAGAAATAGAAATAGAGATTATGAGATTGAGAACCATATTTGAAAAACTTGGAGGAAATTGGGAGTTAGTACAAAACGAACAAGAAGTTAACGAATATGGGGAACCAATCTAATGGTACAAACTAATCATACACATACATCAGAGGAGATGGCGACATCTACCTCTTTTACTTACTCTTTTCAAGGTTTTCAAGCAGAAAATTATACAACTAAGATAGAATCTTATCAAGACATACTTTATCTTGACGGTAAATCTATATTTTCAGATGGTGCTTTATCAATAGGTACATCTAGCAGTAATCCAATGTACTTAGGTACAGACTCAAATGCACATTTTAAAATAGAAACAGATGGAACAATTAATTTCTTATCTGGCAAAATGTCTATTGATGGAGATACAGGTTCTGTTGGTCAAGTTTTATCTACTGACGGAAGTGGTAATTTATCTTGGCAAACAGTAGATTTTACTCAATACGCTTTTTCTAATATTGCTGTATCTGGCGAAGTAAATGTACAAGCTAGTTCTACTAGTGATACATTGACTCTTGCTGCTGGTTCTGGTATAGATATTGCAACATCTGGTAGTACAGTAACTATTTCTAGTGATAGTACTGCACATAATACTTTTAAATTTATAGCACCACTAGATGGAGCGGGTTCAACATCTGGAAATACTATTACAGCAGATAGCCAAAATGATACACTTACTTTTGTTGCTGGTAGTGGTATATCTTTAACTTTTGATGAAAACAATGACAAAATTACATTTGAAGCTAGTCAAGCAGGTGAAACAAACCAGAATGCTATTACATCTATTGGTGTTTCTGGACAATCTACATTATCTGCTGGTCAAGCAAGCGATTCAATAAACTTTGATTCTGTAGCAGATAGAAATATAGTAGAGATTACAACAGACACTGCTAATAAGAAAGTTAACTTCAAAACCAAATTACCAAGAACTTTAAGTATGAGTGGTAGAATACCAACAAGGCTAAGTGACGGAAGTTTGTCTGGAATGCCCATCAACAATCACTTTATCAACAGAACTGTATCTGGAGCAGAAGTAAGTGGGGGTGGAACTTCAGTTGGATTTAGTACAAGAGCTGTTGTTTGCAATGAAGCAGACGGAACTAAACATAAAATAACAATGCCTGCTTCAGATAATAATAGTCTTTTACTTAGTTTAAGAAAACCAGACGACTCTTTACAAGAGTTTGAAATAGACATGGCAGAGAGTAATTTATAAATGGCAGTTAAAAGTCCAATTAGGTATGTGTTCGATAATGATGGTAATATTGTCGAGTTTTCAGAATTTCAATCCGCAGATTTTATAGGAATAGGTGACGGTGGTACTGGAGCAACAACAGCTTCTGGTGCAGCAGTCGCATTAGGACTTGAAATTGGTGTAGATGTACAAGCTTACGATGTTAACTTAGATGAATTATCAGCTTTAACACCAGCAGATTCAAATTTTATAGTTGGTAATGGAACAGAATGGATAGTTGAGTCTGGTTCAACAGTTAGAGATTCTTTAGGTTTAGGAACTTCAGACGCAGTACAGTTCAACACAATACAAACTTCTAATTTAACAATAGGTGGTCCTTCTTTAACATTAGAAGGTGCAACAGATGATTCTTTTGAGTCAACATTAGTTGTAACAGACCCTACTGCCGATAGAACAATAACTTTTCAAGATGCTTCTGGAACAGTTGCTTTATTATCTGATGTAACAGCACAAGATGTTGACTTTGCAGGTGATACAGGAACTGGTGCAGTTGATTTAGATTCACAAACTTTTACAATTCAAGGTACTGCTAATGAAATAGAAACTAGTGCTAGTGGTCAGACTTTGACTATTGGTTTACCAGACGATGTCACTATAGGTAATGATTTAACAATTACAGGTAACTTAACTGTTCAAGGAACTCAAACAATATTGGAAACAGAAACCTTAACAGTAGATGATAATGTTATAGTTCTAAACTCTAATGCAACTGGCTCTGCAACCGTAGACGCTGGTATAGAAATAGAAAGAGGAGATGACTCTAATGTAACTCTCGTATGGGACGAAACAAATAATAGATGGACTGTTGGTTTAGAATCATTTGTAGCTTCTACTTTTATAGGTAACTTAACTGGAAATGTAACAGGAGATTTAACAGGTAATGTTACTGCTACTTCTGTACTTGCAGATGGCGTAACAGCTACTACACAAAGTGCTGGAGATAATTCAACGAAGGTTGCAACCACAGCTTATGTAGACACACAAGTAGAAACAGCTAATGAATTATCTGAACT
>Ga0255768_10001080_pt1 | contig 28534 bp, 22 predicted proteins | sample 071ome_33_FD_179983 | JGI IMG/M metagenome (GOLD analysis project Ga0255768, IMG submission 179983) | Coastal salt marsh microbial communities from the Groves Creek Marsh, Skidaway Island, Georgia - 071412AT metaG (version 2) | ecosystem: Environmental > Aquatic > Marine > Intertidal zone >...
GCTGGGTCGTTTACGTCAGTTTAAATGGCTATTTCTGACCGAGGTTTCAGTGCGTCACGGGAGCGTAATATTGACTACACTTACTGAATGGAAACCTTGTACGAAGTCTATTTTAATATCGAAATCTGGAACGAGGAAAAAACCCACTGCGGGTTTGCCAATCGTCGCCTACGTTTACCTTTTCAACCCATCGAAAATATGATCATAAAATTTCGCGTCGGAGAACTGAGATTTACTCACGTGTTATGGGATATGACGGCTCAGGTATTTGAAGCAACGTCCTATGTGATTGCAGGGTGGGATCAACAAAAATATTTAGATGTAAATTATTACATCGATGAGTTTCGCCGAGATCATTGGAACATCATTCAGCCCCGTGAGAGAAAATGGCATCACGACTAACCCTCTATCAAGACGACTTTACCAACTTCTTGATGAAAAATTTCAAACGAAAGAAGCCGTATTGCAACACACCCGCCATCGAAGAGTTAAAAATAAATCCGTTGTAGAACGGCCGCCAATTCATACCCCAGTTGTTATACCAGGTTTCGCTGGTCATGAGGTCGATGGCAGGGGGCGTTTCATCGTTTTCGTGATGCTTGATCAAGTTTTCGATTAACAAGTTGCCGGGTGACAGCTTTTTAAATTCATCATCGTAGCCCAGTTTCCATAGCAACAAAGTATTTTTAAATAGTAAGCCGAGGTTAGACGCGACCACGCGATCGCCGACCTTTAAGTGGTGAAAATACACTGACCCGCTGCTGTTAAGATCCGTTACGACATCCGAAAAAAAAGCCACGTCTTGAGGGTGGCAAACAATAGCAGAGCCTTCCGCGCCCTTCCATCCTGATGACTCAACGGTCATAAAGGTTTGTAACTCAGCATTGGGGTCTGCGGTGTTGCGGGCATCGAAGAATTGAACGTCTCCGAGTTTTTTAATCTTGTTTCTAGCTTTATTTAGGTTGGCTTTAAAGTTCTTTGATAGGTGAGTTAAGTAGCCATCGTAATCATTGATAGCTGACATGGATGCACCGTCTTCACAATAATCCGATAATCTGAGTGTACCTTGAACATGGCGAAACCCAGGTGAGCCTTTATCGAGCCTAGGAATTTCGATGGCCGAAAGCCCTTGTGACCATGCCGCCTGGATAAGCGCTTCAAATGTGTCGTCATAGTGGTCATCGGCGATGATGGGTTCCACCGAGAGTGTTTGGTGGTTATACGGCGTCTTGCCATATTTCACAATGCTTGCGGTAAAGCGGCGTGAATGAATCGTAAGGGGCAAAACACCCACAAGCCGTGCATCTCGTTTGGCAAAAATAACGCACCACTGCCCTTCATGGCTGTAATGTTTAAAAAAATTGGATAGCCACTCATAGGACATGAGGGCATGACAATGGGAGGATGCCTTACATAGGTTTTGCCACGGTTGGCTCCAGTCTTCTAGATCACTCAGTCGAGTCACCGTCGTGAGTGTGTATACATCCATATTTACAGTCCGTTTGTTTCGGGCGTTAATCGCCTAGCTCCAATGGCATTGGGTCTAAGATACTAGCATTAAAAAAACAGGGGCACTACGAATAAGCGGTCGCAAACCCGTTAAGCGTCCGTGGTTTGCTGTGGAATTGATCTAAACTAATACTTAAGTTTGTGTATTGGTGCGCGCACAGTTTTGGGTTGATTCGAGGGTGTTAGCAAACAAGATGAGAGGCATTCTCTGCTTAATATTGGCTATGGTGGTCTGTTACCCCAGTTGGGGCGACGTCACCACGGCGCGGTGGGCCATTACCGAGTGGCAAGGTCTCACCAATCGTGACGGCACGGGCGTATTAAATGAGGTGGTGGATCTAGCCTTTTCTCATGCAGGGGTTCGGGTTGAACGTGAGTATATGCCATGGAAGCGAGCGCTGTATCAAGTGGCTACCGGAGGGGCTGACATGGCAGGAGGGCTGGAAGTTTCGACCGAGTATTATCAAGCCACCTTGCCCGTTTCGTTGATCGAAGAAAGCGTTTTATATCGATTAGGTGAGATACCTACGTGGAAGGGGGCGAAATCACTAGCGGGTAAAATCGGTGTATGGCCACTGGGTTATTTAGAAGAGGTTCCAATTACGGTAAAGAACTTTATGAAGGGGCAAGGCATTCAAGATCGTCAACGTGCAATCGATATGGTTTTAATCGGTCGAGCTGATTATTACTTCGATAATAAGATGCAGTTGGAGCAAGCTTTTGCTGCTACACAACAAACTTACAACCCAGAGCGATTTACGATTCAAACGGTTCACGTTATTGAACTGTATATGTCGTTCACTAAAAATAAAAACGGGAAAAAATTAAGAGAACTTTATGATATAGGCATACAAAAGGCGCTTAAAAACGGTGAGTTGAATAAGGTTTACAAAAAGTGGAAGCAAAAGAGACCGTTTTGAAAAGAAGGCATGCCCCGTTAGGGGCATTTTTTATGGATTATTTTTCACTAAGGTATCTAACCTTTCGAATGACGTTTCAGATTCGTACCCATTCACATCTTTAAAGCGAACAGCGTAAACAGGTTCACCATCAATGTCTTTAAGAACAAGTGCAACGGCCGTCGCGCCGCCTAGCGCACGCAGGTAATTACGATAAGAGCCATGGCCCAAATGGTTTACATCGAACACAAAATAATGATCTGGCGTTTGATTTAGCATGATTGGATTTTGGTATAGCTTAATGTAGGCACGCTTGCCATCGACCATCGTGGATACGGAGTCCGCAAGAGGATTCGGTGTCACGTTTTCAAGATCAGACGCAATGTCGAAAAGCATTTGCCCTTCTGGCGCGTCAGGTGCATTTAACTGGTTATCATTTTCTACTACAAATCCGCGAATAAAAATATGATTCGGCATTTGAGGGTCTAGCTCTGCTGTGACCATGATTTTCTTAAACACCCAACCGCGTTGACTGACCGTATGGTAAGAACGATCGCTGCCTTTAAATTGAGTTAGTACAAGGTTATTGGCATTGGGAAATTCAATTTCGATTCGGTTTATTTTAATGGTGTATTGGTCTGTCCGGTCGATTACCACTTTACCATTGACGCTGCCTTCTAGGTTTAATCCCGGGTAAAGAGGAAAAGCGTAGCTGCCCGCGTTTTGAAACTGGTAGGTTTCGATACTTGCAGCACTGAAACAGGAAAGCACCATGAGCGCGATAAAGCTGGTGAAAATGGATCCTTTCATTTAATTCATCCTTCTTATTTGTGAGCGTAAGCGAGTTGCCCCGATGGGCGTTGCCATCCTAAAGAGAGAATGAAAATAAGGTAAACAATTCAGACGTAAATTACGCCATAGGAATGAATTGTTTGACAATCGAATGGGGGGCTAAATAGATGTATTTCTAGTGACTAGAAAGCAAAGGCGAGCCTGTTAGCCGCCGAAATTTCGATGCTTCATCATGTCTATGATCGGGTAACCTTGAAACGACTTGCTTTCTTTCAGAATCACGTGGGTGCTGATATTACTGATTTGCGGGCAGGCCTGGATCATGTCGTTGGTGAGACTCATGTATTGGCTCATTTGTGAACACGCAAATCGAACAATAAAATCGCAGCTGCCGCTGACGGTATAGGCCTCTAACACTTCAGGAATGGTGTTAATGTATTGCTCAAGGGTCTTGAAGGCTTGCGGCGCATGGTCTTTCATAACGACGGTGGCGATGCAATGCACCGGGGCACACAGGCGATCAACGTCGACCATGCATAGAAAGTCCTTCACCCAGCCATCGTCGATGAGTTTCTGCAGCCGTTGGTGGCAGGCACTGGTCGATAGGTTTACCTTATCGGCCAATTCTTTATTGGTAATACGGCCATTGTCTTGCAGTGTTTGCAAAATTTTTAGATCTAGGCGATCCAATTCCATGGCTTTGTTCATGTGTTGTCCTGATGTCTCGACGGCGTTAGAAAACCGAGTTCATGGCACTATAGGGGCATGACGGGTTGTGATCAATGGCTGATAAAGATGAAACCATTAATGAAGCATAAGTCAGTCTAATGACGTTAGCGAATCGAAAATACGCTGGCACTCAAAGACTGACCTAAGCTCATTTTGCTGGGGCTAGTTCAATACCTGTTCAATGGCGGTTTTTAGTGCGGCTACCAGCTCGTCGATTTCCTGTCGAGAAATGGTGAGCGGGGGTGATATAGCTAACGTGGCCACACTCGGCAGTGGCCGCACAACAACGCCAAGCTCTCGCGCTTTTGTGGTGACTTTTAATGGCCACTTTTCAGCAGGGTCTGGCAGAGTCTTACTGCTCTTTTCTTTCACAAGCTGCACCCCCGCTAACAACCCTTTGCCGCGAATTTCGCCCACGTGTTTTAATGGCATTAAGATGTCGTTGAGTTGGGCGTGCAGGTAGGCGCCGTTGTCCCTTGCCTGTTCAACCAGCCCTTCTTGCTCGATGATTTGCAGATTCGCTAGGGCTACGGCACACCCTACCGGATGGCCAGAATAGGTGTACCCATGACTGAAGGCGCCGAGTTCGGCTGAGCCTTGTTTGAGTACCTGCCAGATGGCGTCGGTCATAAACGCCGCCGACATGGGGAAGTAGCCACTGGTCAAACCTTTCGCTGTGGCCATTAAGTCGGGTTCTAGACCCAGTTGGTCCGAACCAAACCAAGAACCTGTACGGCCATAGCCGCACACCACCTCGTCAGCTACCAACAAGATATCATTGGCTTTGAGCAACGCCTTTAGTTTTGGGTAATAACCCTTTGGGGGTTCGATGATGCCACCGGCGGCGTGAATCGGTTCAGCGAAAAATGCGGCAATGGTGTCCGCCCCTTCTTCTTCGATGAGCGTGGCCACATTGCCAATCAAGCGATCACAGAATTCTGCTTCGGTTTCGCCCTCTTGCCCACGGGTATAGAAATGGGGGCAGTCGGTTCTTAATACGAAATCCAACGGAATGGGATAGGCTTTGTGGAAACCGCCCAAGCCGGTTAGGCTGGCCGTGGAAATGGAGGTGCCGTGATAGGCTTGTTCTCGGGCAATCACTTTCGTTTTTTCAGGCTTGCCCCTTAACGTATGGTAATGCCAGGCAATTTTAACGATGGTGTCATTGGCGTCACTGCCCCCTGAACCAAAGAACACCTTTTCTAGGCCAGCAGGCGCCAGTTCAATGAGCTTTTTACCGAGCGCTTCTTGCCAAGGGTTACTGGCGTTACTGAAGGTGTGGTAGTACGCCAGTTGCTCCGACGCTTCTTTCATCACTTGAGCCAGTTCGGTACGGCCATACCCCACGTTCACACACCATAGGCCGCCTACGGCATCTAATAGCTTGTTGCCACTGTCATCGGTGATGTAGCACCCATTGGCTGATACGATTCGTTGCGGGCCATTGTCTAACAGCGCCGTTATGGAAGAAGCTGGTTGTAGTATGGGGTATTCATGCTCGTTCATGGCATCACCGCCTTTCATTTATAGGGTTGTCTTCATTGTATGTATCGCGTCAAAAATTAAATCCTGATTTCGAATGGCTTGACGGAATAAATTTTTGCGTTGGGCTAAGTCCGCCTATTCGATCTTAAAAAGCTTAGAAATATGACAAAGTCATGTCTGAGCGCAAAATTTTGTCCGTTAAAACCTACAATTAAAAAATCTATTCCGCTGTTAGATCCGCACAATGTCACCATAGAAGAGGTGAATCATGTCAGCAACATTGGATACCACAGAAGCGACTCTTATGGAGGCACTTGCCAGTGTCGAAGGGAAGATGCTCGAAAATATTATTTCCTTAAGTGATATCAATTCGGGTAGTTATCACTTAGGTGGTATTTCCGAGGTACAGGCAAAACTGAAAGCCTTGTTTGAGCCCATTGCGGAAAAGTATGAAGCACGGACTTTAGACCCCATTGAGATGGTGCAAGATGATGGATCGGTTCAGACATATCAGCCCGCACCCATGCAAATTTTTCAAAGCCGGCCCCAAGCGCCTTTTCAAATCTTGTTTACCGGTCACAGCGATACGGTGTTTCCAAAAGACAGTGCATTTCAGCGTTGCCGCATAGACGGTAATCAACTGCATGGCCCAGGCACCGCCGACATGAAAGGCGGCTTGATGGTCATACTTGAAGCCCTACGTGCATTCGAGATGTGCCACGAAGCCAGTCGGATTAAAAACCAGTTTGGTTTCACCATCGCCATCAGTCCAGATGAAGAAATTGGTAGCCCCAGTTCGGCGAAAGAGTTGGCCAAACTTGCTAAAGGCAAACATGTGGGGTTGACCTATGAGCCAGCCCTTGCCGACGGTACATTGGCGGGCGCGCGCAAAGGCAGTGGTAACTTTTCAATTGTGGTAAAAGGCAAAAGCACCCATGCAGGCCGAGAATTTTTTCAAGGCAAGAATGCGGTGGTCGCCGCCTGTGAACTGGCGGTTGCGTTATCAGGTTTAAGCGACGAAGAAAATGGCATTACGGTTAACGTAGCGAAATTGAGTGGTGGTGGTCCTTTCAATGTCGTGCCAGATCTGTGCGTGGTGCGGTTTAACATTCGTGTTATGGAGCCTGAACAGCAAACGGACATCAATGCCGCAATCGACCAAATCGTAGCAAAACTCGAAATTAAAACTCAATGTAGCCTGACTCGCCATGGTGGCTTCAATCGCCCGCCTAAACCTATGACGCCAGAACAAGCAAAACTGTTTGAGCTTTTAAAATCTTGCGGTGACACCATGGGCTTGAATATCCAATGGAAGCCTACGGGGGGGTGTTGCGAGGGCAATAATCTCGCGGCAGCCGGCTTGGTGAATATCGATACGCTGGGAGTGCGGGGCGCTCATATTCATAGCGATCAAGAATACGCGTGCATTGACAGTTTTGTAGAGCGAGCACAACTCAGTGCGCTTCTCATTAAAAAATTAATTGACCGCCAACACGAATTCAAATTGAACGGACAGGTGTAAACCATGTTGTACATTCGCCCAGTAGAAAAAACGGATTTAGATGATCTACTAGAGCTGAGCGTGAAAGCAGGCAAGGGCATGACCTCGTTGCCTAACGATGCCGAAGCGTTGCTGCAATCCATTGAAAAATCCATGGACAGTTTTTCCCGCACCCATGGGGAGCCAGACGATTATTTTCTATTGGTGATGGTCGATACTGATAAAAATAAAGTGGTAGGCACCGCAGGAGTGCATGCTCGCACTGGTGCACGTCAGGCGTTTTATGCGTATCGCATATTGAGCCTTACACACCACAGTCACAGCTTAGATAAACAAATCCGCACCGAGATGCTTCAACTGAGTAATGACTACACCGATTGCTCTGAGGTGGGCACACTCTTTTTAGACCCAGCATACAGAGGTAACGGACACTGGTTGTCTCGCTCCCGTTATTTATTGATGGGTCAGTTCCCCCAGCGTTTTGCGAGTCATGTGATCGCTGAAATGCGAGGCTGGGTAGATGCAGAAGGACGCAGTCCGTTTTGGGAAGCCATCGGTCGACACTTTTTTGAAATGGACTTTGAAGAGGCAGACAAACTCTGTGGCGTCGGTTCAAATCAATTTATCACCGAGCTTATGCCCAAGCATCCAATCTACACACAGCTACTGCCCGATGAAGCCCGCGAGGTGATTGGTAAACCCAACGATGATGGCCGTCGCGCAAAAGAATTGTTAGAAGAAGAAGGTTTTGAGTACGACAAGGTGGTCGACATCTTTGACGCAGGTCCACTCTTGCGTGCGCGCATCAGCCGGATTCGATCTATATGCAATATTCAAACCGCCCAAGTGGCCTCTAGCTTAAACAAGCAAACCGAACCACAAGACGGATTGGCCATTATTTCAAACGGTCGCATGCCCGAGTTTCGTGTCGCGTGTCGGCCTTGCTCATCGTCTGACGATAAAACCGTAGCGCTTGAAGCAGACACCATGGCCGCTCTTGGTGTGAAGCCAGGCGATGCCGTTCATTTTATACCGATGAAGTAACAGGGTAGGTTGAATTTATGACAGCGAACAATACATCCAGTGAGTCTTCGGTAGCCCTATTTATTAATGGCGTCTGGTGTGAAGGCTTAGGGCAACCGATATCGTCTATCAGCCCGACGGATCTAACCTTGGTATGGAAAAAAACCAGCGCCTCGGCAGAGCAAGTGACTAACGCCGTGGCCGCAGCCAGGGCGGCCCAATATGAGTGGGCGAATACACCGTTCGAAGAACGACTCAAGGTTGTGCAAGCCTTTGCCAAGCGGTTGCAACAAGAGCAAGCTTCCCTCGCCAACATCATCAGCCTAGAAACGGGAAAACCTCAGTGGGAAGCCATGACGGAAGTCACGGCCATGATCAATAAAGTGGCCATCAGTGTGGCCGCCCAACAGCAAAGGGCGCCACAGAAAAATGGCTATCCAGGTCAAAACCAAAAGCTGCATTTGAACCACCGTCCTCATGGGGTGATGGCGGTATTCGGTCCGTATAATTTTCCCGGTCATTTGCCCAATGGTCATATCGTACCTGCGCTGCTAGCCGGTAACGCCGTGGTATTTAAGCCCAGCGAAGAAACCCCTTGGACGGCAGAAAAAACCGTGGCGTTGTGGCAACAAGCAGGCCTTCCGGATGGCGTGATGAATTTGGTCCAGGGGGCTCGCGAGGTGGGTATAGCCTTGGCCAACGCTCCCATCGATGGACTGCTATTCACCGGATCTAGCACCACAGGTTTGCACCTTCATAAGCAGTTCGCCGGTCGCCCTGAAGTGATGCTGGCATTAGAAATGGGCGGCAATAATCCGCTCATCGTTGATAAAGGTGTGAACGATGACACCGCCATTGATTTGATTTTGCAAAGTGCTTTTTTAAGTGCAGGCCAAAGGTGTACCTGCGCACGGCGTTTAATCTTAGTGGAAGATGAATCGACCCTTGGTTTCATCAAGAGTCTCAAAGAGAAAATGGCGAAGTTGATTGCGGGCCGTTACGACGACCAACCTGAGCCGTTCATGGGCCCGATTATTAATGAAGATGCGGTTAAAAACTTACTGCAAGCCCAAGCGCAGTTAATTGAATTGGGCGGCCATGTTTTGATGCCACTAAATCGTCTAACTAACGATGGGTGTTTTGTTTCGCCGGGCTTAATCGACATGACCCATGGCGAACAGGTACCCGACGAAGAATGGTTTGGCCCACTATTGCAGGTCTACCGAGTGCCCACGTTTTCAGAGGCCATTCGCGTGGCTAACCAAACGCGTTTTGGCTTAGCGGCTGGGCTTATCAGTGACGATGCCGAACATCAGCAGCAATTTCAAAACACCATTCAAGCGGGTGTCATTAGCATCAACCAGCCCACCGCAGGGGCCAGCAGTGAACTGCCGTTTGGAGGTGTGGGCGCGAGCGGCAACCATCGCCCCAGTGCCTATTACGCAGCGGATTACTGTGCTTGGCCACAGGCGCTTACGGCTACCGAAACACTCGACACCACTGCTCCAATACTCAGCCGAGGCATTAAGGCATGACCGATTCAACGCATCAAACGGAACGTTTTTTTGAAGCCAATTTCGACGGATTAATCGGCCCGAATCATAACTATGGCGGCTTGGCCTTTGGCAATCTGGCATCCAGTAAAAATGCACAGGCCATTTCCCACCCCAAAGAAGCAGCCCTGCAAGGGCTAGAAAAGATGCGAACCTTATTACGCTTGGGTTATAAGCAAGGGTTGATGTTGCCGCAGTTGAGGCCGGATGTTTCTGTGTTGCGCGCATTGGGATACGAAGGCACCGATCACGACGTCATTGAATCGGCAGGGGCGCAGCATCCTGAACTCCTCAACATGGTGTACAGCGCGTCGAGTATGTGGGCAGCCAATGCCGCCACGGTGACACCCAGCCGCGATGCATCCGACGGAAAAGTGCACTTTACGCCGGCAAATTTGGTGACAACGGCTCACCGAGCCATCGAGCATACGCAAACACAAAAATGTTTGAATGCCATGTTTAGCGACCCAAAACATTTTTCGGTTCACCCAGCCTTGCCAAGTATCAACCGCTTTGCGGATGAAGGCGCGGCTAATCATACTCGGTTGGCGAACCATTATGGTGATGACGGCTTGGCCCTGTTTGTTTATGGGCGAAATCATGAGACCGACTTAACGCAGCTGACATTCCCTGCAAGACAAACTCAAGAAGCCTGTGAGGCCATCGCCCGTCAGCATCAACACAAATTAGGGAGAAGTTTATACTTGGCGCAAAGCGCGAAGGCCATTAACGCGGGAGCCTTTCATAATGATGTCGTGGCGGTGGGGAACGGCCCGGTCTTGTTTTATCATCAAGATGCATACGAACCCGCTTCGCAGGCCATGGTATTTACTGCGCTCAATAACACCATTGCGTTCAAACCCGTCGAGGTGCCAAGAGAAAAAGTGTCACTCTCTGATGCCATAAAGAGCTATTTGTTTAACAGCCAATTACTGGCCAGCCCAGAGGGACGCATGGATGAAATGACCCTCATCGCACCGACAGAATGTTTAGAAAACGAAAACGTCAAACGCTATCTGGATGAATTAATTACCGATGAAACGCAACCCATTCGCCATGTGGAATACGTGGACGTTCGCCAAAGTATGAGCAATGGTGGCGGCCCTGCGTGCTTGCGTTTACGGGTGTTGTTAAACGAGACTGAATGGCAAGCTGTGAACCCTGCCTTTGTATTGACCGAAGAAAAAATCGACGCGCTCCAAGCCTGTGTCCGCAAACACTATCGTGACGACCTTGCCCCGCAAGATTTGCTCGACCCAGCCTTTGCTGATGAGTGTCGAGTGACATTGCATGCACTGGCCGATACCTTGGGTGTGCCTGAGTTTTATATGGGCTAGATGTCAATGGTAGGATTGTGTTTGCCCATCTATCGAGGCGAGTGCATACTGGGGCACGTGGTGGGGGCGAGCTGGACCTTTGGTCCCGTGATTCCGCTAATAGGCATGGCCGTCTTGGCGTCCATTTCAATGCTCGCCCATTTTCTATTCAAGCCGTTCATTGCTAAATGCTTTCGCCCTAAATCCAATTGAGGTTGCCCGCCTTTCTAAATTTAGACTTATGACGCCCTAGTGGGTAACATGACCTCCATTCTAATCAATGGATTCTCAGCAAGGATGTGTCATGGCTAGCCTTACTTTTCGCCTCAGTAATGTGTCGTTAGATGAAACCCTAAACGGTGACATTGATGAACATTTTCATGTGATTCGCCTGCGTTTAATCTATCCAAATTATCAAAAAGAAGTGATGGAAAAATCCATCGTCGTATCACTCGAAAATAACCTACCACTTAAAGACAACGCAGGCTGGAAAAAATCGTTAAAGGCCACCCCCTATCACGACATCGTATTTAAGACAGACATCCAAGACGAATGCTGGATCGAAGTAGAAGTCTCCCACGGCATTAAAGAAACACTGGCGTCTAAACTGAGTGAAGAATTACTGAGTGCGGCGGCTGATAAAATCACTTCCTTATTGCCGTTTGGCAGCATACTAAAAGATTTCACCGGCGGTATCGATTTCGGACCTCGCGATCCAAAAGCCATCGCACATGGCTTTATCAAAGTTATCGGTAATGAGCATAGTCTTGCACTCGCCACCAGACAAAACGCCACGCTGGAAGGCAACACACTCAACATCAAGATGAAAGCGCCAGAAAAGGTTAACAAAGCCTACTACCAACAAGGCGCGCGTGGGGGGGCGAGAGAACTGGTTAAGAAAGAGGTTTTAAAAAAGGGCCAGAACAATGGTTTTATCGAGTTCAGTTTTACCTGAGGATGGATCGTTCGCAGGCTCACTCTCACTTCGTTCGTCGCCTACGCTCGTGCCTCGCTAGGTCAAACGACGTACATGGATGTACTAATGTCGTGGGTGCAGGGATGCGCAGGAGCGACCTAAGAGGTTCTCATCACATCTAGGGCGTATGAGTTGCCAGAATGAGAGGCATAGATTGCATTAGGGTAATGGTTTGAACGAGTCATTTGACTGGCCCGCCCTAGAGGATTCGAACCTCTGGCCTCGTCCTCCGGAGGGACGCGCTCTATCCAGCTGAGCTAAGGGCGGATCGAACTGTACAAAATAAATACAGTTGAAGGGTTTGAGCGGTATTATATAGAAATCTGGCTTTGAACAAAATTGATTTTATTTCAATTGTTTACAAGGGTTTTTAACCTGCACCATGGTGTGAGTAGTTAATGACCGGCTTCATGAGGCACTCGATTGAAGCCTTGGCGACCCTGTGTGGTGTACCAATACTCCACATCAAAACCCGAAAAGACTCCGATGCGGAAATCTAACGTTTGTTGGATTTGGCTAGATCGGTGGAGTTTGTAGGCGGTGACGGCTCGGTGACCTCGAAGCCAGATGAGTGGTTGGTCTCTCGACATTTGTTCTGGCTGTGTGTTGGTGGTGAGGAGATAGCCACCATTGCCCCAAACAGCCCCTTTCCCCTCTGGGTTTATCCCTAGAAAGCTCCCTTCATTCAGGGCGATGACTCTTGCACTTTGGGCTGATTGACTGAGCCTTGCGAGAAATCCGAAGGCTCTTGAAGAACGTGTTTCTCCTTTGAGTATTCGGTCTAAATGGGTTTCGTTAAGGGTATTATGTAAATAAGGGTGTTGCAGCAATCCTGGTTCTAGGATGTCTTGGCTGTTTTGATGAAACGGGTTTTGAAGTAACTGCTGGCCTGTAATCGCGGTTGCTGAGGGAGCGTAATACGCACCTCCAAGAATGGCCATGCCGGCGCTGGTGCCGCCAATGGCTTTGGTTTTGATGTGAAGATTGAGAGCTTTAGCGAGTGGTGTACCTGACCAAAATCGGTGGTACCGAGATTGATCACCACCTGCTATCCAGATAATTTCTACTGACTCGATGAGCTCAACGACAGCGGGGTGTGACGCATCTTCAATGGAATCAATTGAAATCTCCGCAGCGCTGTTGATGTGGTTTCGAAAATGCTGGCAGATCCATTTTGCTTGCTTTCCCAGCCCGTTAGAGCGAATGACTAAATAGTCACCGCCTTTGGCTTGGTTGATGAACCATTGGGTCGCTTTTTTTTCATCAGGACTTTTGGCGTCGGCGCCGCCACTCAGCAGTACGCTGGGCTGAGTGTTGATGACGGCATCACTTAGGCGCCCGCATTCTTGTTTGAACTGGAGACCGTAACTTGAAAAGCAAACAAGCCAAAGGGTTAAAACGCCGATCAAGGTGACAGTACAGCGCCGCAAAAACGGTTTACGATTCTGGCTGGGTGTCATGTTTGATTATCATGTTAACAGGCTTGATATTGAGTACCACATTATCAATGGTGTAATGATCCAGGGTGCCTTCAGATCGCCAATATCCTTGGCTCTTAGATGTTTGTAAAAATTCATACAAAATACCCGCCCCGGTTTCAATAAAGCTATAGCGCCGAATTTGGTCACTGTTAGCGTTATCCAGCAGCTCGAACCCTAACATCTGTGACAGGCGGTTATTGGGCAGTATCATCCCTCCTCCTTGAAACGAGGCTTCATGGGCGTACTCTTGGTTAACTGTGGCAACGCCTTGGGTTTTGATTAACTTACGCTGCTTTAAGTGAAAGGTATCGTCTTTCCCCAATACCGAAAGCGAAACATTGAGAATAGATGTGTCTGAAACAGTGGTGCCCTGAGTATCTACCACGGTGACGTTGCCTGCCCCGATGACGGTCAGTATATGATCACGAAGATTAATGAGCATGGCGGTATTCTCATCCACACCATAGCCCATATGGTGGTCGTTCATGGTTAAGGTTTTTACTAATCTGCCCAGTCTGGATTTTCGATCAAAGTGTTGATCGACAATGCCATATGGAAAAAAGCCTATGCCTTGGTGAAGAAAGAGCTGGCCTTGCTCCTGTGTTTCCATGCCGTAGTATTGATCCGATGGTAAAGCGGTAAGGGCGGTAAAACTATCGCCAGCGGCAATCATTACGTTGCTCATCATGGCGGCACCCGCACTGGTTCCGCCTATCACGATACCTTGTGTGTTTAGCATGTGCCTTAGTCTTTTTAGCAGTGGGCTGTCATGGCCTTGCGGACTTAGTAGTGTGTTGATGATGCGCATTTGATCACCGCCGGTAAACCATACAGCACCGACCTGATCCAATACTTCTATTTTTTGTTCGTCAAATGCATTGTCCCGCCATAAGCGTTCATCTACCTTCGTCGTAGGATCGTCCATTACGGCGAGGGGAAAAATCATCACTTCGTTTTCTTTGGCACCAAACCGGACAAGATCCTGCTTGAAGCTCTTGGCGCTTTTGATGGGCTTGCTCGAAGCAACAGGAATGATTGCAATCTTATTTCTCCCTAGGGCACGGGATTTCAGAAAGGCGTCATACACATTTCGGTTTTCACTGGACAGTGCGCCGCCTACGATCAGAAGCTTACCGTTGGCAAATACATTCGATGCTAAAAGGACGGTGGTAAAAATAAGTAGAATGTTTTTCATGAGATATCAAATGCAGTCTTCGCCACAAGGGCTTTATCTTTAAGAAGCCATTGGCCTCGACTCATAACGGACTCGATGGCTAATGTCGCCTTGTCCATGATGACGAGATCCGCATCGTTTTCTGGTTTTAGTTCCCCTTTCTTTGTTAGGCCTAATACGGTCGCAGGGTTTTTAGTGATGCAGCTTAAAGCGATGCTAAGATCAATATTCAGCTCTTTAACGCTTCGTACGAGTTCCTTGTGCAAGCTTGATATCGATCCGACATCCAATCCATCCAGCTTTCCATCCTCATTGAAATGAGGAAGTGAACCCTGAGCATCAGAAGAAAATGTAATCTGAGAGGCTGGCGTGTCGTGATCAAGTAACCATTTTAAACCGTCGCTCGCCCGTAACTCACCCATATCGATGAGTTGTTGATTGGTGGAAGCGGTTAAATCAATAAATCCGCCCAGTTGTGCAAATTCAGCGCCTGCTTGGAGTAGTGACAGAGTGCGATTAATATGGGTTGGGTAGAATTGTGACAGGCACACCTCGTAGGTATTTGCGACTTCATGTAACCGCGTGAGTTTTTCATCTCCGTCTCCCACGTGAACGAGTACCACGCCCGATTTTCCGGATAACAATCCGCCGACCCTTGCTTCTGATGCAAGTCGTGCTAGCTCATGAGTTGTGGGTTGTGAGCCACGATGATCGGCTATGGCGACTTCGCCAACACCTAAAATATTATCAATGAATATAATGTCTTCTTTGATGCTGTTTAAAAGTGGCTTGGCTGGAATAGAGTAGGAGCCAGTGTATATGTAGCAGTTTAGCCCGTCTTGGGTGAGTGACTTAGCCTTACCGTATAGTTCAGGCAGCGTTCGTGTAACGTCATCTGTCCCAAGGGCACCCATCAAAGTGGTCACGCCGGCCCTTACGGCATCATGAAAACTGAGATCAGGTGTGCGGCTGTTAAAGCCTCCTTCACCGCCCCCGCCAGAAATATGAACGAGGCTGTCCACAAATCCTGGTGCTAGGCATTTCCCGCTGCCGTTCATGACTTCCACCATAGGGTGATCTATGGCGTCAATGCTGTCATCAATGGCGACGATCTTATCGCCACCGATCACGACATCGCATACGCCAATATATTCAGGGGTGTACACTTCGATATTTTGTATTAATAAAATCATAATCAACTAAGTTCGATAAATACGGATGTCACCATGGCCAACAACGAAGCCACGATTAATGCGGCCATGGGCTTAATCATAAATCTTACCCATAACGTCCACTCTACCTTGGCGGCGCCAAGGCATCCCATGAGTGCTGCGCTGGTTGGTACTAGTATATTGGTTAGTCCATCACCCAACTGGAATGCGAGTACGGCCACTTGACGACTGACACCGAGCAAATCCGATAGCGGCGCCATAATCGGCATGGTCAAAGCGGCTTGCCCACTACCTGACGTCACAAAGAAATTGAAGACGCTTTGAAATAGATACATAGCACAGGCGGCGATCGCTTCAGGTAAACCTGAAAGGCTTTGGGCCATACTGTGAAGAATGGAATTGAGTATGCTTGGTGTTGTTGGGCCATCCCCTCCTAGCAATAGTACAATGCCCTTTGCGAAGGCCACGACAAGGGCAGCCGGCAATAATTGGCTGGCGCCTTCTCGAAAAGCACTAATGGCACTGTTGGCTGTCATGTTGTCAAGGCGTGTTGCGATGCCAATCAGTGCAGCCGCGAGTCCCATGGTGAAAAATTGGCTGGCGATTTCAGGCAGATAGTAAGCGCGAGTGGTGACGCCCCAGATCATCCAGCTAATGCCCGCAACTAAGGTTGAAATAATTAACCAATCACCGAGGGATATTTTGATGGAATCGTTTTCTTGAGTCGACTCGATAGTATGGTGACGGAGATCTTGAGTTAACGTCAGAGAGCGATTAGGGTTGGACTTAATACTGCGTGCGTAGAGTGTTGTGAAGGTTGCGCCCATGGCCGAAAAAACAGCCCACAACCCTATTCGAAATTCGGAGCCAGACAACAGCGGTAAATCGGCAATGCCTTGTGCAACACTGACGGAAAATGGGTTCATCCATGAGCAGGCAAAGCCAATTTGTGTGGCCACGTAGGTAACTAATAAAGTAGTCAGAGAGTCATAGCCTAGCGCTAAAAAAATAGGTGTAATGATTAACACGAAAGGGATCACTTCCTCTCCCATGCCAAATACGGCCCCCCCTAGGGAAAAGGCAAAGAAAATGGTGGGTACGGCTAACAAGTTCCAGCGCTGACTCCTGCTAATGAGGCGCAACAAGGCACGGTTAATTGAGCCTGTTGCCATGATGATACCAAACGCTCCGCCGGTAATGAGAATAAAGGCGAAGACACCGATAGATGCACCCCATTTCGAACCGGCAACCAGCCCCTCAAAAGGTAAATTTAAAAAGCCTATCTTTCCACCTTCTGCAAACAAAGGTGTGCCGAGCTCGGCTGTTCGGTCGTACTGAAAACTATTGGGGTCAATCACCACCTTCTTGCGTCCGTCCGCTTGAATGGTTTCTTCGACTTCGAAGGCGCCCGGCGTCATTACGAACGTCAACAGGTATGCAAGTAAGGCGATGAAAAACAAAATTAAATAGGTATCAGGCATTTTTGAGGCAAAATCTTGCTTGCCCTGTACGGCATCCTGATTGGGTGATTTAGACATAATCGTCTCAACGTTGTTGCATTGAATTGGCGGCTACATTAAGCGTAGCCGCCAATGCTGATTTTAAAATACGTGGTTATAACGTACGGTGATGTAGCGACCCATAATATCGGTGTTGCTGTAATCAACATTCGAGCTTGAGCCGTATACAAAATTAGGAGATTCGTCCAAAAGGTTACGAACACTCAATTGCACGTAGCTTTTGTCTCTTAGGTCGTAACTGACGCTCAAATCAAATGTGGTCCAAGATGGAACGGTACGAGAGTCGATATTGCCGTCAGATGGATCTACATCATAACCGTCCATTTCAGCAGCATCACTACCGTTTAGGTTATCTTTGTAAGAACCGGTGTAATTGGCGCTAATAGAAGTGCTCCAGTTTTCCATGCTCCAGCGTACCTTAGTATTGGCCGCAAGACGGGGGTATCGAAAGCTGCCTGCTAACGACTCCTTCTCATATCCTTCAATGACTTCCTGATCAAACTTTAAAAGGTAAGATGCATCAAAGAACAGGGTTACTAACCCCTGAGCACCGTCATATAAATAGTGCGTATAAACAAGGTCAATACCTTCTACGGTTTGTTGTCCTGCATTAAACGGTTGGAAATGTACATCCGCAATTTCAGGGCCATAGTCAGTACCACTGGCATTACAGTCATCGCTGGTTTCCACTGTGAAATTATTTGGGTCACAGTAAAGTTGCACCCCTGGCGAACCTGAGTTCAGATCCGAAGTCGTGACAATGCCGTCTGTTAATCCGTTGAGTGTGGCTACCACATAGGCGTCTTCTTCTGTTACGACGGTATTATTATATTCAATTCGCCACCAATCGATATTCAGTTCTATATCATCCGTTGGGCGCACCAGTACACCAAAACCAAAGGTGTCGGCGGTTTCCGCTTTCAGGTTGGCGTTACCCACTAATTCTGTCGCCATGCTACGAGACGCATCATAAGGGTCGGTGTATGGGTCGGCATCGCTGCCGTCAACCCCACAATAAAACCCATCCATGAGCGCTTCTGTGTATGGGTCACTCAAATCACATGCCGCTGTGTAAGAGGTCAATTTTTTGGTTAGACCAGACTGTGCCATAGAGGGCGCACGGAAGGATTGTGACCAGTTCCCGCGCAGAATGAGGCTGTCGTTCAGCTCATATCGTAACGCTACCTTGCCGTTCACATCGTCACCAAAGTCATCATAGTGGTCATACCTGCCCGCTACCTGAGCCTCTAACCCTTCGGCAAGAGGGATCATTAATTCACCGTATGCAGCATACTGTTGGCGGCTGTATTCAGCGCCAGTGGAACTAAAGCTAATGATAGGGTCGGAATTGTCATTGCTTGCTTTAGATTCTTCCGACGGTGTGTCTTTAACTTCTTCTTTCCTCCATTCGGCTCCGAATGCGCCTGCCACCTGGCCAGCTGGAAGATCGAGTAAATCGAGGCTAGATGCTTTTACGTCCCATGCATATAGCTTTGATTCACCTTGACGGCTCGCATCTGCGGTAATGAGGTTTAGAACGTTTTGATCTTGGTTATATTGGCCATTGAAAGGATCGTACCAAACGGTGGTTTTACCTTGGCTTTCACAGGTAACACCATCGCCGCCAAAATCGACGTTCTCTTTTTCCGCGATGTCGCCATTGATGCTGTAGTCGTTAGAAACAATTGAACCGTCGTTACAAAGGTTGCCAAGCAGTGCGGCTTGAACGGCTTCCCGATTATACAAACCAGTAACGCCCGTTTGGGTTGATTGGCTTTGCCCGACGCTGAAGGCGGTTTCCCAATTCCATGACTCGAATTTTCCATTCAGTCCGGAGACGAATCGAACACTCTCGGTTTCAACCTCTACTTCTCGTGGGTCATCGAAACGGCCAAACATTGTATAAAAATAGTCGTTGGCCGCATCGCCCCAGGTATCGCTATCATTTTCGATAAGATCCAAAACCTGTTCTGCCGTAAGACCGCCGACAGCGTTATAACCATCGCCATCCGCGGCGGCATAGTTTGCTTCAATGGCGTCGATGAGCGCTTGTTCATTTGTCCATCCTGGGTGGTAGGGACTCAATGCCAGCTCCCACGGTGATCCCGCACGATTGCCTTTGGCGCTATTGCTTTGATACATGAATTCATTGAACCATGTCATATTAGAAAAAGTGTAATCAAAGGCTCCCGTGATCCCAATGCTTTCAGATTCTCCTACCGCAGAAATAACGTCATTGGTATTGTAGAAACAGGCGCGTCCGTATTGACTGTCTCCAGGAGAGACACGGTCACCCGCAGCCGCAGCGCATTCAGCCTCTTCGATGGCGTCGTCTAAGTAGACCCCCGAACTATTAAGTGCAACAAAATTACTGTCAGCACTTGGATCTCGCGATAAAGCTGTGGCGCTCCGATCTCTTTCAAAAAGAGGATTACGTTTGAAATAATCCACCACTAAAAGAGAGTGCGTATTATCTGTCTTCTTACCCCAAGTAAGATTCAAATTGGTTTTGCCATCGTCACTGGAGGCGGTGGAATTTCCATAGGAGCCGCTAAGTGCAAGTCCTTCGTAGTCCTTTTTGAGGATAATATTCACCACACCAGCCACGGCGTCGGCACCATATAAGGCAGATGCACCGCTTGGTAATATTTCGATGCGTTCAATGGCCGCGAGCGGAATGGAATTGATATCGACAAAGGATTCGGTACCGCCCTTTGCGAATGAGGAAACGGACACGCGCCGTCCATTCACAAGTGTTAACGTTGATGAGGTGCCTAAGCCTCGTAATGATACGGCCGACGCACCGACAGGGTTTTGATCCGAACCTGGTCCCGAACCTTCTGTTGTGAATGTGCCGTTGCCGCCACCTGTTACGCTAAGGCTATCCAATAGCGTGACCAATGAGTCAGCACCTGACTCCATAATATCCTTTCCACTGATCTCTACTGCGTTTGTGGCGCCTTCAAGATCGAGCCCCTTAATATGGCTACCGGTGACAATGACTTCTTCTATTACAGAGTTGTCTGTGAGTATTTCGTCATTGGCATGCGCTGGCATGGCCAGACTTGCGCCCATTGCGGATAAGACCGCAAGCGATAAATAGTGTTTTTGCATCTTAAAGCTATCCTCATGTATTAACATGGGCCGATCAGTATTTTTATTGTTTTTTAGACTAGACAAACGTCATGAACTGAATAGGCACTGAATAAATAGCGCTTTAAATAAATTGCACGCATACGCAAGCGATACCGAAAAGGCATGGCCAGTATGAAATTTAAAACAAAATTGGAAGGGAATTGTGGTTTAGAAAACGACAAAACGATCCATATTCAGAGCACTGAATATAGAGGCCTATTCGTCGAACCACTCACTCAACAGATAGTTGGTGGAGCAGTCTTGTGGTTGAGATAAATGCATAACAAGCTGCCAATTTGAAGTTTGAATTTAGAATTCAAATTCGAATTTATCCCAGTAAAAAAAATGAGTCAAACGTTGTCTGCAAGATTATGGCTTAAAATAAGTGAAATTGTGGGTTTGAGTAGGTAGAGCAAAAAAACTAAATTGTAGGCTGATCCCCCGTCATATAAGGGTTTGATGCATTTCTTTGTTGTTGGGAATGGAAGATCAAAAAATTTCGAGAAAACTCTTTATAGATGGGTTGTCTAAGTGATCAGGATCATTGTTATTTCAGGCTTAGTATCCCATATAACTAAAAATCAAAGCGTGCTGTGAGACATGCCCTATATTTGAAATTAGCTTAAATAATGCGTTTTTTGAGAGTGACGAGATAGAGAACGGGACTTAAATGGGTAAGCGTAAAGAAGGCTGCCACAGAGCAAGCTTGTCTGTGGCAGTAGGACATTTAGGCTGTCTCCAGTTCCTGCTTTAGGCTGGCTAGATACCAAGGCATCGCCTGGTTAACGCCTTCTGCAATTTGGTGGGTCGGTGCAAAGCCGAGTAGGCGCGCAGCCTTGCCAATGTCCGCTTGTGAGTGACGTACGTCACCAGCGCGGAATTCACGATAGATAACTTCTGGCGGGTTGGTGCCCGCATCTTGCTGTTTAAGTGCCGAGTACAAAATGTCTTTTAATTCGTTAAGGCTAGTACGCGCATTACAAGCGACGTTGTAGACCTGCCCAGCGGCCTCACCTTGTGCTGTTGCTGCTAATAGGTTGGCCTGTACGGCATTATCCACGAAACAGAAGTCACGGCTGGTTTCACCGTCGCCGTTAATATACAGCGTTTCCCCTTCGATGATGGCAGCGGTCCAAAGCGGGATCACTGCTGCGTATGCGCCTTGTGGGTCTTGGCGAGGACCAAATACATTGAAATAGCGCAGGCCCGTGCTTTTAAATCCATAGGCTGATTCAAATACTGAGCCATAAAGTTCATTCACATATTTTGTAACAGCGTAAGGTGACAGCGGTGAGCCAATCTCATCTTCTATTTTAGGCAAGCCTGGATGGTCACCATACGTGGAGCTCGAAGCGGCATACACAAACCCTTTCACGCCAGCATCGCGTGCCGCAACAAGCATATTTAGGTGGCCGCTAACGTTCACTTCGTTAGATGTAATGGGGTCATCAATGGAGCGCGGCACGCTACCAAGAGCCGCTTGGTGGGTCACATAATCGCATCCTTTGACCGCCTGTCGGCAAGCATCTAAATCGCGAATATCACCTTCGATGAAAGTAAAATTCGCCCATTGTTCAATGGAAACATTCTCACAAACTTCGTCTAGATTCTTTTGATAACCAGTAGAAAAATTATCTAGGCCGACTACTTTTTGATTTAACTTGAGTAACGTTTCTAAAATATTTGAACCGATAAAACCAGCTGCACCGGTTACGCACCACGTGTATTGATTTTGAGTGAGATGTTTTTTTAATTCTATATAGCTCATGGGAATGTCCTTATAGTCTCCAAAGATTGATGCCGCCGGCTTTAAATTGCTCTGCGTCGACACATGCTTTTACGTCCATGAAAACGGCTCCCGGATTGAGCATCTCACGGAAATCGTTGAGTGAAAGTTCTTTGTATTGCTTGTGGCCGACGCATAATACAATCGCATCGAGATCAATGAGATCACTCCAATTGCACAATCCGACACCGTAATATTTTTGTGCTTCTGCCATATCGGCCATTGGGTCATGCACTAATATATTGACGCCGTAAGATTTAAATTCATCGATGACGTCGCCTACTTTTGAATTGCGTAAGTCAGGGCAGTCTTCTTTAAATGTTAGGCCGAGAATGCCAACCTTTGCGCGCTTAACGGCGCTGCCAGATTGAATCATTCGCTTAACGGTTTGCTCTACCACATGTACAGGCATGTGATCGTTAATGCGACGACCAGCCAAAATCACCTCAGGGTGATAGCCGACTTTCTGTGCTTTATGGGTGAGATAGTAAGGATCGACGCCAATGCAGTGTCCACCCACAAGGCCAGGGCGGAACGGTAAAAAGTTCCATTTAGTTCCGGCCGCTTCTAGTACGTCTATGGTATCTATACCCATTCGTTCAAAGATAACGGACAATTCGTTCATTAATGCAATGTTTAAATCACGTTGAGTGTTCTCTATTACTTTTGCAGCTTCAGCTACTTTAATGCTTGATGCCTTATGAACACCGGCGGTCACCACACTGCCATAGACGTCAGCCACAATGTCGAGCACTTCTGAATTTTGTCCTGACACCACTTTCTTAATTTTGGTAAAGGTATGTTCTTTGTCGCCAGGGTTGATCCGCTCAGGGGAGTAACCAACAAAAAAATCCGTGCCACAAATCAATCCACTTTCTTGTTCTAAAACAGGGACGCAGTCTTCCTCAGTCGCGCCTGGATACACGGTTGATTCAAAAACAACAATGTCGCCCTTTTTTAGCGCTTTTCCGACACTACGAGATGCGCCAATTAAAGGGGAAAGGTCCGGCTGGTTTGCGTCATTGATAGGAGTGGGCACGGCAACAATATGAAAATCAGCCGCTTCTAAGTCTTTAGTATTAGATGTAAAGTTTATGTCGCTGGTTTGAAGTTCTTCTGTTGATACTTCTAACGTTTTGTCTTCGTGCTGACGAAGTTCTTTTATTCTTGATTCGTTAATATCAAATCCGACAACAGAATGTTTTTTGCCAAAAGCGACCGCAACAGGAAGGCCAACATAACCTAATCCTATAACAGAAATTTTTCTTTCCATAATTCGTTATATCCCTGATTTTAAAAACAACAAACTAATATTTAAGTATTAATTACGGGTATGAGGTTTGTCGGACTCAACCTAAATTGGTTGCCATCCTATCGGATAATTTCTTGAAAAAAAAACGTTCAAACGTAGAATACACTTCGCTCATGCATCAAAAATACTTAATTATCTTAAATCTAATAAATAAGTATTAATTTTTGGAAGCGGTTTCTTAGCCATTTAGGGACAGGTCGTGGCAACTTTAAAAGTTTTTAATAATTATCTGCGCGTACCATTTGTAGTATTGGGGATGTTAGAAGGCTTGGTCTTTCTCATTTCTGTCTATTGCGCTGCATTAGTTCGTTTCCAAGATACGCAATTTGACTATACGAATATCGTCATCGATTACTATGGTGGCGACATTAGCCTTATTGCCAGCGTTTACACATCGATTATGATTCTAGCGATGATCGCACTGGGCCATTACCAGAGTCAGCAACATTTCTCGCCAAGTATTTTTACCGAGACGGTCTTAAGAGTGTTAGTCTCACTGATCTTAGGCTCGTTGGGCCTGATGGTCCTTTACTATGTGTTCCCCCAGATCTATATGGGTAGAGGATTTCATGCTATTGCATTACTTCTATCGTTTGTTGGCATAATTTTTACGCGGGCCATTTTCTTTCACTTTGTCGATCAAGATATCTTAAAGCGCCGGGTATTAGTGGTGGGCGCTGGCAGTCGTGCCGAAACGCTAATTGAGCAAAAAGGCGGTGCGCAAGATGGCATGAGTTATAAATTAGTTGGCTATCTTCCTGTGCAAAACGAATCTATTAATGTGCCAAGAGAAAAAGTGGTAAACGTGGCGATGGATGAAATTGCCGAGTTTGCATTGGAAGAAGAGATTGATGAAATCGTACTGGCAATTGAAGATCGACGTAAAACCTATCCCGTTGATGAGTTACTCAAATGTAAGCTATCGGGTATCAAAATAGAAGATCCTGTTTCTTTTTTAGAAAAGGAGCAAGGGAAAGTCAATTTAGAAATGTTAAGCCCAAGCTGGATGATCTACTCTACGGGCTTTACTCGAAACGATATAAAGAGTTTCGCCACGCGTGTTTTCGATGTGCTTAGCAGCCTATCCATCCTAATTGTGATGGGGCCAGTGATGGCCATTGCAGCCTTTTTGATCGCGGCTGAGTCCAACTTTAGGCATCCTGTATTGTATCGGCAAGAGCGCGTCGGCTTGGATGGTAAAACCTTCACGCTGATGAAGTTTAGGAGCATGCGGGTGGATGCCGAGAAAGATGGTAAAGCGGTGTGGGCGAGTCAGAATGACAATCGAATTACCGCCGTCGGAAAGTTTATTCGCAAAACTCGTATTGATGAATTGCCACAGATTCTCAATATCCTAAAAGGTGATATGCGTTTAGTGGGTCCTAGACCTGAGCGACCTGAATTCGTAGAAGACTTGGCCACTAAAATTCCGTATTACAAAAAACGTCACACGGTAAAACCTGGTTTGGCAGGCTGGGCTCAGCTTAAATACCCATACGGTGCTACAGAGCAGGACGCCTACGAAAAGCTGCAATATGATCTGTATTACGTGAAAAACCACAATGTGGTGATGGATTTCTTTATCCTGCTGCAGACAATCGAGATTGTCATCATGGGTAAAGGCGCAAGGTAACTAACATGTGGCGTCTGCAGTACCTCGCGCATCACCCTATTGCCTGGGCGGTGTACTGTGCATTGATAGGGGTCATACTCTACAAACTTGGTATGAAGAAGATCGGCGTGGCTAGCCTAGTGGTGGGGATCGTTATTGGGTGTAGTTTGATTCCTACGGTCTCTCAGTATTGGCTTCAGTCTGTTGCTGTTTTGACGAATCAAGCCTCACTGTTATGTGAGGAACTACCAGGAAAAAGCGCGATTGCTTTACCGGCCGGATACGTTTGGAAGGGCGGAAAATTTGAGATGACGGAGTGGTCCGCTGTTCGTGCCGAAGCTGTTGCAACTGCCATTAATAATAATGACATCGAAGAGTTATACATTCCTGGTGGTTATCAGGTGGGTAACATGTTGGAAGGCGAGCGTTTAAGACAGGACATTCTTAAGCTTACCAATAAAGAAATTGAAATAACCGTTGGTAGTGGATCAGACTCCACTTTAGGAAACTTCGAAGAGCTAGAGCCTCTTCTAAATAAGAACGAAAAATACAAGATTTTTACTTCTGATTGGCACGGATATAGAGCCAGTCAAGTCGCTAAAAAACTAAGCCTTCAAGTTTGCCTAGCGAACGTTAAGAATAAATTTGAAAGCAAATCGTTTCTGTTAAGTGCTTGGCGTTTTAGAAACGCCGTTAGGGAATATTTAGCCATCGCTTGGTACTTAATACTTGGGCGAATATAGGATAGAACATGAAATATTTGGGATTTTCACTTTTGATTTTATTGGGCGCATGCAGCACTGAGCCCATAATTCAGAAAGGCACCATCGTAAGCAACAGTAATGTTGCGCTTTCATCTGCCAGTTCATTTTACATCGGCGTCGACGATGTGCTTCAAGTAAACGTATGGCGAAATCCCGAATTATCCGTCACGGTGCCAGTTCGGCCAGACGGCAAGATCTCTGTGCCGTTAGTCGGTGATGTACAAGCGGGTGGCAAGGTGCCTATGGATGTTGCTGAAGATGTGAGAAAACACCTAACAAAATACATACGAGAACCACAAGTAACGGTTATTTTGACTCAATTGCATAGCCATGAATTTGTCTCTCGAGTTAGGGTGACAGGTGCCGTTCAATCACCTACATCTATGCCTTACCGACAAGGCATGACTGTGTTAGACGCTATTTTAGAGGCAGGTGGCTTAAACGAATTTGCAGCCGCGAACAGTGGCAAGTTGTATCGTCGTTCTGAAAAAAATACACAGCAATACTCTGTATATCTACGAGATATCCTGAATTCAGGTGAGCTTGAAACAAATTATGAGCTTATGCCTGGTGACATTATTTCTGTCCCAGAACGTCTGTTCTAAAAGGAGTAAGTGATGCAAGTATCCATCATAGAACAGATCAAGTTCGCAGTTATTCAGCTATGGCGTATTCGTCAAATAGCGATTGCCCTTTTCTTTGTCATTGCCGTATCCATTCTTGTGGTAGGCTATTTTCTTCCTCGTGTGTTTGTCTCAAGCTCAACCATATTAGTAGATGAACACAACATTCTTACGCCATTAATGGAAGGTACGGCGGTAGCTACAAGCGTTAAAGACCACGCAAAAAACGCTTGGCAATTACTATCTGGTCAGCACGCTAAAGAAAGTACTGTTGTGTTTATATCTGATGAAGTAGAAGGATTAACAGAGAAGCAGCTTGATCAAAGGTGGGAGCAAATTAGAGATAAGCTGGACGTTCAGAACGTTGGCAAAAATTTGATCAGTATTAAATATAAGCACTCTGATCCAAAAACAGCGCAAAAATTTGCAGCTTTTTTTACAGACCTATTTATAGATGAAAGCGTAAAAGACAAGCGTCGGGAAAGTGAAGAGGCCTATGGCTTTATCGCGAGCCAGGCTCAAGAATATCATGAAAAATTGAAAAGCTCAGAAGAAGCATTGAAAGAATTCCGATCTGATAACCTAGGTGCTTCGCCAGATAGTGCAGGTACTGTAAGTGCTCGTATACTCGAACTTCAGCGCAGTATGGAGCAGACCCAACTTGAGATAACAGAGCTAGAGATCCAAATGAAAAATATACAGGATCAAATGTCTGGTGAGGCGCAAGTTTCAGCTCATTTAACGGAAGAAGGCCAGCTACAAGAAAGAATATCCTCTTTGCAGGGCCAGCTGGATACATTAAGGATGACGTACTTGGATACTTATCCGGACATCGTCATCATAAAGGATCAAATCGCTTCTCTGAAAGACCAGATGGAGCATGTTCGAAAGCAGGATAAAAAGGAAATCAAAGCTACAAGCACCTTAAATCCTCTGTTCCAAGAATTGAGAAGTCAGTTTTCACAGCATAGTACCCAATTGGCTGCATTAAAAACGCGATTAAAAGCCACCGAGAATCTATTAGATGATGAAAAAGCGCGTGCTAAACAGATTAATAATGTCGACGCTGTACTAGCACAGCTGACGCGTGACTATGACGTCAACAAGAACCTCTACCAAACTTTGTTACGTCAGCGAGAACAAGCGCGAGTATCAATGAATATTGATATTGCGAATCAAGGGTTAACTTTAAAAGTTCAAGAATATCCTATCGTTCCTATTCGCCCAGTTGGCCTGAGGCTAATGCATTTCGTTCTGGTGGGAGTGGTATTGGCGATACTTGCACCGATTGGTTTGGCATATGGCCTAGTAATGATCGATGGTCGTGCGAGAGGAGCATTAGAGATCCAAAATCTGATTCAAGCGCCAGTGATCGGCGAGATGACGACATATCGCGATACAGAGTTTAGAAATAATCTTATGATTTGGTTCTCTATAGCGTTTGCCGTATTTACGGCTGTTGTAGCCATTTATGGTTACGTAGCTTGGCTACGAATATTTAACTAAGGTGCTGATATGTCAATGAATAAATTAGAAAAAGCCATATCGTTAACCATGAATGCCCACGAATTTGATGATATTCAATTTTCAGGAATTGACGCCTCAAAGTCGATGGAAGAAATCGCAAAAATGTCCTTTTCAAAAGTTTCTGAAAAAGACTATTTAGATCGCAAAAAAATTGTATATCCAAAGTGCTCCCAAGAAAAATTAGTTAACCAGCTTAGGGATATACGGACTGAGCTGAGCAAGCATCAAGTTAAAAACCTTGTAATGATTACTTCGGTCATTGATGAAGCGGGCGTTAGCTTTTTCTCTAAAAACATTGCAGCTGTTAATGCATTTGATGCATCCAAGTCATCTTTATTGATTGATTGTAATCTTACAAGTCCTAGTGTTGATGATACCTTTGATTTAAAAGGCAAACCTGGATTACTCGATTATGTGTTAAATCAGGAAGTTCAAGAAAAAGACATAATACATGAAGTGGGGATCAGCCGGTATCGTGCGCTACCAGCCGGAAACATGAAAGCAGAGTCAAGTGAATATTTTACTCACCCAAGATTCAAAAAACTTTTATTTTCACTAAAAAATCGTTATCAGGATAGAACAATTTTTTTAGATGCCCCGCCTCTGCTCGATTCAGCCGATGCGAGAATACTGGTGGGCCTATGT
>Ga0255768_10001081_pt1 | contig 28500 bp, 29 predicted proteins | sample 071ome_33_FD_179983 | JGI IMG/M metagenome (GOLD analysis project Ga0255768, IMG submission 179983) | Coastal salt marsh microbial communities from the Groves Creek Marsh, Skidaway Island, Georgia - 071412AT metaG (version 2) | ecosystem: Environmental > Aquatic > Marine > Intertidal zone >...
CACTTCAAAGTACGGAATTAGATATTATATTTGGAGAAGGCTTTGACGAAGAAGCTGACTGGAATAGATCTATTGACGAATATGCAGAATATCTTGGCATTGAAAAATCCGGTGGTGGTGGTTGGTTTAGCATTGAAGGGACAAAAGTTGGACAAGGTGTGGAAAAGCATCTGCTTAATCCAGAATTTAAAGTAGTTAGAGATGCTTTGAAGGCAAGACTTCAAACTTTAGTATCACTGCCAAAAAGCAAGTGGGAGACTGTTGATTTTGAATCAATAGAACCTCAAATAAAAGAATTTACTGGAAAAGAATAAATTAAATAATTTTTTATAGGAGAGACAATTTTGACTAACGAACAGGTGGAAAAAAACCTAGAAACATGGAGAAGACTTGGCGAAGAACACGAAACTAAATATCTTGCTTCAGATGTTTACGAGATGCTGGCAGCCAAGACTAGAGTATACCCAGAAGAAAGCAGGCTTTCTTATGTAACCTTGGGTCTAGCTGGAGAAGCCGGTGAAGTTGCAGAAAAAGTTAAAAAGATTATCAGAGATAATAACGGCAAAGTTTCAGAAGAAAAAAGAAAAGAAGTTTTAAAAGAACTTTCAGATGTTTTTTGGTACTTATCTGACCTTTGTGATTACTTTGGCTCTGACATGGGCAGCGTAATGTATATGAATGTTGATAAACTTTACAGTAGAATGGAACGCAAAGCACTAAAAGGTTCTGGCGACAATAGATAATTAAAGGAAAAAAATAATTTTATAGTACACCTACTTTTGGTAGAATAAATTCTACCCTTAGAAGCCCTAGATGTCGAGTCTAGGGCTTTTTTCGTAATGTACAATTATTTAATATTTTAAGTAGGTTATTCGATGTATAAACAAGAATATGTAGAAAAAGAAACACTAAATTACTTTAACGGCGACAGACTTGCCACTCAAGTTTGGATGACAAAGTATGCTTTAAAAGATAGAGATGGAAACTTTTTAGAGCTTACACCAGAAGACATGCATGACAGACTTGCAGGAGAGTTTGCAAGAATAGAACGAAAAACTCCAAAAGCACAAAAAGAAATTAAAGACCATCTTAAAAGATTGGATGATTTACAGGCATCAGCAAAAGTCAAAGAATACCTTGACAAGTTTTTGTATGTAGTGCCTCAAGGATCACCAATGATGGGAATAGGAAACAATCACGCCAATGTGTCGCTGTCCAACTGCGTTGTTGTTCCTGGACCAAAAGACAATATGTCTTCTATTGTCGACACCGCAAAACATCTTGCAAACTTATTTAAAAGACGCTGTGGTGTTGGTACTGACCTTTCAGACTTAAGGCCAGAAAATGCTCCGGTAAAAAATGGAGCTAAAACATCTACTGGAGCTTGGAGTTTTGCAGACCTTTATTCATTTGTATGTAGACAAGTAGCACAGAACGGGAGAAGGGGAGCCTTGATGCTCACCATGCACGTTAAACACCCAGACATTTACAAGTTTGTAAAAATGAAAGAAGACCTTTCAAGGGTAACTGGGGCTAATATTAGCGTAAAAATTACAGATGAGTTTATGGAAGCCGTTAAGCAAGACAAGGAGTTTACACTTCAGTTTCCAATTGACTCACCAGAACCCAGCTATACAAAAACAATAAAAGCAAAAGACCTCTGGATGGAAATTGTCGGCTCTGCTACAAAAAGTGCAGAACCTGGGCTTTTGATGTGGGACAACATTATCAAGAACCTACCTGCAGAGTGCTATGCAGAGTTTGGATTTGCAACTGTATGTGTAAACCCCTGTGCAGAGATAGCACTATCTGCCTTTGATAGCTGCAGACTTATTAGTCTTAACTTAAAGCACCTTGTAGTAAATCCATTTACACCACAAGCTTATTTTGACTATGAAAAGTGGAGAGAGGTAGTCAGGGTTGGCATGCGATTGTCAGATGATTTAGTTGATCTAGAAATAGAAAAGCTAGAAAATATTATCAATATTTGTGACGAAAAGTCTGAAAAAGAACTTTGGATAAAACTACTGGAAGCAGCAAGGAAGGGTAGGAGAACCGGACTTGGTACTCACGGGCTAGCGGATGCTTTAGCTAGGCTTTGTATCAAGTATGACTCAGAAGAAGCTCTTGTAGAAATAGATAAAATTTACTCTACTTTAAAAAACGAAGCCTACAGAGAAAGCGCTCTACTTGCGGCAGAGCGTGGTCCATTTGAGATATACAACTCTGAATTAGAGGTAGGACATCCATTTATCGAATCTTTAGATGAAGATGTTAAGGAGCTTATGCGTAAGTATGGAAGAAGAAACATATCTATATTAACAAACGCTCCAACTGGTTCTGTTTCTATTGAGTCTCAAACTTCATCTGGAGTAGAGCCAGTGTTTAAAAACTTTTACATTAGACGGCGCAAGCTAGATGGTAGCTCAAACGAAAGGGTAGATTTTGTCGACGAACTTGGTGACAAGTGGCAAAACTTTGAGGTATTTCACAAGAACATCCAAGAATACATAGACCTGACTGGTAATAAAAATCTTCCAGATTATTTTGTAGAAGCAGAAAGTATTGACTGGGAGATGAGGTTAAAAGTTCAAGCTACTATGCAAAAGCATATTGACCACGCTATTAGTTCAACGATCAACCTGCCAAAAGGAACCAGCCCAGAACTTGTATCAAAGCTGTACATGAAAGGATGGGAACTTGGACTAAAAGGCATTACGATATATGTCGATGGGTGTAGGAGCGGTGTCTTAGTTTCAAAAGAAGACGAAAAGAAAGAAGAATTTGTAGAGCATAGCGCACCAAAGCGAGGAAAAATTCTTGACTGCAATATTCACAGAACTAGAATTAAAGGAGAGCCTTGGCTTATTTTTGTTGGGCTAAAAGAAGGAAAGCCTTATGAAATATTTGGAGGCAAACAGTCTGAAGTAGACGTTCCGACAAAGCTTTCTAAGTGCCAACTTTTAAGGGATAAGAAAAAATCTGGTAGCAAATACCATTTAATTGATGATGGTGAGTATATTGTAGAAGACATCACAGAGTCTTTTGACAATCCAGACAATTCAGCCTTTACTAGAATCATTTCTTTAAGTCTTCGACATGGCGCAAATGTAAAGTATTTGGTAGAGCAAATTCAAAAAGATAAAAACAGTTCAATGTTTAGCTTTGCAAAAGGCATAAGTAGAATACTAAAAAAATACATACCAGACGGAACGCCAGCATCGGACAAAATCTGCCTAGACTGCGGCGCGGCAGCAGTTGTGTTCGAGGAAGGATGCATGATATGTAAAAATTGTGGAAGTTCGAAGTGCGGGTAAATGCTACTTGAAAACTGTAGTCTTTGCGAGCTCTCATCTAAATGCAATCAATATAAGCACTTTTTTAACGGAGAGGAATACAATTCAAAACCAATCTTAAATAACCTTGAGTTTAAAGAAGAGGTTGACATTATGATTGTAAGAAGAATTCCTAACTCCGATGACGCCAAAATGAACCAGCCTTTGTCAGATAAGGCTGGTTTGGCGATGAGAGAATCTTTAAAAAAACATAATATAAAATACACAAGCACTTATTTAAATCTGTGCAGAACTTATAACGATGAGCATCAAACAAAAGAAGAAATAGAAAGTTGTTCTAAATATTTAAAAGAACAAATTAAGGAACTTAAACCAAAGTTAATAATTTTATTTGGAAAATTTACTTGGGACAACTTCGAAAAAGGTTTTGACATGTCTTTTAAAAAAGGTAAAGATAGGGTCTATGAAGCAAAGAACATAAAAATAATCGGTATGGCAGAGCCTAGATCATTTTATGTTAGAAAAATAAATATAAATAAAATAGACGATTTTGAAATACTGTTTGAAAGACTATGTAAGAATATGAATAAAATTATTAATTTATGAGGCACAATTTATTGTTAACACCTAAGAGTGAAGGAGAAAAAGTTAATTCACTATTTTTCAAATCAGATGGTAGTCCAGTGTACCACCCATTCTTAAATAGAACTCTCAAAATCACAGGCTCTATTTCAGAAGAAATGGCCGATGATTTTTATGAAAATATCCTATATTTAATGGGAAAAGATCCCGGAGAACCAATCAATGTATTGATAAATACTTACGGGGGAAGTGCCAGGGGCCTGATGCTTATATACGAAGCAATGAAGCTTGCAAAAGAGCGTTGTGTGGTAAAAACAATTTGCCTTGCAAAAGCATATAGCGCAGGCAGTCTTATTTTGGCGAGTGGATCTACAGGACATAGATATATTTTTCCGACTGCAGAAGTTTTAGTCCACAACCTACAGCTGGACCTAAACACTAGCGGTGAACGCAAGTTTCATATCGTTCCAATGATTGAAAATATCGAAGAAATGGAAAGAAAAGTTCGCAAGATGTACATCGAAGAGTTGGGCAAAAAAATTACAAAAAACGGTAAAGTAATAGGGCCAAACAAAAGAGAGCGAGCAAAGCTTGAAAAATTCTTAGATTCATTTCATGGGCAGGATCTTCGCTTGACAGCAGAAGAAGCTGTCGAGCATGGGTTTGCAGACACTATCGGTAGAGTTTTAATACCAGTAGACAGCGCAATCCTAATGAGAGAACAAGCAGATGAAATTAAAGACTTCTTTACTATTGCACAAGCTACAGCAGACGTAACTGATGAAATTTTAGAAATTTCTACAAGAGAAGACGATGAAGAAACAAGGCAAAGTGTTAGTAAAAAAGAACTAGAAGAATACGAAGAAGAGTACGAAGAGTACGATGACGATGACGATGATGGTGATTATCAAATCGTAACAAGATTTAATAATGGAGAAACAAAAAATGGCAAAAACAAAAAGAAGTCAGTACAAAACAAGAGCAGGAAACTATCTAACGGTAACGTGCAGAAAAGCATCTCGGTTCAAATGTCGGAATGGAAAAAACGAAACGTACTACAAGGCTTTGGTGTCTATTAGTTCGTCTAAAAGTTCAAACAAATTTAAAGTAAAGGTGCCTGTTACTTATAATCCAAAAACTGGTGCACTAAGAAAGGCTCAAACGATTGGTCTTAGCTCAAGTATATTTACAAAAGAGCTTGCAGCAGTCATTAAAAAACAAATGATTGCATTAATTGATTAATTATATAGGTAAAAAATGAACGAAGAAAAAGAAATTGTTTTTAACAACAAAAAACTAACAAGTCAGCTAATTCAATTACAGAAAGGATACGAGCAGGTAGTAGGTTATTTGCAGCAAAACAACTTAGCCAGAGAAGAACTTGACACTCTTTCTGTAACTTTCAACGAGACGAGAGGTCTTGTTCAGCAGATTGCTCAAGAAGCGGTAAATACTTCAATTTACCACCAATCGCACAACGAAGCTCTAGCAGAATATCTACTAGACGTAGTTGGGGTTGAACAAGAAGAGTATCTTCAAAAGGTAGAAGATAGAATTGTTGCGCACAAAAGCCGTTTTGCAGAACAGCAAAAGGAAGCACTAAAAGCATCTAGCCCACAAATGAAAAAATTCATTGAAAGGTCAGACGCTTTGGTGGAAGAAAGGTTTACCAGCAAGGGCCTTACTCCAACGGAAGAAGACATTCAATTAATCAACAAAGAAGTTATGGTTGAAATGCAAAATGCTGCTGCTGAAGAAGCAGTTGAAGCTGAAGAAGCAGTTGAAGCTGAAGAAACTGTAACTGTAGATGAAGATGTTGAAGTCGAAGAGACCGTTGTAGTAGAAGACTAGGTTTACCGTGGCAAGCCGGTTATCTTTAAAACAGCCAAAAAGAGGGGAGACAGGCAATGACAAACGAAATCTTGACAATTGAGTTCAGTGCTTATGCTACTGAATATCTAACAAGCTATGCATCAAAAACAGGCCTCGAATTGGTTGAGCATAACAACGATTGGAACGATGAAAGCGGCGAAGTCAGGGCATGGGTCAGAAACAAGTACCAGGGCACAAGCAAACAATTTGCCGAGCTTGCATGGTATCTCAATGAAGAAAGAAAACGCCGCAATCTTGATTCTGGATACAAGCGGTCTTTGACGATTACTTTGAAAAAACTGCCGCCCCCGATTGAGCCGACAAGACCAACTCACTGACGAGACTCTTTCGGAGAAGGCCCGTCCAAAACGAAGGTCTCGCATTTAACAGTGGGAATTTATGCGCCCCCTATCTTTTTGGTAGGGGGCGTTTTTTTATCTTTAATTTGAGCTTTATATGAACACTTATATATACGATGGTAGACTTGGACATACCAATCTACTAAAAGCAATAAAATATATAGAAAATACCGACCCAGCAGAAGGCAAGTTGGTTGTCAACCACTTTATGTGGCAGGGAGACAGGTACTTAAGAAACAAGCTTCAAACAATTTTGGTTGATGCAACAGAAAAACAAATGAATAGATCTTTTATTGTAAAACCCTTGGGTCCAGCTGAACTCGACAGTATTAATTTAAAAGATATAGCTTTTGATTTAGATTTTCCAGTCACAAACACAGAAGAATGCTTGCTACAACTTTCAGGAGCTGGGCTAGACTTAGAAAGAAAATTTGTAGAAGTTGTACCTACAAAAGAGTTTATAAAAAATGACCTTTTGAAGTTCCTTGAAAATAATAGCAAATTGATTTTATATATGCCATTTAAAGAATTTGGACAAATTCTAGATTTTATAGAAAAAGAAACAGAATATAAAAATAGAGACATACAAGTTATAAATCAGAAACTTGACACTAATCATCTACTTTTTATGCTGACAAAAGATATGTAATTTATAAAAAGGAAACAATATGAGTGCAATTAAGTTTGCAAACCTACACAATCACACCTCAAAAGGATCGTTTGATTCAATCATCAAAACAAAAGATTTTGTAAATAAAATCAAAGACTTGGGGCAAGAGCATGTAGTTCAAACAGACCACGGCACTATGTCTGGAATGATTGAGCTTGCCAGTGAAACGCAAAAAGCTGGACTAAAATACATACCTGGTATTGAGTTTTATGTAACTCACGGAGCAAAGCCAACAAAAGAAAGAGATATGTATCATAGGGCTTTTTACCACATGCTTGCAATTGCCTTAGACAACGAAGGTTTAAAAAACCTATTTAGACTTGTAGCTTTGTCTTACAGGGGAGATCACTTTTATGGCAAGCCAAGAATCTCAATTGAAGAATTAAAAGCTCATAGCCAAGGCATTCACCTCACTTCTGGTTGCTTGGCTAGCCCAACCAACGCAATGTTAATTCAAACGGAAGATTATGTAAAAGCAAAAAAGACTATTGAAGATTTAGCTTTTACTTTTAAAGACAGGTTTGCCTGTGAACTTCAAGACTCTGGAGAAGGTGAAAATCAACAAAAAGCAAATGAAGGAAATATTCAAATAGCAAAAGAGCTTGGCATTCCAACTGTTGTTACTTCAGATGCTCACTATTGCGATTGCTGCAATGGAGACTTGCGAACAATTTTCCTAAAGATGAAAAGCAATAGAGACTTAACCTTTAATGACAAAGACGATGAAGGATTCTTTTCTTCTGGAAAACTTTGGCTAAAAAGTGGCGAAGAATTAGCAAAGATTTTTGGTGACGAGCCGGTAAAAAATGCATACGACATTGCCTGCAAATCTAATGTTAACTTAAAACTGGGAACCCCATTGTTCCCAGTGCCTCTTAGTATGCAAGCTTACATTGTCGATGCAAAAGAAAAAACAAGCGAACAGCAGCTAAGAGAGCTCACCTTTAAGGGACTCAAAACTCGTTTGGAAAAAAGTTCTTATGCGCAAGAGCGCAAAGATGAGTACACCAAAAGACTAAACGAAGAGTTAGACATTATTTGTGACCTTGGTTTTGCACCATACTTTTTAGTGCTTTTTGAAATCTTAGACTGGTGTAGAAAAAAGAATATTCTTATTGGAAAAGGTCGGGGTTCTGCAGCAGGGTCTTTAGTTTCATATTGCTTAAAAATTACCGGCATTGACCCAATTAAATATGGATTATACTTCTCAAGATTCTTAAACAAATCACGAGTTAGTCCTCCAGACATTGACATTGACATTCCAAAAGATAGGCGACAAGAACTAATTGACTATCTCGTTGCTGAGTATGGAGATACTCATGTATGTCAAATTAAAACTTTTTCAATGTTGAAGCCAAAGGGACTGGCTAGAGATATTGCTAGAGCTTATGGTGAGACTGAGCTTGGTAATGAAATTGCAAAGCTTATTCCGCCAGCTCTTCACGGTAGGGAGCCTACGGTAGAAGAATCCATTAATCAGGTAGCAGCCTTAAGAGAAGAAAAATACGCTCATATTATTGACAAAATGAAAGAGCTAGAAGGCGTTACCAGACAGTCTGGTGTTCACGCTGCTGGCGTTATTATTTCACCAATGCCACTGAGCGAAATTGCACCAATAGAATACCAAAGAGCAAAAGGAAAAAAGACTGGAGATCGAGACAAGCCAATTATTCAAATAGACATGAATGAAGTTGAAAAGTTAGGACTGATTAAGTTTGACTTTTTGGGCCTAAGAAACCTATCAACTGTAGCGGAAGTTTTAGAGCAAGTTTACCCTGGAGTAAACGTAAATGATAGCTTTGAAAACATCGACCTTGAAGATCCAGAAGTCTTCAAGTCGATTCGGTCTATTACTGATATGGGCGGCATTTTTCAATTTGAAAACAGCGCTGCAATTGCAGACTTGCTACACTCAATGCTTCCAGAACACTTAGAGGATATTTCAGCTGCTACTTCTATCTTTAGACCCGGACCTCTAGGACAAGGAGTTGATAAAACTTTTATTAAAAACAAGTCTCAACCTTGGACTACAGATATTTCAGCTTTTGACGAAATACTAAAACCAACAAACGGATGTCTAATTTATCAAGAACAATTGATTAAATTGTGTATGGATGTTGCAGGTTTTAGCGAAGTCGATGGAGATGAAGTTCGAAAAGTTGTCGGTAAAAAGAAACTTGAAGATGTAGAAAAATGGAAAGAACCCTTTGTGCTCGGCTGTATGGAAACTTCAAAAATTACCAGAGAACATGCAGAGCAGTTATTCACTATTATTGTAGACAGTGCGAGCTACTTATTCAATAAATCACACGCCGTTAAAAGAATAACTAATAAAATTTAAATTTTTCGTTTAAAAATATAGTAAAATTAAACCCAACATTGAAAAAATATCTAATGAGGTTTAATTAAAAACGTGAATTACAAAATACAAGAAATGAAAGACTTATATGACAAAGGTCTTTCATTAAAACAAATCGCAAAAATATTTGGATACAAAACTGGAAAGTCTATTTCAGACAAGTTCAAGAAACACAACATTCCAACAAGAAGTATTAAAGAACAAAAAGCTTTACTAAAAACATACGATGAAAGCTTTTTAGAAAAACTAGATGCTTCTTGGAAGGGATATTTTATTGGGTTAATGCTGACTGACGGATGGATTAATACTGACAAAACAAACGTTGGACTTCAATCTGTAGATGAAGATTTGATAAGTTTTATAAGCTTGTGTACTAATAAAAACTATTTTAAGTATCCCGGAAAAAACTTTGAAAATCCAACAAACAAAAAAATATATATCGGAAAAGACTTTTACAGAATTAATTTTACTTCTGAAAAATTATATCAAGATATACAACGATTTGGAATTGTACAAAACAAAACAAAATGTATAGGCAAAATTAATTTGTATCCAGACGAACAGAAATACATCAAAGATATTCTAAGAGGAATTATTGATGGAGATGGAACTTTTGGATTCCCGTCAAACTGTCCAGGAACCGCATATTGCAGAATAGTTTCTGCAAGCGAATTCTTTTTGGAGCAAATTTTAAAATGGTTTTTAATTTTAGGATTTGAAAATCTTAAAGTAAAACCAGTTAGTGGACAAGTTGATCTTTGGCAAATAGAAATTTGTGGCTTTGAAAATTTACAACTTGTTAAATATTGTATTTACAAAAATCCATATGGACTAAAACGAAAAAGAAATAAATTATTAGAAGCGGCCTACCCAAGTGATTGGGATAGGAAAACCTCGTATATGCGGGAAACTCCTTAGAGCTAAATTCACCAACTCAAGAATAGTAATATTCTGAGGGCAAGTTTAATTGACTTGGTATGGTAAAAGTAATTTAGATTGGACAATCCGCAGGGAAACTTCCACTGTAACGTGGAAGGACCCTCAGAGACTGCCATCGAGGATTCTCTTGAATAAAAGAGAATATGGTACAGTCCAGACCGCAACATGTGTAAAACATGGCTAGGGAAACCTAGTGCGGTAAGTTCATATAGCGCCCTATCATACATTTGTGCATTTTTGAGACACTACCACAAAGAAGAGTTTCTTAGCGCAATTATAAACCAAAGTATAGAAGATAAAAACAAACTTAAAAATGCCTTTAAAACTTGCAGGGTTTTAGGTGTTGAAGTAGTTGTTCCTTCTTTAGAAACTTTAAAAGATAAAACTTACAAAATTAAAAACAATAAAATTGCAATGGGACTATCATGCTTTCAGCACATTAAAAAATCATACAAAACAATTAACCAAGCTGCAAAGGCAAGGCCAAAAGATTACTTTGAATTCTTTGAAGTTGTAGATAGATCTGCGTTTAATTCTGGAAAAGCGGAAGCAATTATCGGTAGCTCAATTGTTGACAACTTGATTGAAAAATCAAAAGTAAAAAATAGAACTGCAGCAAAACTAATAGTAAAGCCATACTATAGCTTTTTTAAAAAAGTAGAAAGCAAAATAAACTCACACAAAAAATGGCAAGCAAGAAAAGAACTTCGAGAACAGCAAGAATTGCTGGAGGCAGAAGGTAAAGACTGGCAAACCATTACTGGAAAAGAAAGAAAAGTTGGTGTTGGAAAAGAACCTGAAGTACCAGAAAAGTTTAACTTTAAGTCATTTAATAAAATTAAGTCAAACAAGTTAATGGAATCTTTGGATGAATACAAAATTCTTGGTATTTGCACAGACAAATACCCAACAGAGTATGTTGATAGTTCAGATCAACTAGGGTACAACCATCTAAAGTATATTAAATTAGTTGAGCTTGAGGGTCAAGGTGGCGAAAAGTTTAACTTTAAAGATAGACGCAGGTTCAAAATAAAAGGCTTGGTAAAAAACTTTAAAAAACATACTTCAAAAGCCAAAAAAACATCGGCAACTTTTCTTTTGGAAGATGAAACATATATTTGCAACGCAGAAGTTCCTTCTTGGATCTTTAAAAAAACACCAATTAACTTAGACGACAATGATATTCTAAAGGCTATCGTAAGACCTTACGAAAGGAAAACTCAAACAACAAGAGATGATGGCGAAGTCGAAGAAGAAGTAACGTTAGAGCTAATGGTTTACTCTTGGGAAATAGTAAGACCAAAAGAAGAATACGAAGTTGACGGAAACGTTGAAGACTTAGCAGAAGTTGCAAAAGAGTTAAAAAAGAATAATAGGCCCTGTCAGCTGGTTTTAGCTGACAACAAACAAATTGTTTATGAGATTGAAAAAAAATGACAGTTGAAGAACGATTAAAAGAATTGGAAGAAAAGTATTCTCTAATAAAAGACTTGTACGAAAGCAACAAACAAGTCTTGAAAAGCCAAAGAGAAAGGGAAGAGCAAACCTTAAGCGAGTTTAACGAAGCCTTTTCTATGTTTGCCTTACAAATGGAAACTTTGATGACTGTTATGTTTGAAAAAGACATAATTACCCAAGAAGAGGTAAAGGAAACAAGTATGAAGCTTGTAGACGGATTAAAAGCAAACTTAGAAGCAATGGAAGAAGTCGCTCAAGATGAAATTATAAAAAATGTAACTGAGGAATAACAAGCGTGGACTATGACATTCACAGTCACATCAACAGTTCTATGCAAGAAAAAGACAAAACATTTTCCGGGTATAAGGTGGCCAAAGACGTGCAAACTATTTGGCCAACGGAAGCTTCAATTGAAAAGATTTCGGAAAGTGGATTGTCGGTCAAAGAAGGCGCTTGCGTTAGAGCAGTTTGGTATAGAATCAACGAATACAAGGAAGAACGTGAAATAGAAGAAAGGATGTACTGGATATGGGCTTTTGGTAATTGGTACGAAAAGCAAGGTACCGAGCTTCTTTCCAGGAAGGGTCATTTGATAGGTAGCTCTATTAGGTTTAAAGATAACTCTTTGGACCTGCCAATTTCTGGAGAAATGGATGCTGTACTAATAGACCCAGAGACTAACGAAAAGATTGTTGTTGACTTTAAAACTGCAGGGGGTAGCTATTACTCAATATCAAAACTTAAAGGCAACACAAAAACAAAAGCTTTTCCAAAAATCTCAAACTTACTTCAAATAATGATTTATTTGAACAAAGATCCAGATCTAGATTATGGAATCCTTGCCTATAAAATACGGGACGACATGACGGAAGTGGCGCATAAAGTTAGACTGGTAGATTATCAAGATGAATATACCGGAAACATTATTAAAGCAGCAGAAGTCAACGGAACTGTTTATCCAGAATACAACATAGAAGAAATCTTTAGGCGGTATCAAATTATTATTGACCACTACAAGAGCAGGGAACTGCCTCCAAGAGATTATTACAATGTTTATCCAGACGGACTAATAGACGTAATGTATAGAGATGGTTTGGTTACAAAAACATCTTATGCAAAACACAAAGGAAAGGACCCAAAAACCTTAAAAAAAGTAAAGCAAGAACCCCAAGGTGACTGGCAGTGCCGGTATTGCAACTTTTTTAAACAATGCCAAAAAGACGGTGAGTAAATGATTTATGAATCAAGCTTTACATTTGAAAAAAACAAATTTGTAAAAATTGATTCAACTTCAGAAGGATGGGAATTTAAAGACTACAAAGAAAAGGATAGTTTGGTCAGAATTAAAATGAGTTCTGGCCAAATTATCGCTACTCCAGACACTTTTATTTCTTTAGCTGCAACTTTTAGCAACTTAAGAAGAATGGATGCTGTAAACCTTCAAGAACGCATTGAGCAAAACTACACTATCTTCAAAGACAGAAAAGAATACTCAAAAATCAAAACAAGTATTTTAAGTCGGTTAAGAAAAATTTCCGAGTTTGAGGATTTATCATCTTTCAAAGATAAATCCAAAGAACTAGATTCTATAGCTTTGGACTTAAATAAAAGCTTAGTGACAATCTTTGAGGATTCGGTGTATAGCCAGCAGTTACTTTACCTGATGAAGAAAATCTTTTTTTACAAACCATTGTTAAAAAAATACAGAATTAAATGTAAAGAGTTTGATATTTTGTCTAGAATATTTCAAATTATTGGAATTTTAAATGATGAGCCTTATGGATTTTATTATTACAACTATGGAAATACTATGTTTTGGGAAGATAATATGTCCTGGCACTTATCAGAAGTAAGTTCCTGTTACAAATTAAAAATACTAAATAAGATATATTTAATTGAAAATTTTAAGAAAGATATATCAAAAGTAAAAAGAGCAAGAAAGCTCATTAAGCCCGCAAAAACAAAAAATGGAGGCGCAAGCTTATTAGGGTGTTTGTGGGTAAAAGAATAATTTTTAGAAAGAAAGGACATATATATGTCTAATGATTTGGAGTTTATGAGTATTTCTGCAATAGCAGATATACATGACAACTTTTTCTTTCAAGCAAAAGATTGTGATGTATTAATTATTGCTGGAGACTTATTTTATTATGAAGAGCTAGATGGCATCGACAAGTTTTGCAGATGGCTTCGAGGTCAAAAAGCAGGACATAAGCTAGTTGTTGCGGGAAATCACGACAGTAGAGTTTTTTTAAATCCAGAAAAACGAATAGATGCGATTGAAAAAATTAAAGAAGCTGGTGGGATTTATCTGGAAGATGAAACGCACGTTATTAATGGCGTAAGATTTTACGGAATACCTTGGTGTGAAAAACGCAACAAAGACAAAGGTACTAGAGGCTTTTGGAGAAATTCACAAGCTATGAAAGAAAAAGCAAATAAAATACCTTTAAATACAGACATTTTAATATCTCACTCCCCACCGAGGGGTATCTTAGATTTAAATTTTAAGAACGAGTCCTGTGGCTCAGCGGCACTAAGAGAGAGATGTGAGATGTTTAAGTACAACGAAAATTTTAAACCTATGGTAAATATTTTCGGACATATACACGAAGAAAAACAGAAGTTTATTGTAAACAAAAAGAACACTTATATTAATTGTTCGTGCTCTGAAGAGTGGAATGTTTTTCACAACAAAGGAGTTCATTTTAAATACAATATAAAAGAAAAATTAATTGACTATGCATCTTTAGAGGGTTGTAAACAAGTTGAGTTTAAATAGATTAGATGATTATTTAAGAGATTACTTAGAAGAGCACGGTATAGATACAAGCAAACAGTTTACATGTATCAACCCAGAGCACGATGACAATACTCCATCTGCAAACGTTTTTAAGCGTTGGGTCAAGTGTCATGGTTGCGGTGCTTTAATGGATATATACGATTGCGCAGCCGTCTTAGAAAACAAACCTGCAAAGGGAGAGGCTGGATATTTTAAAAACAACGTAATGTATTTGGCGAAAAAATTTGGTGTTGAAGTACCGTCTTGGTCTGAATCAGAAATACCGTCAATATATTCAGCGGTAATTAAATATATTACAGAAGTTTACTTAAAAGAAAGCGCAAGAGAAAGCGATTTAACCCAAGAAGAGATGCTTGAAAAATGGATTATTGGCGATCTTAAAACAAAAAATGCCAAAAAGGTAGCAGCACTTCAAACAAGAAAAACTCCACTATTTCTTAGAGCGCCAAACGCTGAAACTCTAATTCATCTTTTGGCTGAAAAAGGCTTTGATAATACTTCACTACGCGAAGCCGGTATACAATATCGGTTCTTTCCTGGCGGGAAAGACCGATTGGCGATACCATTATGGAGTTCAAGCTCTACCTGTGTAGCTTTTATGACAAGAAAGCCTCACTCTTTGGACGACGATAAGAGTGTACCAAAGTACATCAATACTCCAAACAATGAGTCTTTTACAAAGTCAAATTATTTGTATGGGTCTCACTTTAACTATGACTCAAAAGAACCAATCAATGTTGTAGAAGGGCAAAAAGATGTTCTTGCAATGAGAGCTCTTGGACTTCAGGCATACGGTGTTTTGGGTTCTAGTCTTACCGATGCAAATCTTGAAGCTTTGGTTAAGAAAAATTTTTCTAACATTGTAATATCTATGGATGCTTGCGAAGTAGGCAAAAAGAAAACCTTTAGTATTACAGAAAAGTTTCTAAGAAAAGGAATTGAAGTGTCGGTTAGGGTCTTTCCAGACGGAGAAGACCCTTGGTCTTATATAGTAGAAAAAGACAACCAAACAGTTCCAGCAACTAAAGATGGAATAAAAGAATACTGTAGCCATCTAAAAGCAACGGTGTCGGACGAGCAAGCTATATACAAACTTTTGGTAGATATACTAGCTGACATTAAAATGCACACTGTTAGAAAAGTATTTATTAAAAAGCTATCAAAAGAATTTCCAAATATAAGCACAGATGACTTGAAAGAAGACATAGAGTCGGAAGTACGATCAAGAAAACTTGGCGTAGATGGTTATATTAAGAAAAATGTCAACAAGATTATTGACAACACAGACATGTCTTCTATGGAAAAACTGTCTGCGATTAATGGCGAGATATCTAGGATTCACTCTTTGGTTTCAAAAAGGAAAAAGAGGGACAACTCTTTTATGCTTGGAAAAATCAAAGAAATGAAAACAGGAGGTCTTGACAAATCTATTTATGACTTCAAGTTTAGGAAACAGGGTCTAGGAAGCATAGGAAAGGCTTTAAACTATGAAGGCATAGGTTGGTCTAGGACAGGCACTTTATGTCTAGTAGCAGGCGAGTCACACACCTTTAAAACAGGCATGATGCTTCAGATGGCTATAGAAACTTTACTGGAGAATCCGAATGCGGCAGTTTTTCTTTATTCTACCGATGATATAATAGAATTACTGCTGCCAAGACTTGTATCTTGCATGGTTTTTCAAGAAGGATTTAAAATATCTGATTCTGTATCGAGTGACGCAAAACTTCCAATCCAACAACTTAGAGACAAAATGATCTCCAAAATAGAGGAATGGATTGTTACCGATAGACTAATTGGGTACGATATGACTTATAGTAAAAGGTTTTTGGACATAGCTCCTATAATCAAAGACTATAAAGAAAAGTATCCAGAAAGAACTTTTGTAATTGTCAATGACAACATGCATAGAAACAAAGACTATCTTGGGCAGTACGACGAAAGCACTGCGGCAGAGCTTAAGGCCGCAGATTTAAAAGAAACTGCAATTGATATTGGAGGCTCAGCTTGGGCATCTGTAGAGTACAAAAAAACAAAAACAGAAATTAAAGGAGTTGGCTTTAACAATGATGCAATCGTTGGCGGTCGTGCAGTTGTTTATGATGCTTCAATCATTATTCATATGTACAATGACTTAGTCAAAAACGGTAACAATATTGAAAGAGCTTGCTATGTTCACCAAACAAAAAGCGGCATTTACTTACCAAGAAGCCTTATGACTATTGGTAAAAACAAAATTAGCAGCGGCAAAGGAACCTTTTATTTCGACTTGTACCCAGGCAGCTCTTTTGCTAGAGCTGTCGATAGCGCTCAAGCTTTAAGAGAGTATGAAGCAAGAAGAAAGTACCTCAAAGACGCAGGACTTATTGACGACGGTAAAAAGAAAAGCTACTACTAAGGTAATCGGAATACTCCTCCTACTAATTTTGGTAGGAGGAGTTTTTCTTGGAGGATACAAAACTGTAAGAACAATAAAAGAAAACCTTGAGTTAAAACAAAAAATTACTTTTTTGGAAAACAACAAAAGAGCTTTTAAGAAAATTAAAAAGAATGCTGTTGTATCTGAAAACAGAGCCTTAAAAGAAAAAGAGTTTAAAAAACAAATTTCTAACTTAACAGCTAAAAACCAAGAGTTAAAACTTTTGCTTGATACTGCAAAAAAACAAGGCCGAATAAAATACATAACAAAAACAGAAGTCAAGTTTGTTGATAGAGTCGTCTACAAAGACTTAAAGTCAACAACAGTTATAGGCGGAAAATATACAAAAATCCTTAAATACAAAAATGGAATGTATGTTGGTTATGTAAAATTTGATACAACAAAACTTAAAAAACCTTGGTCCTACGCTTTAGAGCAATTTAAAATTAAAATTAATATTGTTCAAGCAAAGGCAAAAAAGGGTCCAGACATTATAGCCATCCAAGCAAACATCGTAGATAGCAAAGGAAAAAAGTACAAACCAAAAATAGAGCTATCAAAAACAATCCAAAGATATGAAAAAAATGGTAAAATAAAATTATCACTAAGCCCCTTTACATTGGAAGGTGGCTTAGTTGGTGGTGTTAGCGGGAGCTTAAAACCTATTTTTGGCTATGTTGTAGGGTTTCCAATCTTAAAATTAAAGGACCCGACTAACAAAGATATAGCTAGATTTTTAACTCCAACTATTGGATTAACTTTTGACGGCAAAGGAATAGCTGGCTTGGGTTTAGCCAGCTATAATCTAAGCAACAACATACCAATACTAAATGATACATTTATTAGTTTTGGCGCTGGACTTACCTTTCCAACGGTTGATTACTTTTTATACCTAGGCTTAACAACTACATTTTAAAATAGAGTTTTTAGTATGGAATTTTTAAAAGAAGCAGTAAAGGGACTTGCTGGTCGAGCAACAGAGCAGTTTGGAGAAGCATCCTTAAAAGCGGCTGGTAAGTTTGCTTTAGGAGTTGGAGGTGCATCAGCGGCATTTTCTATGGCTAGCGGTGTAGCAGGGAGCATGCTTGGAGCAATTCCTTTTTCTCCAGTAAGTGGCGATCCAAGTATTACCGGAGCTATTGGTTCTGGAATTAAAGGTGGTTTAATTGGTGGAGCAATTGGCCTTGCAGCTACAAGAGGAGGAGGCTTAAAAGAATGGGCAAAAAAAGGTGCAGGTTCACTTGGGTACATGGTCGGAAAAAAATTACCTAAAGGCATGCAGCCAGCGGGAGAAATGGGTCGACGTATGTTTAGCCGTTTTAACCTTGGGGCATCAAGGGCAATTAACGCGAACAAGTCAATAACTCAAAGAGCAAAAGACGTTGGCTCATATTACAAAGGAGAATTATCGTCTGGAGGAATGAATGCAAGACAGGTTGCTGGAATAGGTTTAAGTGCAGCTGGTCTAGGCTATTCTGCATATAGTTCAAATGCACTGGGACTGGCTATTCCCAGTAATTATGGTTATAGGTAAAATAAAAAATGGTTAAGTTTTTAGACACAAACAGAAGGTTTGAGCAGGTAAACGATAGAAGGTATAAAAATCGAATACTTCATTTAGCGACAATGCAATACAAAGGAAGAATATTTAAAGTTCACAGGGATCAATTGACTCAAAAAATTTACATGGAAGATTATACTGACGGCTATCCAAAACAAATTGTAGACGATGATTTGTGGGAAGAGCTGTCGTATGCAGTCACTGCAAAAAGACTGCTCCTTGTCGAACAAGGGATGGATATCAAAGACACTCCAACGGTAGCGAATGCATTTTAAATCTAACCTAGAAGAAAGAGTCTACTCTGCGATAAAAGCAAGTAGGCTTTTTTCTTTTCTAACAATAAAAGTTCAACATCCCTGGCACAAGTTATTTGATTATCCAAAATATGAAAACAGAACTGTTGACTTTTATTTAAAAGAATATAGTCTTGTATTGGAAGTGCATGGAGAGCAACATCGTCACGCAATTAAGCTCCATGGTGACTTGGCCCAAAGAGAGGCCAAGTTAATACAGCAATTGAGGCGCGACAAAAAACTAATCAACCTTTGTAGAGAAAACGACTATCACTATTGGCATATTTGGTATGACGAAATAAGGAGTAGAAACGACGAAGAGTTGAAAGTATTTATAGAAAAAAACATTTTAAGAGTAATTGAAAATGCCTAAAAAATTAAAAGTAAACAGACTGAGTCAAATGTTTACTCCAGAACAAAGAGCTTTTATTTTATCTTCTCATAAATATATAGGAACTAAAGAGATTAGTAAAATTCTCTCTATATCAAAAGTTCAAATAGATGATTATATAAAAACAATAAAAGAAGATAATATAAAAAAACTAATTAAAGAAACTTTTACCGAAAAAAAGATATGCGATGCAAGCAAAGGAAAAATCAAAAAGTCCGCAAAGCGCCGACGCAGTAGTCCAGTAAAAGGAATTAGGCCAGAGCTGGACAAAAAGACAGTGTTTAAAAGCAAGATGGAGGCCAATACTTGCCGAGCTTTAATCGAGCGTGGATGGAAGTGGGAGTACGAACCAAAAAGGTTTTCTTTTGCAAAAAAAGTAGGAAACTCTTCAAAAGTAAAAAGCTACCTACCAGACTTTCTAATAACAAAAGGAAAAGAAAAAAGGTGGGTTGAGGTTAAAGGAAGGTTCTTTTCTGGAGACAAAACTCGCTTAAAAGGGTTTAAGCGAGACTTTCCAGAAGAATTCAAAAACATGCTATTTGTAACTAAAAAATATGCAAAGAAAGAAATTGAATTTGCAAAGCAGATGGGTATTGAAGTTTGGATTTATGAGGACTTGTGCAAGGAATACAAAGACAAAATAAAGGGGTGGGAGTAATTACATTAAACTGTAGTTAAGCTTAGCGTATGCGTCCCATGGACCTGTAACCTCTACAACCTGCTGCTCTACCACCTCTTCTTCTTTTTTTCCTTTCTTAACCGTTTTAGTTACTGATTTAGTTTCTTCGCCAACAACCTTGGCTTCAGCCCAAACGGGGTCTGCCTTATTCTTTTTTGTGAAATAAACAAAGCATCTTTCTTGATAATCAGCTTCTATGGCTAAAAGACTTTCATCTTGCAAGAAGCGCTTTGCCGCTTCATTTGCAAACTGCTCTCGATTGTTTAGTAGCCTATCATAGCCAGGGCCTCTTTTGACTTCAATCGTACAGTGACTCTCTATAAAGTCTTCGCTTTTGGCTCGCTCGTCTCTTGAAAAGAGAGCTCCCTTGATTTTGTTTTTAGACTGAAGAACAGAACGTATTGCATAAAAAAGACTATTTAGTTTATCTTCTTCGTACTCCATAGTGCTAAGGTGGTTGAAAGCTCCAGAAAAACCTCTAAAATTGTCGCTAACAAGGTTGTATCTATCTTGTCTTCTTTTTGCAACCTTTTGCTGAACTAGCTCTTCTTGAGTTGTGAGAAAGTTTTCTCTTTTAAAAGCATCGTTTTGTTCGTTACGGCTTTTTAGTTTACTGAATCTACTCATTAATAATTCTCTCTTTAAAATTTCTTATAGCAAAAAAAAGTACATTAGAAGTATTTTTAATTTTTGAATGATGTACTTTCTTGATTATGTATAAAACAGAATAACAAAATTCTTGAAAAACATCTTCTTGCTCCATAAAACACTGTGGTGTAAGCAATTGGATGATGTAGTTAAAATAAAATTTGTTTAAAAAAATAAAATATTCATTCAAAAAATAGTGAGCATAAAAAGGATTCTTTACTCTAAATCTATAATAATTATCTAAATAATAGTTGTCAACCATTGTTTTGGGATATTATCATTTCCAAAGCGGTTTCAATTGATGTTAGTCTGCTTTGAAGTTCGCTTACCTGAACTTCAAACAAAGCGTTAAGTTGAGATAGAGTGTCTCTATCTACTGCTCCTTTGATCTTGTCATTCAGCTCAACAACAGCTTCTTGCAAGTTGTTGACGTGTAATGTTAGTTGTTGATTACTCAAGCTCATTTATGTGCTTTAAACCTTGTAAAAATGTATTGTTAAAATCAAACTGCTCAACATGACTTCTTGCTCGAACCATCATTTCAAACCTTTTATCTGGGTCCATGTTGTACATTTCCAAAAGAGCATCTTTAATGTCATCAACTTGAACTACACCCCAAGTACCCATCGTCTCTGGGTTTAGACCATAAAATGGATCATGGACATCTTCTTGACCTCTATCCGGCAGTATTAAGCCGCAGCCTTCTTTTACGTAATCTTTTAGAGAAGCATAGCTGGTGCTAATAGTTAGACAGCCAGACGCCATCGCTTCCAGCAAAGGAAGGCCGATGCCCTCTGCAGATGAAGCAAAGATCAAACAGTCTGACTGATTATAAAGAAGAGGCATATCAACGTCATGAACTTTGATTAACTCTAACCGAGCAAAAGCCTTTGGATACAAAGTACGAAGGGGTCCCAAATCTGCCTTTATAGCATCTTCAGATCTTGATGCAACAGAAGAAGAAAACTTCATTTTAAGTTTGACTTTGTTTAAGTCGGGATGGTCTTCAAATGCTTTTAGAAAAGCTTCAACCATCTTTCTGCTATTTTTTCTATGCTCATATTTTCCAACAATCAAAAAGATATATGGATTTTCTGGACTAACTTCAAGGCCGTTTTTTCGCCTTATAGTTTTGTTTAAAACTCTAGATTTAAAATTATCAATAATATTAAATTCTTCTGTATCAAGTCCACCTTGGACAAGCTTTACTTTTTTAGGATCAATACCGTTGGCAATATAAACATCTCTTAAAAATGTACAAGTAGCCCAAACCTGGTCAAGAGTTTTAGACTTTGCAACCCAGTCAGGGGGAATTTTTGTACCTTCCCAAGCAGGATAAAGAATTCGCTTTTTTCCGTGAAAATTTAAAGCATCTCCAAATGCAGAAATAGAAAGAGAAACATCTTTAAACTCTGTATTTTCTTTTAAGGAATTACTATACCAATCAGAAACAAAAGAATCAGTTGGCTGTAAGTGCTGCATTTTAAATAAATTAACACTATCCATGGCATTTGGAATATGAGTTCGAATTGCTCTAAGGATATTTTTAGTAACTATTTGATACCCGCCATAGCCACCTAGATTTACATATAAATTAAATTTAGGATTATTCAATTTTACTTTACTCATTTAAATATTTGTTTCTAAGATAATAACCATTACTATCTTTGTTATAGACAAAACTATAACCATACAAATAATCCAAGTCAAGCGAATTTATCTGCCCTCTGTTGATTGTAACGCCATCCGCAGGGGTTATAATTTTTTCCAAAGAAGCGGTTCCGGCTTTTACTTTAAAAGCTACTCGATACCCGTTTTCAAGACTGCTAGAAAGTTTTACGTTAAAAACAGCGGAAGTATCAGTGCCTATATCAAGCAAATATAAGGTTCTAGGGCGCTCGTTTACTATAGTTAAATCTGTAGCAGTTCCGGCAGTATACTCAATAATAGTCCAACTTGGAACAATGGGCTCTTTAAAGTAAGCCTGTGTATCAGTGCTCACAGCAAAAAGCTGGCCAGTAGAAGATGGCCAGGCAGAGGTCGACTCTGTTAGATCCAACAAAGAAGTTGCATAACTCTGAGATTCAAAAAATAAAGATGTAGAATCAGCTTTTAAAAAATAACCATCAGCACCAGTATAGTTGTTTGGAGTATCTACAAAACTGGTAAAGCTTTCAATATTTATAGCAGTTGAAATAAAATTTAAGGCAGTAGACTTTGCGCCCACCAAATAATCATACTTATCTAGAGTTAAACTTTCTTGTAAAGAAAAATCTAAAAAAGTAGAGCCATCTTCAAGCTTTAAACTTGCAGCATCGAGAAAAGCCCTGTTATTTAAATTGATGTTTTTTAAATTTTTAACAAGAACTTTAAGTAATTCTAAGTCATCTACAAGCTCTTTAGATGCAATCTGAATAAGGCCATTTAGTGAATTAAAAATTTCACTAACCGATGTTTTAAAGTTTAAAGTCGAAAGAAATGCATCTCTTAAGTCTTTTGCTGTATTAATGTTCTTTTTTATTTTTAAATTCATCTTCCAATAACCCAATAAGTTTCAGCATTAGTGTCATAAATAGCAGCAAAAAACTGCCTACCTTCTTCATTGATAAAAGCATAACTTTCACCGTTGTCAAAGCCATTTGCAGCCAAACAAGTTGTAGTTACTATTGCTAGATTTGTTCCATGACTATAAAAGTTTACTTCATAGTTATCGCCTGCACTACTTAAACCAAATGTATAGCTAGTACCATTTAGTTCATTCTGATAGACAGTATCTCTTTCTGGACTGTGAGAAGATGCTTCTGTAATTTCAATAAAATCTTTTCTGTCTAAATATTTTGAATTATAGCCTAAATAGGAAGAGGTGCTTGTACTTCCAATAAAAACTTGCTCTAAGTCCGAACCAAGAGTAAGTTCGTCGTAGTCATACAAGTTATCTTTAATGACAGCGCTGGTTCCAAGATAACCTAAAGAACTATTTGAAACAATAATAAAGCTAGAGCTATTTGGGTATTGATTTGGGCAGTCAGCCAAATCAACAAACTCATTTTTTAAAGATGCAAATGAAGAAAGGAGAGTTCTTTCTTTTTCCTGCAGACCAACCGAAGTTTGTATTATTACGTTAAGATGACTGTACAGAGAGTCGTAAACAGCGCCTACTGTAAAGCTTGTACTATAGTTGATAAAATTTGAATTGTAGGGACTGTAAGAATTAAAAGGTATGCTGTATGAATCTTTTACATTGTTATACGCAGTACCATCTAAATAAATTTTTGATGTAGCAGAAATAAACTCTGCATTTAAACGATCTACTTCTGCGTTTAAATTTTTTGCATAAAGCAAGTACGACTCAACAAGATTTGGGATATTTTGCCTGGAATAATTATACTCAAATACATTCATTCTTAAAATTCCTCAAATACAAGCTTGTAGTCATTATCAGAAGTACTAAATATATAGCAGCCAGAAATAGCAGAAGAAAAATAGTAGGTTGTTCCTTCTACCGTAGCCGGTGGATTTGCATTAAAAACAACATTGTTTGTTCCACAGCGACTAAAATAAAACATTGAGTTATTTTCAGAAACCGACAGGTCTATGCTGGCAAGTTCGTTGACGGCATTAAAAATAAAAAAGTTTTCCTCATATTGTTTTAGGTTAACTATTTCATTGGTATCCTCACCATCAACAGCAACTGTATGAAGATCTGATTCTTCTTTCATGAGGAAGCGATCTTGAGCTGTATTGTAAACAAAAATCTTACCAGTAGAAAGAGATTCTATATTGTAAAATTCTGCAAAGCTAGTTTTGTGTGATAGGTTAAATAAATTTGAGTCTAAATATTGAAACTCTCCATTTACAGCAAAAACAAAACTAGTTCCAGAGGGAGGAAAGTTAGAAAAATTCTTCAAAAACAAAACTGAAGTAGAATTTTTTAAATAACTTTTGTAAGAAGAAAGCGCGTCACTTTCTAAAAAAGAAAAATCAAAATTACTTTTTAAAACTTTGTAATCAACAACTTTATCTTCAATAGTTTTGTAAGAGTCTTCAATCTTATCCCAGTTGTTATCAGTCTTTGTCCGAGACTGATGATAGGTCAAAGTTGAAGCAGTCCCATTAAAATCGGTAGAACTAAAAATGCTAGAAACATTCTTGTTCCAAAACAGTCTGTGAAGTTTTAAAAATAAAAACAAATCGTCAGTTAAGTTCATAATTTTAACAAGAACATCTGACGAGTAACAGTGAGAGTAAAAGGTATTTTTGATAGGCAGCTTTTCCACTTACTTCACCTTAACAGTATAAGAATTCACAAAACTATCTTGAGAATCAAGAACAAACTTAAATTTAATTTGGGTTGGATTTGTATTCTTTTTGTAAATAGGCAACCAAAAGACACAGCGCTCTTTGCCATACAAAGCATAGTTTTCTTTTTTTGGAATACAAAAGTTAATCTTATCACGCTCGTTAACGGTTAGGCTAAAAACTGACCCAACAGAACTTAAGGCAAGAATGTCATAAGGAACGTACCTTCCAAGATTATTAAATATGATGCCTTTTTGCGGGTAAGATTTTGTGTCTTCAACTCTTCCTTGAAATATATACTTTTGATTATTTGGATATACCGGATCAATGTCTGAAAAAGTAGAACCTGTTTTGTAAACAGGTTTCCAGTTAGATTCAAGAATATTAATTTTGTATATATTATCTTTTTCAAACTGATACTTTCCAGTTACCAAACTATTGTTAATATAAACAGGTCGATTAAATTCTTGAGCAAAGTCATAGTGAGGCTTAAAGTAAGTTATATAACCGTTGTCAGCTTTAGTCCAGCCAAGCTCTTCAGTGTCACTAGATCCACTTGCAAGATAGCCAACACCTATCAACAGCAGACACTCTTCAATGTCTGCGTAGTATTCATTTGAACTTTTTGTATACAAACCACTAAAGTCAACATTGTCAATATCATAAAGAATCTTGATTAAGTTTTTGTTTGTGTAGCTGTCTTTAATTGGGGCAGTGACTTGCTGTGTAATAGCTGCGCTATTGGTTAAGGTTTTTCTTTCGTTTGTATAAATCCTGTCTTTACTTTCAAAAGAAGTCCAGGCAGTCCAATCTTTAGTTTGGTCGCTAAAAAGAGAGTAGTACGATTCAACTTTATTTGAATCTAAGTCAATAGAAAAAGTAGTATATTTTGGTTTAATTGTATACGGATTTGTATACAAAGAAGATGACTCAAATTCATTTTTTAAAATAAAGTATTTTTTCAAACCACAGACAAAGTAAGAAACACTTTTAGAAATATCAGAAGGTTTTTCTAACCTAAAAACAATGTCAATAGAAACAAAATCATTTAAATTAATTCCAGCTTCAAGCACCTGTGGGTGCTGTTGGCCGTCAAGGTCAACAGCAAGAACTTCTACTTTATTTTTGTAGTTATCTAAAACTTCATAATAAAGAGTTGCATCTTTGATAGACATGACATCAAGCTTAATTAAAAAGTCAAAAGTATCACCAACATTGCTTTTTATTTGATAAACAATGCCATTTTTGACAGGAAGCTGATAAGTTTCATAAGAAGAACCATCAAGTCTAAAAGCAGTATGGTTGATCAAAAAATCAGACTTAGATTTTGCATTTTCAAATAGTTTTAGATCAGAGTTATAGAGAGCTGTTGTCTTGACTTTGTCTACATTTGAAAGTGTATTAAAGGTTTCTGAAATAAAAGGATCATAAATTAAATCAGAATCAATTAAAGACAATAGCGTTTGTTTTATCAGACGTGATTGGTCTTGAACAAATTCTGTCAACTCGGCTTCAGCAGAAAGAAGAACCTGGAATTCATCTAAATGTTTTTGAAGAAACTCGTAGTCTACAAACTGACCGTCTGTTGGTATATCTAATAAGCTAAATACAAGCGGGTAGCTTAGTAGCGGATAGTCAAGCTTATTAATGATGTGTCTGGCTTTTGTAGTTTCTAAATTATTATTCATTATTCTTTTACCAACAAATCAAAATACTTTGGAGACAGTGTATAGTACGATTGGTCCAAACTTTCCAGATCATCAATATAAGGATGATGTATTAATAAAATATCACTGCTCGTAGACTCTAAAACTTTACCATCTAATTGATAGTCTATTTTTTTGTGGTCCTTAATAGATAAGTCTAAGTCAAGTTTGTATCCTTTAATTACAAAATCAGTGGCACTTACAGAACCAAAAATAAGTTTGTTTTCGTTTGGCTTATAGGTAAATTGATCTGAAAACAAACCATTAAGAGGAGTTACGCTAAGATTAACGTAATTCAAATCAGTTCCAAGAAGCAGGCTGTTAGAAGTTGTGGTAGATGTACCAAGAGGGACCGATGCAGAGTCTCTCCAAACAATTTCTTTAGATTCTCCAAGCTCAAAATTTGGCACTATAAACTCTGAAGTCCCACTAGAGTAGTTGTCTCTGTATATTTTTAATGATGAAAGATAATCGTTAGATTTTAGTTTATTCTTTCTGTAAGTGTAAGGATTGTCCGAATCGTCAATAAAAAAGAAAACATCCGTACCTAAAGAATACTCTAGCGTATTTTTTGGAATCAAAAAAGAAGTCTGCTGTATATTAAAAGAATTAATTAAGATTGTATTAGAGTCCTTGGTAGTAAAATTAATTTTATTTTGATATTCTTTTAAAGAGTAATCAACCTTGAGTTTTGCGCCATGGGGATTTTTGTCAAAATAAAAATATATATCCCTACTTCCTTTTTCTAAAAAGTACTCACCATCCGAAGCTAAATCATAAAAAGTATTTCCAGTAATTTGAGTTAGTGTAGATGCCGATCCAGTTAAAGATATCGAGTTAATCGTTTTGTACTCTGGCAAAGTTACTTTGTAAATATTTCCAAGAACGTACAAAAAATCATAGTTTTTATTGTGAGAAGTTGAGTCTGTTTTTTTAAGGTCAACAAAAAAAGAATCAACTTTTTTAAAGTCTGACAAGTCAACTTCAACACCACTATCAAACAAAGATACATCAATATTTTCTAGAGGATACTTGTATTCCAATCGAACTTTGTCAGACTCTCCATAAGAAGAAGCCAATAAGGTAGAAAATATTATTTTATCATTAGATATTTTATATTCATAGGGCGTAGAAAAAGAAGTATTGCTAGGTATAAGCGACAGCTCTTGACTGTCCAGTTTTAGTTGAAGCTTTTCATAAGGATAAATTTCACTTTTTAAAAAATTTAAATCAAGCTCTTTTAGAGAGCTTGGTGAGATTTCTTTAAAGCTATACTTTGATCCATAATAAAAATCAGAAACTTCGAAACAGCCTAGGACTTTGCCGATTGTATTGGGAAGGGTAAAGCGATTCGAGCCTTTTAACTGAACAAAATTATTTAACTCAAAACTAGCTTTTTCTGGAGAAAAAATCTCAAGCAATTTCTTTGGAATTGTCTTTATTCTTTTAATATTTACTTTTGCAATAATCTCTTTTGGTTCATCTTCTATGTAAATATAATCTGCTTTTCCAGGAACAAAAGAAATGCCTTTATCCTTTTTTGACAAATTAAACCACTGAGAATTTACTTTAAAAGAATAAGTAATACTAAAGTAATCTAATAAATCAGGGCTTCCAAAATGAGAAAGTCCAATGACGGAAATTGCCTCTGGAGTTGAATCAAAACTAATCTTGTCTTCAAACGAATATTCAGACCTATACTTGATACTGATTGGCTCATACTCTGCACTAGGTAAGGTTACCGTCGAAGAAGGCATGACTGGAGTTTCATAAATAGAACTTACGCTTGTAAAGTCGCTCAAAACAAGATTGGCGGAAGAAGCGTCACTTGTAATATTGTTTTGAGATTCAGTTTTACTTAAGCTTTTAGAAACTTTTTCAATTGTATTTTTAATTTGGTCTATTGAAAAAGGGCTTTTAACCGAAGCCTCGCTTGGAGAGGCTCCGGTATAAACCTTGCGTTTTGTCTTTGTCGTTGTTTTTGGAAAAATCCTAACGACCCTCGATCCAGCGTTAGCATGTGAGAGCTTTAACTTTACTTCAGAAACTAACTCCTCAAGCTCTTCAATTGCCCCAAATCCAGCTTTTTGAAGAGAAGTCCTAGAAACACCCACGCTTAATGGTTTGGAGAGCTCTAGCAGCATTTGAAGCTGCCTAGCGGTGTAC
>Ga0255768_10001092_pt1 | contig 28383 bp, 23 predicted proteins | sample 071ome_33_FD_179983 | JGI IMG/M metagenome (GOLD analysis project Ga0255768, IMG submission 179983) | Coastal salt marsh microbial communities from the Groves Creek Marsh, Skidaway Island, Georgia - 071412AT metaG (version 2) | ecosystem: Environmental > Aquatic > Marine > Intertidal zone >...
CAAACGCGAATTTATGCCTAAATTTTCGGATTGTGAACTAAATTGAACGAGAGTTGTCCAAAATAATGTTTTGTTAAACGTCATTTCAACTTTAGGTACCACGAGCCATAAATCGGCCGAAGCGTAGGGTTTGGGCAGTCGGATTTGATCATAATTGACCCGCAAACTGGCATTGATAAACGGTTGTTTTCTAAAAGTAAATTCGTTTCCAAAAGAATATTTTGTACCGTTATAAAAAGAGCCACCGTTATACTCGAGCTCGTATCTAAATTTCTTTCTTGGATCCGAGCGATAGGTCAATTGTACTTCTGTAAATCGATAATCGGATCCTCCGGGTAAGTCATCTCCTTTGCCACTTCGTGTGGGGTCGAAAGAATCAAAAATATACTCGTATCGATTGATGGCACGCAGTTCAAAATTACTCTGATTTGTGTATCTAATGTTGTAGTTAGAGATCCACCAACGGTCTGAAAGTTCATTGTTTTTTGCCTCATTAAACACCGCAAAAATCCGCTGTGAAAATTCGTAGCTGATAATTTTTGGATTTTTAGGAAAATTGCGATAGGTATATCCAGGGCCATATTTGACAAAACCGGTACGCCGATAAAAACCAAGTTGTGATAAAAAGTCTTCTCCAACATACACAGCGCTCATCTGTAGGCGGTGGTTGCGCGTGTTTCTTGACAGGGCAAATCCGCTACTCAGGTTTTCATCGCCTTTGCCAGGCGTATCCGATTTGTGAACGAAGGCCCGTCCGGTCCAAACGTTATCTGGAGAGGCCAAATTATACTCCAGGCCAGCCACACGATTTTTGGTTTCGCTTTCTTCTAAGAAATCATATTGATCATTGGTCAATCTGTTGATAAGTATCATACTGATGTTAGACCGAGAAAATACTTTTTGCTGCAGTGTCAGTACCGTGTTGTTAAAGGAGGCAATTTCATTTTCTGGATCGGCATCGGTCTGCATATTAAGAAAGCCCAATCGAAGATTTTCGTTGACTTTACCACTTAGTCGAGCACCTGCAATGATTCTATTTTCTATCGTATTGCCATCAGCATCTTTGGCTACTCCAATCCGTCTAGAGAAAAACGGTCGAGCGTCGCGCTCTTCGCCAAAGTTGGAAAACAGGTCGCTATTTTGTGTAAAAAATTGCCGCTTTTCGGGCAGTGAAATTTCAAAACGTGTTAGGTTAATGACCTGATCATCGACTTCTACCTGAGAGAAATCAGGATTTACCGTCAAGTCCAGATTCAAGCCATTTCCAATAGGAACTTTGGCATCGCCACCCACCCCAAATTTTGATCGGTTTTCAGGAATTGTAAAGTCCCGTGACTGCAATCCGTTTAGATATGGAATAATAGAAACCGGTCGTCGTGATTGGCCCAGTGGTTTTTCGAACTCAATTTCTCCCATATAGGCCAACACACCTATGGATTGGTTTTGGGGTATTTTTATCCACGAGGTATATTCGTTTATTTGACTGTTGTTACGGTATATATTGAATCGCCACCGTTTGGTGCCCGAAGGAAAGTTGATAAAATTGAGTGGCAGTTTTATTTCGACTTGATAATATTCATCTGTAATGATAGACTCGGATTCCCATTTGATGTCCCAAGCATAATTTCGGTCGTTCCTAAAATCATTATTTCCATTAGAAATCAAAGCTTCTGCCTGGACGGCATAGGGGTCAACTGCAAATAAAAAGGCGTTGGTTGCATCGCTGAAGGTATCAAAATTCATGGTCACATGATCGGTTCCGTAGCCCGTAAAATCACGTTTTAGAGAATTGGTTACAAAGGTGTTTTTACCATGAAATGCTTTGATCAGTATAAAAAGACTTTTGTCATTGGCGAGCATTTTAAATTGCGTCTGTTGCTGCCCTTTGATGGAGTCGGTAGGACGCCATTGCCAAAAATCGGTTGCCAGGTTCGCTTGCTCCCAATCGGCTTCGTCTGCCTTGCCATCAATGAGGATATCGGAGGACGTAAATTTTATGAAATACGGCGTGTCTTGCTGAGCAGAAAGACCCTGGGATGCTAGGATGGCCAGTTGAAGGGCGAAAAGTAGTTGTTTCAATTTCTAATCCGTTTAATTATTTTAGACCGTATACGAATCCTAAAGTTTAAGAGGTTGATTTTAATTTTTACCCGCTAAAGTAAGGTTTGTTTTTCTAAAGAAGATATTTTTATACAAAATTGAAAACATGAAATTATTGCTATCAACACTTTTGAGTGTTTTTCTAGTGAGTTCGACCCATTCTGACTGGGGTCAAATTGGACATCGTACAGTGGGCCTGGTTGCGGAACAACATTTGTCCAAAAAAGCACAAAAGGCCGTAACTCAAATTTTGCAGGGTGAGGGGCTTGCCTATGTTTCTAACTATGGAGATGATATCAAATCAGACGCACGTTACAATGAGCTTTATAGTTGGCACTACATCAACCTGCCTGCAGACCAGCGCTATGGCGATCAAGCCCCCAATCCTGAGGGCGATGTATATACAGCAATCAACAAATGCATCGAAGTTTTGCGTAATCCTGATAGCAGTTTGGAGGATCAACAGTTTTACCTAAAACTGTTGGTGCATTTTATTGGCGACCTTCATCAGCCGATGCATGTGGGTAGGCCTGAAGATCGTGGCGGTAACGATGTAGAGTTGACTTGGTTTGGTAAAAAAACCAATCTTCATCGCATTTGGGACAGCGACATGATAGACAGCTATCAGTTGAGTTATTCTGAGCTGGCTCAGCACCTACCAAAGTTAAGTACAGCAGAAATTAGAACGATTCAAAATCAACCCCTTCTAGAATGGGTCAACGAGTCTCAGGATTTGGCCAACCAGCTCTATGAAGATTTGCCAGAAGGGCGAAGCAAAGAATACCGATATAGATACCGCTATTTTGATACAGCACGCCTACAACTTCTCAAGGGAGGGGTACGTCTTGCTGGGGTGCTCAATCGTATTTTTAGATAAGCTTTCTAAAGGTTAGATTGATTCGAGGGCCTATTGGTTGAGCCGTTTTTGGGATTTGATGCAACCAAAATTCTTGCATCGCACCTGCCATAACCAATAGACTGCCGTGCTCTAATTTTAATTTTAATCGTTGTGCGGCATCGGTTCGGTGTTTGAGATGAAAAAAACGCGCTTCTCCCAAGCTAATCGAAGCTATAACGGGGTGTTTTCCCAGTTCTTTTTCGTTATCTGCATGCCACCCATTACTGTCTTTGCCATCTCGATATTGGTTGAGCAATACCGTATTAAAACAATGGGGGTATTGTGCTGTTATCTCCTCCAAAATCTCTTCCAAAATGGGCGTCATGGGATGGGGTTTTAGGGTCAGGTTGGAGTAGGAGTAGGTTTTTTTTGTCGTACTATACAAAGCCGTCAGTCTGGGCTGTAGATGGATTTTGCCAAACACCTTTACCGGGTCTTGTTGCCAGGCAATGGTCTCGAGTAATGTTTGGTAGTAAGAAGTTGCTTTTTCGTGATCAAAAAAATTGGGCCAATAAAACAATTCGCCATCTCTAAGATCGGGTTTCCAAAGATTTTTATCGTTCTGAAAAAGTAGAGGTTGCATGATATTATTTTGAGATCTGACCGCCAGTACAAACATAAAAAATTTGAAAAGCTTCAGTGTCAACGCCCTTCAGATTTTTAAAAAGACAAAAACAAGGAGCTGTGCTTTTAAAAAAAATGTTGGTACATTTAATCAAAATAGCCGCATGTCAAAAATTGGAATTCCAACGCTGCAACTTGAGGAGCTCAATGTTTTACTTCACAACCCCTCTCAGATTATTTTGACAGCAGAGGTGCTTGAGCAAGTAGAAAAAAGTCATCATCGGGTGCTCAAAATGGCACACGGCACAAAAGCCGTTTATGGTATCAATACTGGTTTTGGGCCTCTTTGTCAGACCAAAATTGAAGCAACAGATACGGCACAACTTCAAAAAAACTTGCTGCTTTCTCATGCCGTTGGTGTAGGAAAACCAATTCCAAAAGCACTATCAAAAACCATGTTGCTGTGCAAAATACACGCTTTAGCACAAGGATTTTCTGGAATCAGTCCAAAGGTATTGGAGCGTTTGATTCTTTTTTTGCAAAAAGATCTAATACCCGTAGTACCAGAACAAGGTTCTGTAGGAGCTTCTGGCGATCTCGCGCCTCTTGCACATTTATTTTTACCCCTTATCGGTGAGGGTTATTTTTGGGATGGTGAAACGGTTCAAGCGGCAGCCCCCATTTTAGAAAAGCAGGGATTAATTCCCATAGAATTGCAACCCAAAGAAGGTTTGGCCCTTATTAATGGGACGCAATTTATTTTGGCACATGCCATTACTGCATTGGACCAACTCTCATATGTTTTAGATTTAGCAGACATTGCTGCTGCCATGACCTTGGAGGGATTTCAGGGCAGTGCTTCTCCCTATGATGCATTATTACATACTTTGCGCCCCTTTGAAGGTAACCAAACGGTTGCGCAACGGATGCGAGCCTTACTTAAGGATTCACAAAACCTACATTCACATGTCGATTGCCAACGCGTTCAAGATCCCTACTCGATACGCTGTGTGCCACAAGTTCACGGTGCATCGCGCAACGCGTGGACACATCTAAAAGAGTTGACAACTATTGAGTTAAATGCCGTTACAGACAACCCCATTATTGCAGATGACACACGGGCCATTTCGGGAGGCAATTTTCATGGTCAGCCATTAGCTATGGCATTGGACTATTTGACTGTTGCCGCTGCAGAGTTGGGCAATATCTCCGACCGTAGGAGCTACCTGCTTCTTGAAGGGATCCACGGTTTGCCGGCCATGCTTTCCAAAAGCCCAGGTCTCAATTCGGGTTTTATGATCGCTCAATACACCACTGCTGGGTTGGTTACCGAAAATAAAACGCTATGTTTCCCAGCTTCAGCGGATAGTATTCCTACCAGTATGGGCCAAGAAGATCATGTTTCTATGGGAAGTATTTCGGGCAGGAAGTGTTTACAGGTGATACAAAATGTCGAAAAAATCCTAGCCATTGAACTTCTGATTGCTGCGCAAGCTATGGAGTTTAGAAGGCCAAATAGATTTTCGACCAAACTAGAAGAAGTTCTTTCTCAAATCCGTGCCGTAGTACCCCCGTTAGAAGAAGATCGATTTTTGGCAATAGACATCGAAAAAATTATAACTATGGTACAGCAACAAACGATTAACGTATAGGAAGTTTAATGGATTTTAAAGCACAAATAGTACAAGGAATTCCAAAGCAGTTGCCTGCTCCAAAATTATATGACCCCAATCTTAATCATGCCCCAAAACGCAAAGACATCCTCTCCATAGAAGAAAAAAAACTTGCCCTTCGCAATGCACTGCGTTATTTTCCTGAAAATTGGCATGAAGAACTCGGGCCAGAGTTTGCCAGAGAATTGCAAGATTTTGGACGTATCTATATGTACCGTTTCAAACCCGATTATGCCCTATATGCAAGACCAATTGACGCCTATCCTGCCCAATGTACTGAAGCAGCCGCTATTATGTTGATGATACACAACAACTTGGATGAGGCTGTCGCACAGCATCCAGCCGAAATGATCACTTATGGAGGCAACGGCGCTGTTTTTCAGAATTGGGCACAGTACCTATTGACCATGAAATATTTGGCGACCATGACCGATACGCAAACCTTGCATTTGTATTCGGGACATCCTATGGGGTTATTTCCTTCTTCAAAATCTGCACCGCGCGTTGTTATTACAAACGGAATGATGATTCCTAATTATTCAAAACCCGATGACTGGGAACGTTACAATGCACTTGGGGTGACGCAATATGGTCAGATGACAGCCGGTTCTTTTATGTATATCGGCCCTCAAGGAATTGTTCATGGCACGACCATAACCTTGATGAATGCCTTTAGAAATACCCTACCCAAGGGCGCTACGCCACAAGGTAAAATTTTTCTTACTTCAGGATTGGGAGGGATGAGTGGTGCCCAACCCAAAGCAGGAAACATAGTTGGTTGCATCACCGTTGTAGCGGAGGTCAATATTTTGGCTGCGCAAAAGCGACACCAACAAGGCTGGGTCGATCAGATTATCTACAACCTCAATGATTTGGTGGCGGTAGTTCGCGAGGCCCAATTGCAAAAAAAAGCAACGGCCATTGCCTATGTCGGCAATATTGTCGATCTGTGGGAATGCTTTTTGAAAGAAAATATAACCGTGACCATTGGATCAGACCAAACGTCGCTTCACAACCCGTGGTCTGGAGGATACTACCCGTTGGGATATTCGTATGAAGAAGCCAATGCCTTGCTTAGAAACGACCCTAAAGCCCTCAAAAAAGCCGTACAGAGCACCTTAGTTCGTCATGCAGCAGCAATTAATTTACATTGCCAGAGGGGGACCTATTTTTTTGATTATGGCAATGCCTTTCTGCTAGAATCCTCACGAGCAGGTGCCGAAGTAATGAACGCGTCCAAAACCGATTTTAGATACCCCTCTTATGTACAAGATATTTTAGGCCCTCTTTGTTTTGACTATGGTTTTGGTCCTTTTAGATGGGTATGTACCAGTGGTGAACCTCAAGATTTGGAAACAACTGATCAAATTGCAGCGACTGTATTGTCTGAACTTCTATCAACAGCACCTGATGAAATTAGGGGGCAGTTAGAAGATAACATCCGTTGGATTAGAGATGCTCAAAAAAACAAACTCGTCGTAGGCTCACAAGCCCGTATTTTATATGCGGATGCAGCGGGTCGTATCAAAATTGCACAAGCGTTCAATCGCGCGATTAGATCGGGTACAATTGGCCCCGTGGTTTTGGGTAGAGATCATCATGATGTTAGTGGAACAGACTCGCCCTACCGCGAAACGTCTAACATCTATGATGGAAGTCGCTTTACGGCGGATATGGCCATACATAATGTTATAGGAGACAGTTTTCGAGGGGCCAGCTGGGTGTCAATACACAATGGTGGCGGTGTGGGCTGGGGTGAAGTCATCAATGGAGGATTTGGGCTGCTCTTGGACGGTACACCACAAGCCGACGAAAGGCTGGAGTCGATGTTGTTTTTTGATGTCAACAATGGTATCGCACGTCGCAACTGGGCCAGAAATAAACCCGCTACATTTGCAATCAAAAGGGCGATGGAACAAAACCCTAGTCTGGATGTACTGGTGCCCAATAAGGTGGAAGAGAATTTATTAAACGACCTTTTCGAGTGAAACGGCTATTTAAAAACATAAAGGGATTGCTTCAAACTTTAGGCCCTGAGACACTTTTTCTCAAAGGGTCAAAAATGGGTGAGCTGGCTCAGATCAATGATGCTTTTTTGTATGTAGAAGCGGATACCATTTTGGCCTATGGTCCAATGGCCGATTGCCCAACAATGGAGGTTGATCAGGTTATAGATGCCAAAGGACGTTTTGTGCTACCGACCTGGTGTGATTCCCATACCCATACCGTATTTGCTGCTACCCGCGAAAAAGAATTTGAAATGCGAATTGCGGGCAAGACGTATCAAGAAATTGCAGCTGCTGGAGGCGGGATATTAAATTCGGCGAAACACCTTCAAAACACATCTTTTGATTTGTTGTATCAAAGTGCCTATGAAAGAGTACACGACATGATGCGATTGGGAACGGGCGCTTTAGAAATCAAATCTGGCTATGGCCTTAATTTGGAAGCGGAGATCAAAATGTTACGAGTAATCGAAAAGCTAAAAAAGGAAATCGACATCCCCATACAATCAACTTTTTTGGCTGCTCACGCTCTCCCAGAGGCTTTTAAAACTGATTCGGAAGGATTTGTGCGCCAGGTTTGTCAAGAGTGGATTCCTACAGTTGCGGGTCAAAAACTGGCAACCTTCTTGGATGTTTTTTGCGAAAAAAATTATTTTACCGTTGCCCAAACGGAGCAAATGGTTCACACGGGGCAATCTTTCGGCCTTCGGGCCAAACTTCATGTCAATCAATTTAATGCGCTTGGCGGGGTGGCTATGGCAGTTGCAAACAATGCCGTGACGGTCGATCACCTCGAGCAACTAACCCCAGCAGATCTTGAGGCATTGGCAACTGGAAACACAATGGCAGTGGCACTTCCCAATTGTTCTTTTTTCCTAGGGCTGCCCTATACCCCTGCGCGTGAACTTTTGGCCTCCGAAATTCCACTTGCCCTTGCCAGCGATTATAACCCCGGTTCAGCCCCATCCGGAAACATGAACCTCGTGGTGGCCTTGGCCTGTATAAAAATGAAAATGACTCCAGAAGAAGCTATTAATGCTGCCACAATCAATGGTGCCTATGCCATGGGCCTATCGGATAAAGTAGGAAGTGTCACCGTGGGCAAAAAAGCCAATTTGATCCTTACAAAACCGTTAGCGTCCTATGCCCTTTTGCCCTATGCTTTTGGCGAAAATCTTATTGACTCGATTTTTATAAATGGTAACAAAATTTAAAAAAGATGTCCGTTAACCCATCGTTTTCAGATAAAAATCCATGGACGGGTAGGAGCTCTTCTGAGCAAAAACCCTTCGAATATTGGCATGAGTGTATTGCATTTGGAACTCTAGCTGCACTAGAAACAGATCGTTTGTCAACACCCCATCCAAAAGTCGGGCTATTGGGGTATGCCTGTGACGAAGGCGTCAAAAGAAATAATGGAAGGGCAGGAGCTGTCGAAGGCCCAGTAGGAATTAGACAACAATTAGGCCGTCTAGCCGCACACTTTGAGCCCGGGATGGTGATGGATTTTGGAGATGTACATTGCAATAATGGTGATCTTGAAGCCACACAAAAATCATTTTCTGAGCGGGTAGCTGTTCTCCAGTCCAAAGGAATTTTTACCATTGGTATGGGAGGCGGTCATGATTTGGCCTATGCACATTATAAAGGACTAAGACAGGCGTTTGAACAAAGTGAGCAGCCCAAAATCGGAATTCTTAATTTTGATGCCCATTTGGACTTACGACCTACCATTAAAGGCCCAACTTCGGGAACACCCTTTTATCAAATCATGACCGAAACCCAAGGTGAAGTGCCCTATTATGTGGTGGGCCTCCAACCCCAAGCTACACCCCAATCGCTTTTGGATACGGCCGTCAAATATAAGGTTGGTTATACGGCAGCAGCAGATTGTCATTGGGAAAATATACCAACATTAAAAGCAAACATCCTTTCATTTTTTAGTCAATGCGACCATCTCTACATCTCGGTAGATCTCGATGGTTTTTCAAGTGCTTATGCACCGGGAGTTAGTGCTCCGGGCCCCTTTGGGTTTACGCCACAATTTTTTGATTTGTTGTTTTCTGATTTAATAAAAGCAAAAAATGTTATTGCACTAGATGTGGTAGAACTCAACCCAAAATACGACCTTGATTTTGCCACCGCACGTTTGGCGGCGCAAATCATCAATTGCGCAGTGGTGTCTAAGTATGGCAATCCATATGAAAAATTCAATGGGTAAAAAAAATCGCCCGAAGGCGATTTTGTTATTTAATCATATCCACACTACGTTGAATAAATTGGGTCAGTTCTTCCCCTTTAAGAAGGTTTTTAGAAAGTTTTGCCAAATCGACCGCCTGCTGAATGAGACGCTCACGTTTTTTGCTGGTTTTGGTTTCGAGTATTTGCCCGACCAGCTCGTGGTTGGTATTGACCAATAGGGTGTACATTTCTGGGAAATTACCCATCATTCCACCTCCAGTTTGCTGCATATCTTTCATACGACGCATAAACTCGGGTTGTGTCAACACAAAGGGGAGTCCCTGGCTGTCCATGGCTTCGAGTTGTATCGTATATTGTTGATCGGTGATCACTTCTTCAATGAGGGGTTTGAGTTTTTCTTTTTCTTCGTCTGACAGTTTTGAAACCGTAGCCTCTTCTTTCTTTATCAGGTTTTCAATGGCATCTCCATCGACACGAGCGAAAGAAACTTTTTCGTTATTGCCCTCTAATTTTTGAATCAAATGCGCCACAATTGGAGAGTCTAATAACAAGACTTGATACCCTTTGTCTTTTGCGGCTTTGATATAACTGTGTTGTTCTTGGACATCAGACGCATAGAGCAAGACCAATTTATCATCTTTGTCTGTTTGCGAATCTTTAACAGCTTCTTTGAGTTCATCAAATGTGTAAAAGCTGCCCTCTGTGGTAGGATAGAGTGCAAATTTTTCTGCTTTTTCAAAAAACTTGTCTTCGCTCAACATACCATACTCGATAACCACTTTGATGTCGTTCCATTTTTCTTCAAAAGCTTTGCGATCGTTTTTGAATAGGCTGTTGAGTTTGTCGGCGACCTTTCGGGTGATGTAATTGCTGATTTTCTTTACCGCGCCATCGGCCTGCAAATAGCTTCTGGAAACATTTAGTGGAATGTCCGGAGAATCGATCACCCCGCGCAATAAGGTCAAAAATTCGGGCACAATACCCTCGACGTTATCCGTCACAAAAACCTGGTTTTGATAGAGTTGGATACGGTCTTTCTGAATATTGAGATCATTGTTGAGTTTAGGAAAGTATAAGATTCCGGTCAAATTGAAGGGATAATCAACATTTAGATGAATGTTGAATAACGGTTCTTCAAATTGCATTGGGTAAAGCTCTCGATAAAAACTTTTATAGTCTCCATCCTTTAAATCAGCCGGCTTTTTGGTCCATGCGGGTTTGGGGTTGTTGATGATGTTATCCACCGTTTGCGTTTGGGGCTTGGCATCTTTATCTGCATTTTCGGGAAGTGGAAGGGTCTCTTCTTTGGTTCCAAATTTAATAGGGATGGGCATAAATTTGTTGTACTTCACTAAAAGCGCTTGGATGCGACTTTCTTGAAGAAATTCTTTTTCATCCTTATTGATGTGCAGTACAATTTCGGTTCCTCGGTCTTTTTTATCGGTGGTTTCTAGCGTAAACTCTGGCGAACCATCACAGCTCCAATGCACCGCAGGGGTGTCAAGATGTGATTTGGTAAAAATTTCGACTTTATCGGCGACCATAAAGGCGGAGTAAAATCCAAGACCAAAATGACCAATGATTCCACTGTCTTTTGCCGTGTCTTTGTATTTTTCTAAAAACTCTTCAGCACCCGAAAAAGCAACCTCATTGATGTACTTGTTTACTTCTTCTTCTGTCATCCCAACACCTTGATCGATAATATGCAATGTTTTGGCTTTTGGGTCGATTTTTACTTCGATAAGCAGATCACCGACGGCACCCTTTACTTCCCCGAGGCTGCTTAGGTGCAACAATTTGTTGCTTGCATCTGTTGCATTAGAAATCAATTCACGTAGAAAGATCTCATGATCGCTGTATAAAAACTTTTTGATCAGCGGAAATATATTTTCAACCGCTACATTAATTTTCCCTTTTGACATGTTTTAAAATTTTAGAAACCCACTTCAAAAAAAATACCAAAGCGTACAACGTGACAAATTGACATTTTTTCAACAAAAATAATGTTTAATAAATAGTGAATAATCATAAACAAATCTGTATTTTTGTTTCAACTATAATTTATAAAAATTGTCAAACGCAACCCACAACTCAAAAATTCTATCCGCCTACACAGAGGCCTGTTTAGAATCCGGATCAAAACCCACCTCAGTATATCAATTTTGTAAGAGAATTGCGGTTGAGGAGGCTGATTTTTATTCGTCATTTGGATCGTTAGATGCTGTAGAAATGGCACTTTGGGATTCTTTTTACGAAAACACAATGCAACTGCTAGAAGCCGATAAGAATTATGCAAGTGCGGGCCGCAAAGATCAATTATTGAGTTTTTATTTTACTTTTTTCGAAGTGCTATTGCTCAATCGAAGCTATGTGCTGTTTGCGCTGGAAGGGCACAAAAGTATCTTGTCAAAAATGACTCAGTTAAAAACCTTGCGCACACGATTTAAAGCCTTTGCTTCTGAGTTGATCGAAGTTGGTAACGATGAGCGTTCTCGATGGTCGCAGCATCCAACACAACTATTTTCTGAAGCCGCATGGGTACAATTTTTATTCTTATTGAAGTTTTGGATTGATGACCGCTCAGCCGGTTTTGAAAAAACAGATGCTGCTATCGAAAAATCGGTGCATACTGCTTTTACCATTTTTGATAATGCATCTTTAGACACCTTAGTAGATTTTGGAAAATTTCTTTGGAAAGAAAAAATGGGAAGCCACTAATTGAAAACTTTAGATTACATACCAACCAATAAAATTGAACGTGCCGGAACTCTGGTTACGACCGGGATCAAAGTAGGGGGCAACTACCTCAAATACTACGGTAAAAAGGCATTGAGTCAAGCACCCACCAAAGCACAACTGGATGAGGAGAACGCCAAAGACATCTATGATGGCCTCAAAAGCCTGAAAGGAAGTGCCCTTAAGGTAGCCCAAATGCTCAGTATGGAGCGTAATATCTTACCACAAGCCTATGTCGAACAATTTAGTCTATCCCAATTTTCGGTCCCTCCATTATCCGCCCCTTTGGTCCGCAAATTGGTCCGCAAATATTTAGGAGCCAACCCCGAGGTTATTTTTGATACGTTTGCTACTCAATCTGTAAATGCTGCCAGTATAGGACAAGTCCATCAGGCGGCTAAGAATGGGAAAAAACTTGCTGTGAAAATCCAATATCCTGGAGTAGCAGACAGTATCGGCTCCGACCTGAGTTTGGTAAAACCGATTGCCATGAAGATGTTTAATCTCAAAGGCAAAGACACCGATAAATTTTTTGAAGAAGTCGAAGATAAACTTTTGGAAGAAACCAATTATCGGTTAGAATTGACCCAAGGTCAAGAAGTCGCGCAAAATTGTGGCCACCTACCGCACCTCCAATTTCCCAAATATTATCCAGAGTGGTCCTCCGATAAGATCTTGACAATGGATTGGATGAACGGCTTGCACCTTTCTGAGTATGCTTCCCAAAATCCAGTATCAAGCCCCCAAAACAATCGATTGGGTCAGACCCTTTGGGACTTTTATATGTATCAAATGCATCAACTTCGAAAAGTACATGCAGACCCGCACCCGGGGAACTTTTTGGTTGCCCCCAACGGAGATCTTATTGCAATTGATTTTGGCTGTATGAAAGCGGTCCCTGAAGCATTTTACACTCCTTATTTTGAATTGTCAAAACCCGAAATACTCAACAATCAAGAAGCGTTTCAAAACCGTTTGCGTGCTTTGGAAATTTTGATCCCTTCAGATACCGAAAAAGAAACCGTTTATTTTACGGCCTTGTTTCATCGTATGATGCAGCTCTTTACTGCGCCTTTTCATGAGGATACTTTTGACTTTGGAGACCCTACTTTTTGGAATCATATTGCGGGCCTAAGTCAAGAATTTTCAAAAGATACCACATTACGAAAAATGAATGGCAACCGGGGGTCCAAACATTTTATCTACATCAATAGGACCTTTTTTGGCCTATACAGTTTGCTCAACGATCTGAAGGCTAAAGTGAAAATTTATAATTACACGCATTTTGTTTAATTGGTTTATTTTTTGTGTAATTATCCAAACACCCTAGTACTTGCTAGGGTGTTTTTTTTATATTGTAAAAAAAAATATGTATCAATCGATTATTAGTGGACTTGGGAAATATGTACCCGAAAATGTTGTGACCAATGATGACCTGTCCAAAGTTATGGACACATCTAACGAATGGATCATCGAACGTACGGGAATAGAAACCCGCCGACACATCAAAAAAGGCGACGGTAACACTACTGCAGTTATGGGTGTTAAAGCAGCAAAAATTGCTCTAGAACGTGCCAGACTTACTCCCCAAGACATCGATTTGATTCTTTTTGCCACGCTCAGCCCCGATTATTATTTTCCCGGTTCTGGAGTATTGGTTCAAGAAATGCTACAAATTCCGACTTGTCCAGCTATGGACATCAGAAACCAATGCTCTGGTTTTGTCTATGCCCTTGCAACCGCCGATCAATTTGTCAAAACAGGGATGTACCAGAACGTATTAGTAATTGGTGCCGAGAACCATTCTGGAGGTTTGGACATGTCAACCCGAGGGCGCGGGGTGTCTGTTATTTTTGGAGATGGAGCAGGTGCAGCTGTAGTCAGTCGTTATGAGGGTAGCGACCGTGGTATTTTATCAAGCCATTTGCACTCCGAAGGGCAGCATGCCGAAGAACTCTCACTAATTGGTCCGAGCACCAACCGCTGGGTTCCCGAAATCATCGCTGCCAATGACCCCCAAGACACCTCCTATTATCCACATATGAATGGGCAGTTTGTTTTTAAAAATGCGGTGCGCCGTTTTAGTGAGGTTATCATCGCAGGTTTGGAAAAAAATCAATTGACCCCCGATCAAATTAAGTTGTTAGTGCCCCATCAGGCCAACCTTAGGATTTCGCAGTTTGTTCAAAAGAAATTTGGACTTCGAGATGATCAGGTTTATAACAATATTCAGAAATACGGAAACACCACCGCAGCATCGATACCCATCGCATTGACGGAGGCTTGGGAAGATGGGCTTCTCAATGAAGGCGACGTGGTTGTTTTGGCGGCTTTTGGTAGCGGGTTTACTTGGGGAAGCACGGTCTTAAAATGGTAACCGCTTTCAAAACCCTAGTCCTAGGGGCCTCTATCAACCCAGAAAGGTATGCCTACAAGGCCATTAAACTCCTCCAACATAAAGGTTTTGAAATAGTCGCTGTAGGAGCAAAAACAGGCGTTATAGACCAAACACCTATTGCAACCGAGATGCCTCCACCAAACACCATACACACCGTGAGTCTCTATATTGGACCTGAGCGCCAAAAGCCGTATTGGGAAACGATTGTTGCACTTCGCCCAAAACGGGTCATTTTTAATCCGGGTACCGAAAATCCCTTGTTGACACAAAAACTTCAAGCAGCAGGGATTAAGACCGAAAACGCCTGTACCCTTGTGCTACTTTCTACGAATCAGTATCAGCCCCAAGAAAGTCAATAATCCATTTATGGGTAAAAGTTCATACCCCAATTGATATCCTCCCAAAAGCGTATTGGGAAGCTGTCCCACCACAAAAATAATTCCAACGGCACTTAGGGCTACCCAAAGTACATACCGATCTTGATCTGATAGGGCGTAAATATTCCAAAGGCAAACAAGCCCAATAAAGGGCCATACGTATATGAAGCGACGGTAAGTAGCCCATCGATCACATTGCGATCCAACACATATTTGAAAATAATCACTACAACAACCAACATGATACTCATGCCAATATGTACCCTTTTGCGTGTTTGTAATTGCTGGTCTTTGGGTTTTTGATACAGTTTTAGAATGTCAATGCAATAAGAAGTTGTAAGTGATGTTAAAGCACTGTCTGCACTGCTGTAGGCCGCCGCAATGAGCCCCAAAACAAATGTTATTGCCACACCGAGCCCCAGGCCACCAAACAGCGCAATTTCTGGAAATAACAAATCCGTTTTTGGGCTGCCATCCATCAATGGAATTGCAATCCCTTTTTGCTGCGCGTAGCTAAACAATAATATACCCAACAATAAAAAAAGCAAGGTGACAAACACCAGTACAAAGCTAAAAACGATCATGTTTTTTTGCGCTTCCTTTTGGGTTTTACACGTCAGATTTTTTTGCATCATATCTTGATCCAAACCCGTCATGCATATGGTGATAAAGGCCCCGCCTATAAGTGATTTTATAAAATGATTTCGAGCCAAAAAAGAGTCCGTCACCCACATTTTGCTATACTGCTCAAATTGAGGTGCAGCAAAAAAGTCACCAATTGACCAGTGCATGCCTTCCAAGAGATAATAAATAGAAAGAACAACAGAAGCGATCATTAGGGTAGTTTGAAGGGTATCGGTCCATATAATCGTTTTGATACCACCGCGATGGGTATATAACCAGATTAGTAAAATCGAAAATACAACGGTAACTTCAAACGGGACACCCCAAGCATCAAAGATGTACTGCTGCATCACCAAGGCCACTAAAAAGAGTCTAAATGCAGCACCCAATACTCTGGATATAAAGAAAAACAAAGCACCCGTAAAATGACTTTGTGGACCAAAACGCTGCTCAAGATATTCATAAATGGAGGTAATATTATACCTGTAGTAAAGGGGCAATAAAACCAGTGCAACGACAAAATAACCCAACAAATAGCCCAATACCACCTGAAAATAAGTCAACTGAGAAGCACCTACCCAACCCGGAACCGAGATAAAGGTAACCCCAGATAATGAGGCACCCACCATACCAAATGCGACCAAATACCAAGGCGCATTTTTATTTGCCTGAAAAAAAACAGCATTGGTGCTTTCTTTTCCTGTAGCATATGAAATCCCAATGAGTATCAAAAAATAACCACCAATAAGCAGTAAAATAAGTGCGGGTGTCAACATCTAAATATCCTTAAAACTCAAAGATACAAAACCCAATCCAACCAAATTATTTAGTATTTTGCGGCATGGAATTTTCTTCCAAACTATTGGCGCGTGCAGTGGACGAAATTGCCCAACTTCCGGGTATAGGCAAGCGATCTGCTTTGCGACTGGCGCTGCACCTACTCAAACAACCAAAAGACAACACCTACCACCTTGCACAAGCACTAACTCAGTTTAGAGATCAGATTAATTTTTGTCAAAAATGCCACAATCTATCCGATCAACCCGTTTGTGAAATTTGTGCAAACACCAACAGAGATGCCACAGTAATATGTGTTGTCGAAGACATAAGAGATGTCATGGCCATAGAAAATACAAGGCAGTTCAAAGGATATTATCACGTTTTGGGCGGGATAATTTCGCCAATGGATGGAGTAGGCCCCAATGATTTAACATTGGAGTCTTTGGTAGAAAAAATCAAGCAAAATACCATCAAGGAAGTGATTTTTGCCTTGAGCGCAACCGTAGAAGCAGACACCACCAATTTTTATATGTACAAAATATTAGCACCTTTTGCGGTCAAAATTACGGCTATTTCCAGGGGCATCCCTATTGGAGATGAGCTAGAGTACACCGATGAAGTAACCTTAGGAAGAAGTATTTTAACACGTATTCCCTACGAAGATGCACTCAAAGAATAGCGATTTTAAACACCAATGAACCAAAACGAGCTAAGAATTTTGATACCTTTGCAAACAAAATAAACACAGATGGGTACCTACTTACTAAAGCTCCCAAAAATGGGTGAAAGTGTTGCCGAAGCAACCATCACAAGCTGGCTTAAAGAAGTTGGTGATACTATTGCTGTTGATGAAGCTGTTGTTGAAATTGCCACCGATAAGGTAGACTCCGACGTCCCTTCTGAAGTAGCAGGTGTATTGGTAGAAAAGAAGTTTGAAGTTGACGGTGTGGCCAAAGTCGGTGAAGTATTGGCAGTCATTCAAACGCAGGGGGATACTTCAGAGACCCCCGACGAAACAGCCGTTAAGACGCTCGAAGAACCGCAACCCACCCCTGTGATTGAAACCCCGAAAGAAACTCCTGTCGTAAACCAGCTCGAAAATGAGTTGGAAATCATTCAAGAGCGTTACACCGCCACGCACAAACCCATCGAAAATTCATCGACGCGTTTTTACTCACCTTTAGTAAAAAACATTGCCCAAAAAGAAGGAATTGGTCAGCAAGAATTAGATGCCATAAACGGAACAGGTAAAGCAGGTAGAGTAACCAAACACGACATACTACTTTACCTAGAAAACAGAACATCAAAACCCCAGTCGAAAGCTACGGCAGCCCCAGCAGGCATAGAACCCAAGTCAACAGAGCCTGTGGCCACATACACGCCCCCAAAATCCATTCCTCAAGGTCAAGATCAAATTATCGAAATGTCCCGAATGGGCAAATTGATCGCCGATCACATGATCAAGAGTAAAGCGACCTCAGCCCATGTACAATCATTTGTCGAGGCCGACGTTACTGCCATTTGGGATTGGCGCGAAAAAGTAAAAAATAAATTTTTTGAGCGCACCCAAGAAAAACTCACCTTTACACCACTCTTTATGATGGCCGTCATCAAAGCATTGCGCGATTTTCCAATGCTAAACAGTGCTATTGACGGAACCCGTATCATTCAGAAAGGAGCAATCAATCTAGGAATGGCGACTTCACTAGCCGATGGCAACCTAATTGTACCCGTGATTAAGAACGCCGATCACCTAAATTTGATTGGATTGACCAAAGCAGTAAACGACTTAGCACTCCGTGCAAGAACCAATACGCTAAAGCCCGACGAAATTCAAGGGGGTACCTATACGGTAACCAATGTTGGTAATTTTGGATCGGTGATGGGCACACCCATTATCAATCAACCTCAAGTTGGTATTTTGGCCATTGGGGTTATACGAAAAATGCCTGCTGTGATTGAAACTCCACAAGGAGATTTTATCGGAATACGAAAAAAACTCATCCTCTCCCACAGTTATGACCACCGGATTATAAATGGTGCAATGGGCGGCCAATTTGTAAAAAATGTAGCGCAGTATCTCGAAAATTGGAACGAACCCTTACCCTTCTAACCCATGGCACTGACACTTACACGACCGCTTTGTTTTTTTGATCTTGAAACCACCGGAATCAATATCGCCAATGATCGCATTGTCGAAATTGCAATTCTGAAAAGAAAACCCGACGGGAGTGTAGAAGAAAAACTTTGGTTGGTCAACCCCGAATGTCCAATACCTCTAGAAGCTGCGGCGGTGCATGGCATTACGGACGAAAAAGTGGCTGACGCACCCACTTTTAGAATGTTGGCAGGTACGATTAGGGATTTTATAAGAGATTGTGATTTGGCGGGGTACAATTCAGACCGTTTTGATATCCCATTGCTTGCCGAAGAATTTCTTAGAGCAGATATCGATTTTGATTTCAAAAATGTCAAAACCGTAGATGTGCAAACTATTTTTCACAAGATGGAGCAGCGAACCCTTACGGCGGCGTTCAAATTTTATTGTCAAAAAGATTTGGACAATGCCCATTCCGCCATGGCAGATACTCAGGCCACTCATGAAGTACTGCTCGCACAGCTCGATCGATATCAAGACTTGCCCGAAGATATTTTGGGATTAAGCAACTTCGCAACACAACGTAAATCAGCCGATTTTGCAGGCTTTATAAGTTATAATAAACAAGGACAAGAGTGTTTTTCGTTTGGCAAACACAAAGGAAAAACCGTAGAAGAAATTCTCGACCAAGAGCCTGGATACTTTGGTTGGCTTATGAACGCTGATTTTCCCAGATATACCAAAAAAATACTAACCCAAATCCGCCTGCGTAAGTTCAATAATAGCTGATCCATATGAAAATCATCTGCATCGGTAGAAACTATGCAAATCACATTGAAGAACTTCAGAATGAACGCCCTGAAGACCCTGTGGTATTTATCAAACCAGACACTACTATAGGACAGAAAGACCATCCGTTTTATCTGCCCCATTTTTCACAAGATGTACATCATGAAATAGAAATTGTCGTGCGAATCAACCGCATCGGAAAGCACATACAGCCCAAATTTGCTCACAAATATTATCAAGAAATTGGCCTGGGAATCGATTTTACTGCACGCGACCTTCAAGCCAAACTAAAGGCCAAAGGACTACCTTGGGAAAAGGCAAAGTCTTTTGACGGTGCAACGGTATTGGGCACGTGGTTTGATAAAACTTCATTTGAAAACCTCAAAAACATCAACTTCGAGTTAAGAAAAAATGGGCAAACGGTTCAGTACGGCAACACAGCACAAATGCTGTGGGACATCGATGCGCTTATCGCTCATGTTTCAGAATATTTTACTCTCAAGATTGGCGATCTATTGTTTACAGGAACCCCTGCTGGAGTAGGCCCCGTTCAACAAGAAGATGTTTTAGAAGGGTTTATAGAAGGACGCCCCGCACTAATGGTTAAAGTCAAATAAAATGCGTGCAGAACTCATAACCATAGGAGACGAAATCCTAATCGGTCAAATCGTCAATACCAACGCCGTTTTTTTGGCTAAGGCCCTTAATAAAATTGGCGTTGAGGTGGTTCAAATTACGTCCATATCCGATGATGCTGACGCGATAACAAACACATTGGATCAAGCTCTAGAAAGGGCAGAGATTATACTCATCACAGGGGGTCTAGGTCCCACCAATGATGACATTACCAAACATGTGCTTACCCGATATTTTGGAGATTCGCTGATTTGGTACCCCGAAATTTTACAACACATCGAGACCTTGTTCAAAAAATATGTAGCCACGCCCATCAGTGATCTAAATCGTGAGCAAGCCTTTTTACCTAAAAATGCCCGAATTTTTAAAAATGAGTACGGTACAGCTCCAGCTATGTGGTTTGAAAAAGATCAAAAAGTAGTAGTCGCATTACCTGGAGTGCCTTATGAAATGAAAGCATTGATTTCAGATGCAATTGTTCCGGCCTTACAAGAGAAATTTGAACGCCCCTACATAATGCATAAGACGGTTATGACCTATGGCTTGGGCGAAAGTGTCATTGCTGAGCGGGTTTCGATTTGGGAAAACCAATTGCCTAAGCACATCAAACTCGCCTATTTACCAAGCCTTGGTAGGGTTCGCCTACGGTTGTCCATAAAGGGTAATGACGAGAAGCAAATACAAACCGAAATGGCGATGCAAATCAATACGCTAATCCCTCTAATAGAAGACATCTATTATGGTGAAGACGAAGAGCAACCCATCGAAGTATTGATCGGAGCACGATTGATTGCCCTAAACAAAACAATGGCTTGTGCTGAAAGTTGTACCGGTGGTGCCATAGCAGCAAGAATTACTTCTCATGCTGGTGTCTCAGCATTTTTTAAAGGAAGCGCTGTCGCCTATGCTACGCCCTCAAAAACAGCACTTTTGGATGTTCCAGAAGCAATCATTGACCACCATGGGGTAGTCAGTGCAGTTGTCGCCGAAGCAATGGCACTTGGTGCTCAAAAACGCTTCGGTTCAGATTATGCCCTGGCCACGACCGGCAATGCAGGGCCGACTGCTGGTGATGATCATGAAGCGGTAGGAGTTGTTTTTATTGCTTGCGCAACACCAGATGGGGTTTTTTCAGAACGATTTGTTATGGGAAATCACCGCGAAAGAGTGATTCAAAAGACCGTAAATAAAGCCTTTGAAATGTTGTTTAAAACACTAAAATAATTTACAATCAAATTTTTAAATAAGTTTTGATACACCAAAAAATAATGTAAATTTGCATCCTGTTAAAATAGACTAAACTTTAAGCAATGGCAAAAGTTTGCGAAATCACCGGTAAGAAAGTCATGTTTGGGAACAACGTTTCTCATGCGATGAACAAAACCCGTCGTCGTTTTGAAATCAATCTGATCAAAAAACGCTTCTACATTCCAGAAGAAGACAAATGGATCACTCTAAAGCTTAAGGCTTCAGCCCTTAAGACGATTAACAAAAAAGGGATTGCCGCAGTGCTTAAAGAAGCACGTGCACAAGGGGTTTTAAAATAATATCACTATGGCTAAGAAAGGAAACCGCGTTCAAGTAATATTAGAATGTACCGAGCATAAAGAATCTGGTATGCCAGGAACATCTCGTTATATTACTACTAAAAACAAAAAAAATACGCCTGATCGTATGGAGATTAAAAAATTTAATCCCATCCTTAAGCGTATGACTGTTCATAAAGAAATTAAATAATCATGGCAAAGAAATCTGTAGCAACCTTACAAACAGGCTCCAAGCGTTTGACCAAAGCAATCAAGATGGTCAAAAAAGAGGACAATAGTGGATACACTTTTGTTGAGACAATTATATCGCCTGATTTGGCCAATGAATGGCTAAACAAGAAATAAGCCCAAATAATATGGATAAAAAAAGCTACTTTTGAGTAGCTTTTTTTTTTGCTATGAACCGACTACGCTCATTATTTACATCCCCTCAAAAGAAGCAGTTGGAGGCAGGTCTGTCTCAAACCAAAAAATCTTTTTTTTCTAAACTAGGAACCGCCATAATCGGCAAAAGTAAAGTCGATGACGATTTGCTCGATGAGCTTGAAGAGGTGCTAATCCGTTCGGATGTTGGTGTAGCAACCACCATCAAAATTATAGAAGCCCTAGAAGCACGTGTGGCCAAAGATAAGTTTTTGGGCACGGATGCCTTGGGTCAGATAATGCAAGAAGAAATCACCAAAATATTAAAACACTCCAACCCAAGTGTTCCACAAGCATTTGATGCTCCGTTACCAAATAGTCCGCAAATCGTAATGGTTGTCGGTGTCAACGGAGTTGGCAAAACGACCACAATTGGAAAATTGGCCCATCATTATAAACAAGCAGGGAAAAAAGTACTCCTTGGTGCCGCCGATACTTTTAGAGCAGGTGCCATTGATCAACTGCAGATATGGGCAGACCGTGTTGGGGTATCTTTAGTCAAGCAAGAAATGGGTAGCGATCCTGCTTCGGTAGCATTTGACACCCTCCAATCTGCAGTAGCGCAACAAGCTGATATTGTCTTTATTGATACGGCTGGCCGATTGCATAATAAAGTAAACTTAATGAACGAGCTGAGTAAAGTAAAAAGGGTAATGGACAAAATTGTTCCTGGTGCACCCCATGAGATACTCCTCGTATTGGACGGTTCTACAGGACAAAATGCATTTGAACAAGCCAAGCAATTTACCGCAGCAACAGATGTCAACGCCTTAGCGATAACCAAACTAGATGGTACGGCAAAAGGGGGTGTAGTTATGGGTATTTCTGATCAATTTCAAATACCGGTCAAATATATTGGTGTGGGAGAAGGAATGGAGGATTTACAACTCTTCGACTCGATGACTTTTATCGAAACCTTATTTGATGATACCTTTTAGTTATGCGAAATAAAATCAATGCTTTTTTGGGGCTAATACTTCTACTCGGAGCGTTATATCTGTTAGGTCCACGCGTTGAGAATCCCCAACTTGACAAACCTTATCCCGAAGTCCCAGACCTCAAAAACCTTGAAGCTTGGCTGGCACAAAAAGAATCTCAAAATCCCGATATCAAACCCAATAATGCCGCTGAGATAATTTTTTTTGATAGCCTGCCGCAAAAGACAAAAATCAGCGTGGTCTATCTTCATGGCTTCTCCGCCAGTGCAGGCGAAGGGATGCCTGGACATATCGAAATCGCAAAAGCCTTGAAAGCCAACCTTTATTTGCCTAGACTTTACGAACACGGCTTGGACAAAGAAGACCCTCTTCTGGATTTTACTGCAGAAAAATTTTTAGATTCTGCAAGAGAGGCGATCGCCATTGCTGCACAACTCGGAGAGCAAATCGTAGTATTGGGGACATCGACAGGAGGCACATTAGCTTTGCAATTGGCCGATCATCCTCAAATAGTGGCCTTGGGTTTGTATAGCCCCAATGTGGCCGTATATGACAGTCGGGTAGCGCTGCTTTCTAAACCTTGGGGGGTGCAACTTGCCAAATTGATTTCCAAAGGCAATTTTCATACCATGGATAAAATCACCGAAGAAAAAAAGAAATATTGGACCACTACCTACCGAGTAGAATCCGGACCACATCTTCAGAAACTCATTGATGTAACCATGCGTCCAAAGACGTTCCAAAAAGTGAAAGTACCCGTTTTTATGGGATATTATTATAAAAACGATAGTTTGCAAGACCAGGTTGTGTCTGTATCGGCAATGAAATCAATGTTTGCACAATTAGGCACCCCAGAACAAAACAAGCGACAACAGGCATTTCCAGACGCTGGTGACCATGTGATAATTGGCGCCATTACCAATCCAAACTACCAAGAAGTAGTAGCCGCAAGCATCGATTTCTTTACAGAAAAATTGATGCGATAATATCTAAAAACCCAAGGCCAATGCTCACTATGCTTTTTAAAAAACCGTTACACATTACGCTTCTTACACTCTTGGTGTTTTTTGCTTGTACCGAAAAACCGGTTCTAAAAATTTGGGAATCCTATGATGAAACTGCCGAAATAGCCACCAATGCAGACCACCCCATCAAAAGAATGCACTATAAGCGTTTGATTTCAAAGACTGCCGATCGCAACCTTCTCTTTAAGCCCTTCGAAAAAGCACTGACCAGATTTAGTGATGCACAATATGAAACCCTAAAACCTTTTATTTTAGAACAAGACATACCAACAATTCAAAAGCATATCGCCTCAGGAAACCTTTCTTACGAGACACTTACGCTTTTTTACCTCTATAGAATGTATCGTATTGAGCTGGATCGTGAGCGCTACCTCAATGCGCTGATTAGCCTAAATCCATCTGTGCTTGAAGAGGCTAAGGCTAAAGATGTTGCGTTCCAAAAAAATCCCAACCAACCCCCACTTTTTGGGATGCCAATTCTACTAAAAGATAACCTCAACACACAGGGTATCGCTACAACCGCAGGTGCTGCAGCTTTTGCAAACAACATTCCAGAGCAAGATGCGTTTATCGTTAATAAGCTTAAAGCAGCTGGGGCACTGATATTGGGAAAAGTCAATATGAGCGAATGGGCCTATTATTTTTGTTCGGGATGCCCCGTTGGATATAGTGCCTTGGGAGGTCAAACACTAAACCCCTATGGGCGGAAAAAATTTGAGTCTGGAGGATCCAGCTCCGGAAGTGGTGTCGCTGTTGCTGCCAACTATGCAGTAGCCGCAATAGGTTCAGAGACCTCAGGGTCAATATTATCACCCTCCGGGAAAAATGCGGTAGTCGGCCTCAAGCCAACAATAGGAACCTTGAGCCGTGGAGGGATTATCCCTATTTCCGAAACCCTAGACACAGCAGGGCCTATGACCAAGTTTGTTATTGATAACGCATTGTTATTTAATGCAATGTTAGGGCAAGATACCGACGATACGTATTCGTTTGATCGTCAGTCAATCGATATTGAAGCACTCAAAAACGCATCGGTAGCCGGTAGAAGAGTAGGGTATTTTGAATCCTATAAAGAAGATAGTTTGTATCAAAATGCCTTAGAGCAACTCAAAATTGCAGGGGCGCTTTTGATCCCCTTCGATCCACCAAAAATCAATTTTTCGGGCTTTAGAACCCTTTTGGATGTAGATATGAAAAAAGACTTGCCCAACTATATCAACCGCTATGCCAATCCCGACTTGGCTTTTGAAGACGTCGCGTCGATAATCGCCTTTAATGCAAAAGATACGTTGCTATATGCACCCTACGGACAAGCGCTTTTTGAAGGAATTGTTGCGGATACTACCCATGTCGAAGATTTTAAAAAACTCAGAAAGCGTTTGCAAGAAGAAGCCCAGCGCTATTTTGCAACCGCCATGGAAGCCAATGATATGGAGGTCGTTTTGTCAATTAATAATTATACAGCAGGCTATGCAGCAGCAGCCCATTATCCTGCTTTGACCGTGCCAATGGGTTTTTATCCAACGGGAGAGCCTGCAAATTTGACCTTTATAGCACCTTCTAAAAAAGAGGAAATCCTTTTTGAGTTTGCAGCTGCTTTTGAGCAAATGACCCACCATCGTAAACCACCCAATTTTTAAGGGGATGAGAACAAAAACTATAAAAAAAAATACCATTAACGTAATCACCTTGGGGTGCTCCAAAAACCTGTATGATTCTGAAGTGTTGATGGGCCAACTACGCGCCAATAACAAAGAAGTAGTTCATGAGGGAGCCGGAAATATTGTTGTGGTTAACACCTGTGGATTTATTGGTTCTGCTAAAGAAGAATCTGTCAATACCATTTTATCACAAATCGAAAAAAAGCAGCGTGGTGAGATTGATAAAGTATATGTAACAGGATGTCTAAGCGAACGCTATAAACCCGATTTGCAAAAAGAAATCCCTGAGGTTGATGCCTATTTTGGTACAACTAACTTACCACAATTGCTTAAAGTTTTGGGAGCCGATTATAAACACGAATTGTTGGGTGAGCGACTGACAACAACCCCCAAAAATTACGCCTATCTCAAAATTGCAGAGGGTTGCGACCGGCCCTGTTCTTTCTGTGCCATTCCCTTGATGCGTGGAAAGCATCGGTCTACGCCTATAGAAGATTTGGTGGCACAGGCTCAAAAACTTGCAGCCGATGGTGTCAAAGAACTCATATTGATTGCTCAAGACCTTACCTACTATGGGCTTGATTTGTATCAAGAACGGCGATTGGCAGCACTTTTACGCGCTTTGGTTCAAGTCAACGGCATCGAATGGATTCGCCTTCATTATGCATTTCCTACAGGTTTTCCCATAGATGTTCTTGAGGTGATGCGTAGCGAGCCCAAAATTTGTAATTATTTAGACATACCCTTGCAACATATTGCCGACCCAATTTTAAAGTCCATGCGACGCGGTACAACCAAAGCAAAAACCACAGCCCTATTGCACATGTTTCGAGAACAGGTGCCAGGCATTATTCTTAGAACCACACTAATTGTTGGTTATCCAGGAGAAACCGAAGCAGATTTTACGGTACTTAAAAATTGGGTAAAAGAAATGCGTTTTGAGCGTTTGGGCTGTTTTACGTATAGTCATGAAGAGCAAACCCATGCTTATCAGCTTGAGGACAATGTTCCTCAAGAAGTCAAAGAAGCCCGTGCAGCCGAAATTATGGAATTGCAAAGTGAAATTTCATTTGAACACAATCAAAATAAAGTTGGCCAAACCTATCGTTGTATGATTGATCGGGTAGAGGGTGGTTATTTTGTCGGTCGTACTGAGATGGACTCACCCGATGTGGACAATGAGGTATTGGTCGATGCCAAAAATCACTACCTCAAAGTCGGTGATTTTACTGATCTTAAAATTATAGAAGCTACAGCTTTTGATCTCTTTGCGATACCCGCGTCTTAATCGTTTAGAAAAAGGGCATTGACAACAAACAATTTTCCGTTTTCCCAAAAAGCACGGTACAGGGGATTGTCAACAAAATACGTTACATTTCCTCGACCCACTTTTTCTTGACCAATAACCAAAGACTCCTTTTGGAGCGGTTGTGCCTTTTGACCGATAAATCCAGAAAGTGGTGTTGCGTCTTGTGTTAGATAGACAACATTGTCACCTTCTTCTAATAATTCATACGCATCGGCAGATAATTTGAGGCTATAATAAACATCTTGATAACCCATGCCTAAGGGGTGGCTGCCATCAACAGTTGCTTGATAGATACTTCCTGTGGTCAGGTAGCTCATCGATTCGCGTTCACGAGCATCGAAGGGAAGTAACTTATCGATTTTTTCCTCAAGATTTTTCTTTTTAAGTGCAAACGGTTCTTGACCACTAAAGGCATCAAGCGCATTGTCAAAAGCCAAGATACGTCCTCCCTTTCGAAGCCAGTTCATTAATTTTTCCTTTTTATAGGGTATACTCAAAAGGTCATAACGTCCCGAGGGCATGATCAATACATCAATTTGATCCAAAACCCTGTCGGAGAGCTCTCCAACACGTACCTGATGAATTGGATAGTGAAGCTGTTGCTCAAAGAAGTGCCAGATTTCTCCATAGTTATACGAAGAGACATTGCCTTCTGCAAGAATTGCTACACGTGGTTTTTTGATCCACTGCAACAACTCAGACCCCATGTCGGGACCTTGTGCAGCGTAACCGGTTTGGATGGGTTCTAAACGTTTGCTAAACTGTGCTGCAATTTGACGCACTTCATCGGCATAATTTGGCCGATCGAGGTGGTCACCTCTAAAAATAAAGAGGCTTCCGTGCTTCCAATTTTTCCCTCCATTAGAAAGTGGGCTTAGTGTAAAGCGTACTTTGATATCTTCTTTGAGCAAGGCCGACAAAAATTGTCCGTCCTCAAAACTATCATAGGTGGCACCCCAGCCAATAGCATTTTCAGAATCCGGTTCCATTGGGTTGTTGCGGTTTTGTTTTTGAGTTGCCAATTTGCTGTTTGATGCCATGGCTTTAAGACCATAGGCGTAGGGCAGTGACCATGCCGTAATATCATAGGTTATTGAATCTTGTAACGCCGTGTTGGGCTCAAAGAGCACTTGGGCCATTTTACCTTTTACCTGATCGGCAGAAACCACCAATGCACCAGAATCAAAACGGGTGACTTTTGATTTTTTTTCTTGATAGTCGTACCCTTTTATCGGTTGGTTAGCGCTTAAATATTCGTAGTGAATTTGATGTAGATCCAGCAATCGTTTAAGTGGAGCAATTTTACCTGCCGATCCCTCCAAAATATAATTTTGGTACTTGGGTTGTTGATCCGAAAAATATTTTTGAAAGTTGGTGTTTAACAAGGTTTTATTTTTAGAAACGGTTTCAACCGTAGAAAGTGCTGTGGTATAGTGATGTTCGATCCGATCAATAAGGGTCAATTCGATGCCTTCGTCATTGTCAATTCCAAGTCCGGCACTGCCATTTCCGGCTTGTTCGTAGGTCATGCCAATAGCACCCAAATAGGTTGGGTAGGTATCCCCATAGCTGGGATACAAAAGGTCAAACCGTTCTTTG
>Ga0255768_10001100_pt1 | contig 28293 bp, 24 predicted proteins | sample 071ome_33_FD_179983 | JGI IMG/M metagenome (GOLD analysis project Ga0255768, IMG submission 179983) | Coastal salt marsh microbial communities from the Groves Creek Marsh, Skidaway Island, Georgia - 071412AT metaG (version 2) | ecosystem: Environmental > Aquatic > Marine > Intertidal zone >...
GCGCGATGTCCGCCCAAGGATCATCTCCCAACTGCTTCATCCCAAGCGAGACGCGGTTTCGTTCCCGATCGAACTTCAACACGCGCACCGTCACCTCGTCCCCGACATTGAGGGCCTCAGACGGATGCTTCACCCGTTTCCATGCGATATCGGTGATATGAAGGAGTCCATCCAGACCACCCAAGTTAACGAACGCCCCGTAATCGGTAAGGTTCTTAACTACGCCAGTAACTACCTGACCTTCCTCAAGATTCTCAAGAAGCGCACTACGCTCAGCCATCATCTCTTTTTCGACTACGGCGCGTCGGGACACGACCACGTTATTTCGAGCCTGGTCGAGCTTGATCACCTTGAATTCCAGCTCGCGATTCTCAAGATACGCAGAATCCGTTACCGGACGTACATCAGCCAGCGATCCCGGCAGGAACGCTCGAACCTCGTCAAGCGATACCGTAAACCCACCTTTCACTTTTCCGGTGAGAAAACCCGTAACAATAGATTCGTTCTCAAAGGCATTTTTCAAGACCTCCCACGATTTCGCACGCCGGGCGCGCTCTCGGGAAAGCCTGGTGTTGCCAAATCCGTCTTCAATCGCCTCGATGGCGACCTCGACCTGATCGCCAATTTGGATGGAAACCGATCCGTCTGCGTCTCTGAATTGAGTCGCAGGAATTTCCGATTCTGATTTAAGCCCGGCGTTTACGATAATGTAGTCGCCATTAATTTCGACTACCTCCGCCAGGATGACGGCGCCGGTTTGCATAACGGCGTTTTGCAGGCTTTCTTCAAGGAGTTGTTCAAAGTTTTCTGACATGATGATAAGGAGGGTGTACCGTAGAACAGCTACGGCAGAGTTAGACGTGAATTTCAGCTGACCGAGGTCAGCCCCCAAAAGATTCCCGATACGAAACGCACTTAACCCTTAATGGTCATTGACCCAGGCGGGCCCGGACCATTGCCAGCGATTCGGAAAGTACTTCCTCGCGACTTTTGTGCGAGGTATCAATCACCACCGCATTGTCGGCGGGAGCGAGAGGAGACACCGCGCGGTGCGTGTCCTTATAATCTCGCTCTGCGATCTCGTTCTCGAGGCGCGAGAGGTTAACATCAAAACCCTTTTCCTTCAACTGTTTATAGCGTCTTTGTGCTCTAACTTTTGGTGAAGCCTGGAGGAAAAGCTTCAAAAAGGCGTCGGGAAAAACGACCGTTCCCATATCTCGACCATCCGCCACAAGACCCGGGGGGCGTCGGGCCGCCCGTTGATGGGCGAGCAGAAGCTTTCGGACCGGCGGCGCCGCGGCAAAAACCGACGCGACTTTGCCACCCTCTTCTCCTCGCACGGTCTCACTTACATCGACCCCCTCGACCAGAATCCGGATTTCTTGCTCGACTGTCTGAAACTGAATCAAAGCGGCGAGATCAAGGGCCATCATCACCTCTTCATCGTCAACGCCAATGCCCCGCTTCGTTGCTAAATAGCCAAAGGCACGATAGAAGGCTCCACTATCGAGGATATGCCATTGCAACGCGGCAGCCAGCGCACCGGCGACGGTTCCCTTGCCGGTACCGCTTGGACCATCAATGGTGATTACGGGGGGTCTAAGCGCTGACATAGTCCCCGACCCCCTCCGTCACCTGCATACCTATGGACTCAGCGAGCCGCGCAAATCCGGGAAACGAGGTGGCGACGTTGTCGGAATTAAGAATCGTGACGAGATTTTCCGAGACGCTGCCGGCGACTGCAAAGGCCATGGCAATTCGATGATCGCCATGGCTTTCGACCACGCCCTGATTAAACACGCCGCCTTGGATATCCATCCCGTCGGGAAACTCAACTGCCTCGATCCCGAGCGTCTTCAGGCCATTCACCATCGCGGCGATTCGGTCGGACTCTTTTACCCGTAACTCTGCTGCCCCACGGATCCGCGTTTGCCCTCTCGCCGCCGCCGCCGCAACAGCGAGAATTGGAAACTCGTCAATCGCGTTCGCGACCAACTCCCCCGGTACCTCAATCCCTCTCAAGGGGGCGTATCGGACCCGAATATCGCAGACGGGCTCGAGAGCGGATTCCCGATGGGCGGTGAGTGCGATATCAGCGCCCATCATTTTGAGGATCTTAAGCACAGCGCTCCGTGTTGGATTGATTCCCACATTCTGCAGAACCAGGTCACTACCCGGGCTCAGGCTTGCTGCCACGAGAAAAAACGCAGCAGACGAGATATCCGACGGAACGTTAAAGTGTTGCCCCGTAAGACTCATTGAGCCCTGGACTTCACAGGGATTCGTTTTTCTAAACCCGGTGTTAGAAAACGCTGAAAGCATCCTCTCGGTGTGGTCGCGAGTGAGGACAGGCTCCTCGACTCGAGTAGTCCCGTCAGCGAATAGCCCCGCTAACAGCAGCGCCGATTTAACCTGAGCGCTCGCAACGGGCAGGCGATAGTTGATCCCGGTCAACTGCCGCTGGCCAGAAATTTGTAGGGGCGCACAGCCGTTAAGAGACTCAATGTGCGCCCCCATCTCAACTAGCGGATCGATCACGCGCTTCATCGGGCGGCGGCTCAACGACTCATCACCGGTGAGAACTGAATCGAAAACCTGACCTGACAAAAGACCTGACAGCAGGCGCATAGAGGTGCCGGAGTTTCCAAGATAAAGCGCGTCCGCAGAGCGCTGTAACCCCATCTTCCCAACCCCTTGAATTCGAATCACTCCCTGATCCGGACCCAGTATCTCTACCCCAAGCGCCTTGAAGGCGCCGATCGTAGCCAGGACATCTTCACCCTCAAGGATCCCGCTTATCTCCGAGACGCCCTTCGCTATCGATCCGAATATCACGGACCGATGACTTATTGACTTGTCTCCCGGCACGGTGACTGTGCCGGACAACGCCCCCGCGCGTCTTGAGATCAAATGGGTCATTGAGATTTTAGGGCGTCGCCTTCCCGCCAGCCAGGCGATCCCGAAGGCGCTTGGCTTTTATAAACCAGGCCTCAAGTCCCGCCGAATCCTTCGCGCTGATGAGGCTTTGTAGGTCAGAGAGAATTTTTTTCTGCCCCTCAATCAGAGAAAGAACTTCCCTTTCGTTATCCAGAAATATGTCCCGCCACATGACCGGATCGCTCGACGCGATACGCGTGATATCCAAAAAACCTCCGGCGGCCATGTCCAGTAAATCATCAAGACCGTCCTGCCGGGCGAGTTGCGCCATGAGAGCGTAGGCCGTCACATGAGGAAGATGGCTGATCATACCCAGTGAACGATCATGCGCCTCCGGGTGCATTGTCTTGAGCCTTGCGCCGACAGTAGTCCACATATCCGCTACCTGTTTCAGGGCCTCAGGGTCAGTCTCGTCGACCGGGGTAAGCACCGTCCAATGATCGACAAAAAGCTCTGGATGCGCAGCGGACGGGCCGCTTTTCTCGCTTCCCGCAATGGGATGAGCCGGAACAAAATAAGGGAACTGTTCCCCCAGTGCCGACCGCGCGGATTGAATCACGCTGGTCTTCGTGCTCCCGACGTCGGAAATTACCGCCCGCGCCGGCGCGTGCCACTTGAGCTGTGCGAGGAGGCCATCGATCGCGCCCACTGGGGACGCGATCACAATCACGTCAGCGTCCTTAACGACCGTCTCAAGGGCTGTGCTCGCGTAATCAACAAGGCCAAGGTCAATGGCTTTGTCCAAATTAGCCTGACTGCGCCCGAACCCCCAGACCCGATCCACGCAACCCGCTTTCTTCAGCCCTGCCGCGAGGGAGCCTCCGATCAGGCCCACGCCGAGGATAGCAACGTTCCCCAGCGATACCGACTTTGCAGAGTCATTCACCTCAATTTGCGCGACATTCTAGAAGCGCTGACCGTAGCGTCTCGATGAGTCGCTCGTTTTCCTGCGGGGTACCGATCGTAATACGCAGGTGCTCAGGCAGTCCGTAATTTGCAACTGGACGCACAATAACGCCCATACGCAACATGGCGTCATAAACCTTCTGCGCATGCGGTCCCACTCGGACACAAATGAAGTTAGCGGCTGATGGTATCGATTCAATACCCATTTCAGTACAGGCGACAATCAGACGCTCCAGTCCATTCTTATTCTCAAGAACGCTCTGAGCCACGAAATGTTGATCCTCAAGCGCGGCTTCAGCAGCAACGAGCGCAAGGGCGTTCACGTTAAATGGCTGCCGCACACGGTTGAGAATGTCTGTCACGTCCTCAGACGCTACGGCATAACCCACACGCAACGCCGCAATGCCATAGGCTTTTGAAAAAGTCCGCGTCACGATCAGATTGGGAAATCGATCCAAGAACGTGAGACCATCCTCATGGTCGAGTTCGGCGGCGTATTCCACGTAAGCCTCGTCGAGGACCACCAGGGTGTCTTTGGGGATATCCTCCAAGAATGCAAGCAACTGTGCGCTCGTAAGGTGCGTACCGGTCGGATTGTTCGGGTTTGCGATGAATACCAACTTTGTATCACTGCGGATTGCTTCTCGCATCGCCTTCAAGTCGTGTCCATACTGTCGGGCCGGCGCGATCGCAATATGGGCGTCCACACTTTTGGCTGCGAGGTAATACACGGCGAACGCGTGCTCAGAAATGACGACACCCTGACCGGGACCTGCGAAGCAGCGCGTAATAATCTCGAGCACATCGTTAGAGCCGTTGCCGAGGGTGATCTGATTAGGTCGAATCCCGAGAAACCTGGACAGTTTTGACTTCAGCGAGAAACCGGACCCATCCGGATAGCGCGCCAGGTCTGACAGCGCCGTTTTGAGAGCACCCGCAACAAGAGGACTCGCCCCTTTTGGGTTCTCGTTCGAGGCGAGTTTAATAATGCCCGAGATGCCGAGTTCCCGCTCTAACTCCTCGACAGGCTTGCCCGGCTGATAAGGTTGGAGTCCTCGAACGCCGTTTGTGACTCGGTCTTGAATGCTCATGGCATAGCCTAGGACGTGCGCGGATAAGAACCGAGCACTCGGAAAAACGCACAGTCCTTCTCAAGCTGATCAAGGGTTTTGGCGACGTCAGGGTCATCAATATGGCCCTGGATGTCAATAAAGAAGACGTACTGCCAAAGCGCGGATTTCATAGGCCGTGACTCAATACGCGTCATGCTAATACCAGCCGACGCCAGTGGTTCTAACAGTGAGAGCAGCGCGCCGGCCCGATCCGCGTTGGCAACGGCCAGGCTTGTCTTGTCCCTACCGCTCGAGCGAACGCCCTCCTTCGACAGCACCAGAAAGCGGGTGGTGTTCCCTCGTACGTCCTCTATCGACCTCGCCGCAATGTGGAGCTCGTACAACTGAGCAGCTGACTCGGAGGCCACCGCCCAAAGCTGAGGATCGGTCGATGCCATTCTTGCCGCCTCTGCGGTACTCGAAACCGCGACTTGCGTGACTCCGGAGTAGTTTTCAGAGAGCCAGTCGCGGCATTGCGCCAGCGCCTGCTCATGGCCCGCTATGCGAGTCGGATGATCGTTTAGCGACTGACACAATAGATTATGCGAAATCCGTAATTCCGTTTCATTGCAAATGGTCAACGGCGAGTCGAGCAGCAGATCCAACGTGGCGTTGATCCCCCCCTCGGTTGAGTTTTCGATAGGCACAACACCAAACTGGGCATCGCCTGATTCGACCACGCGAAACACGTCCTTGATGCTTGACGCTTCCAGCACCGCGATCTGTTGACCAAACACGTTACGTGCCGCTTGTTCGCTATAAGTCCCTTGCGGCCCCAGGGCCGCGACTCGCAACTCTCCCTCTGCAGCACGCGCAGCCGAGATAATCTCCCGAAAAATGGCGCGAATCGAGGCCGGAGTTAACGGGCCTGAATTGCCGTCAATCAATCGCTGGATGATCTGCGCCTCACGCTCGGGACGGTAAATACCTCGGTTCCCGCCTGCCTTGTTACGACCAATCTGCGCCGCCAGTTCAATTCGATCGTTTACCAGGCGCGTCAACTTGTCGTCGATCTCATCGATCTGTCGCCGAAGCTCGTCGATATTTTCAGTCTTGGCCATAACAAGATCGCCGCGCGATCAAAGGAGAAAATAACCGTCCCGCGGTAGGAGTCCCGGGGCGCGCGATGATATCACGCGCTTTTGGCCCTGTTGTACTGCCCGGGAGGAAAGACGTGGTGGCGCTACGAGACAGGCGCCGTTTCTGCGGGTGACACACTCTCTTCGTCATTGGCTGGCTCATCGACCGTGCTTAGGCTGACCAGGGTTTCCTCCTCTTCGAGGCGGATGAGACGAACACCCTGGGTGTTTCGCCCGACTGTAGGGATTTCCGCAGCCCGCGTGCGGACAAGGCGGCCGCCTCCAGTGATCAGCATAAGATCATCTGTGTCCACAACCTTTTCAGCGCCAATCAGAGCGCCGTTCCGGCCGCCCACCTGGATCGCGATAACACCTTGACCCCCGCGGTTCTTCAGTGGGAAGTCGGAGAGAACAGAGCGCTTCCCAAACCCGTTTTCGGTTGCGACCAGGACACTATTTGCATGACCGGTATCGCCCGAATCGCTACCGCTATCAAAGATCAACATGGAAATCACGTCGTGATCGTCCTTAAGGTTTAGGCCACGCACCCCTCTCGCGGTTCGCCCCATCTCCCGCACCTGAGACTCGGCGAATCGAACGGCCTTTCCGCCTGAGCTAAACAGCATAATCTCAGAACGACCCGAGGTCAGAGCCACTTCCACCAGTTCGTCGCCCTCTACCAGATCCACAGCAATCAATCCAATCGAGCGAGGACGAGCAAACTTTTCAACCGCGCACTTTTTTATGATGCCGCGGCGGGTGACCATGCAAACGAATCCCGATTGCGCAGCGCCATTGATTGGCAGAACCGCCGTAATGCGTTCCCCCTCGCCAAGTGGAAGCAGATTAACGAGCGGCCGGCCCCGCGCCTGGGGCCCGGCGACTGGAAACTGATACACCTTCAACCAATAGACCTTCCCAAGGTTCGAAAAGCACATGACCGTATCATGCGTGTTCGCAACAAATACCCGCTTTACAAAGTCTTCTTCTTTGGTGCGGGTCGCCACACGGCCCTTGCCGCCGCGTTTTTGGGCCTGGTAATCAGAAACAGGCTGCGACTTGGCGTATCCCTCATGAGACAGCGTCACTACCCGATCTTCCGGAGTAATTAGGTCTTCGTCCTCGAGATCCTCGTGATGCTCTCGAATCTCCGTGCGACGCCCATCGCCGTATCTGGTCTTTATGTCCACGAGCTCTTCGCGAATCACCTGCATCAGGCGATCGGGATTCTCAAGAATATCCAGATACTCTCGGATCCGCTTGAGCACATCAACGTATTCCTCTCTGATTTTGTCCTGCTCAAGTCCGGTCAGACGATGTAAGCGAAGATCCAGGATTGCCTGAGCCTGTACGGGCGACAACCGATAGCCGTCAGGCGTCATACCAAACCCGGGGCCGGCGTCTTCCAGCGAGCCCTCCTGAAGTCGAGACGCTTCTAACATCTGGTTTACCACGTCCGATGACCACGCGCGTTCAAGTAGCGCAGATTTGGCCTCCGCGGGATTGGCAGCCTTTTTGATTAGCTCTATAACCGGATCGATATTGGCCAGCGCAACCGCAAGCCCCTCCAACAAATGTCCTCGTGCCCTTGCCTTCTTAAGATCGAACAGCGTTCGACGCGTGACCACCTCGCGTCGATGGCGGATAAAGTCCTCAAGCAATTCAGGCAGCGTAAAGAGCCTCGGTTGGTTATTTCGAAGCGCAACGAGGTTAATCCCGAAGACTGTCTGCATCTGGGTATGCTGGTATAAATTATTTAGCACCACCTCGGGGTTCTCACCCTTTCTCAGCTCGATCACCACTCGCATTCCGGATTTATCCGATTCATCCCGCAGGCCGGAGATGCCCTCGATTTTTTTATCTCGAACCAACTCCGCGATTTTCTCAAGAAGACGAGCCTTGTTAACCTGATAGGGAAGCTCGGTCGCGATCAGCGCGACTCGATCGGCCCCCGCCATTTTCTCTGTCTCAACCCGAGCGCGGACATAGATGCGGCCTCGACCCGTTCGGTACGCCTCGCGGATTCCGCGACTGCCATTGATGATGCCGCTGGTGGGGAAATCGGGGCCGGGAATAATCTCTAGCAACCGTTCTAGACTGACCGCTGGATCATCAATGATGGCGAGACATCCGTCGATGGCTTCAGAAAGATTGTGCGGCGGGATATTCGTCGCCATACCTACCGCGATACCGGCAGAACCATTGACCAACAGGTTGGGAAACCGCGCCGGCAGTACGGCAGGCTGGCTCTCGGTCTCATCGTAGTTCGGTACAAAATCGACCGTCTCACGATCCAGGTCGTCCAAGAGTTCATGCGCGATCCGAGCAAGACGGATCTCGGTGTAGCGCATCGCAGCAGGAGCGTCGCCGTCGACCGAGCCAAAGTTACCCTGCCCGTCGACAAGCGGGTATCGCAGCGAGAAAGGCTGGGCCAGCCGGACGATCGCATCGTACACGGCTGAGTCGCCATGCGGATGGTATTTACCGATGACGTCACCGACCACGCGGGCGGACTTCTTATACGCCTTGTTCCAATCGTTGCCGAGCTCCGCCATCGCATACAGCACCCGGCGATGGACCGGCTTCAACCCGTCGCGCACATCAGGCAAAGCGCGCCCCACGATCACGCTCATCGCATAATCAAGATAGGACTGACGCATCTCCTGCTCTAAATTAGCAGGGAACGTTTCTTTGGCTATATCATCCATTAGGCAAAAACACCCTCGCTAGGACCTGTTTTTCTATGAGGTGTATGCCCGGATTTAAGACGTGAACGGGCGAGAAAACTGGGCTATTTTTATACCCGAAATTTTACCACAGCGAGGGCATTTTTCGGAGAAAATGCGCCCCAAAAAGCACCTAAAAAAGCCGGCACGAATGGCTGGGTCGATCGGGCTTCGGGATTCCTAAAGTGTGGACGACACGACGTCCATAATGGCCCCAATCCACGGCGTGATCGCCACAACGAGAACGGCGTTTGCCGTCAACACCCAAAGCACGCTGGGACGGTAGCCGCGCGCTGATGCCGCTAGTAAATCCTCACGCGGCGCATCAAAGTACATCAACTTAATGACACGAAGATAGTAGAACGCGCCCACCACAGCAAATAGGACTGCCGCGACGACGACCGCCAAAAACCCGGCCTCTACTACCGCTTGAAGAATGAGAAGTTTTGCAAAGAATCCAGCCGTCGGGGGAATCCCCGCTAGCGAAAAGATAGCCAGAAGCATCAGAAAGGCAAGCCATGGATGCCTCTGGTTAAGACCCTTTAGGTCATCTAACTGATCAGACTCGAACCCGTCGCGCGATAAAGCAAGCATGACGCCGAAAACCGCTAAAGTGGTAATTGCATAAATCAACGCATACATCATTGATGCGGCGTAGCCGCTAGTTGTAGCAGAGGCGAAGCCCAGCAACAGGAACCCCATGTGCGAGATCGTCGAGTAGGCCAGCATGCGCTTCAGGCTGGTCTGGGCGATCGCGATAACGTTGCCGAGCGCAATCGAAAAAATACCGGTCAGCAACAGAATGTCCTGCCAGATCTCGATCCAGCCACCGAGCCCTTGTTCGAGCAGTCGATAAAGAATCGCAAATGCCGCGAGCTTAGGAACCGCCGAAAGGTACAACGTCGTTCCGGTGGCCGATCCCTCATAGACATCTGGAACCCACATATGAAACGGGACAGCCCCTAGTTTGAAAAGTAAGCCTGCGATAACCATCACAACGGCGAGCATGAGTGGCAGGCTTGTCGGTAGCAGTGTGGTCAAACTATTGGCGCTGATCGAGGCCAGCGACAGCGTCCCAGTAAGGCCGTACAGCAAGGACATGCCGTAAAGCAGGAGACCCGACGCCAATGCACCGAGAATAAAGTATTTCATCGCCGCTTCGGCAGCCTGCACCGCATCGCGCTGCATCGCGATCATTCCGTACAGACACAAGGCCAACAGCTCAACGCCCACATACAATGTGAGTAAGTGAGCCGAGCCGATCATCGTCATCATTCCCACCACGCCGAACAGTGCGAGCGTGAGATACTCCACTCGCCAAATGTCGCGAGCCTGGCTATAGCGTTGCGCATAGAACAATACGCCAGCAGCAAGAAAACAGCTCATACCCCGCAACAGGGCGGCCGCGGAGTCCGAGATTACCAGGCCGTTTAATCCAATCAACGGCGGATTGTTGATCTGCCCAAACGCAAGGCCGCCCGATATCAATAAAGCGATCAACGACAATGGCCACGCCAGCGCGCATGCCCGAGCGGGCTTGATAAAGAGCTCAATGAGAAGAACGAGACATGCCGCACCCGACAGGAAAATCTCTGGCGCGATGAGATTGAGATGAAGATTGGCGAGGGTCATCATAGCTTGGTTACCGCCAAGTGCGTCAGCAGATGCTGGACTGACGACTGCATCACCTCAAGCAAGGGGGCCGGCCACACCCCTACCAGCAGCACAGCAGCAGCCATGGTCGACAGCATCCAGAACTCTCGCCGGTTGAGATCCGAGAGGGCTTCGACCTCGGTATTTTTGATCGCGCCAAACACCACTCGCTTGACCATCCAGAGCGTGTAGGCGGCGCCAACAATCAGCGTAAGCGCCGCGATCGTTGCATAAAAACCGCTTACTGAGAATGTGCCCAAAATAACCAGAAACTCGCCCACAAATCCGGACGTACCTGGAAGGCCGGCATTTGCCATAGCGAAGAACACCATGAAAAAGGCGAATACCGGCATCACCTTGATCACGCCTCCATAAGTCGCTATCTCTCGCGAGTGCAGCCGATCGTAAAGAACGCCCACACAAAGAAACATGGCGCCCGAGACAAATCCGTGCGAGATCATTTGCACCACAGCCCCTTCCATTGCCTGGGTGTCAAAAACAAAAAACCCTAATGTAACGAAACCCATATGGGAAATTGACGAATAAGCAATGAGCTTCTTCATGTCCCGCTGCACGAGAGCCACCAGGGCGATGTACACCACGGCCACCAGTGAAAGCGTCACTACGAGCCAGGCTAGATCAGCAGCCGCATCGGGGGCGATCGGCATTGCCAGACGCAAAAACCCGTAGGCACCCATCTTAAGCGTAATGGCGGCCAAAATAACCGAACCGCCAGTAGGTGCCTCAACATGGGCGTCAGGAAGCCAGGTATGTACCGGCACCATAGGCACTTTGACTGCAAACGCGGCAAAGAACGCGAGAAAAATAAGTGTCTGCACCGAGTTTGAAAGCGGGAAGGCATGGAAAGCAAGAATGTCGAACGATCCACCGGTGGCGTTGTATAGGAACAAAAGCGCAACCAGCATCAAAAGCGATCCCAGTAAGGTGTACAAAAAGAATTTGATCGCTGCGTACACACGATTCGGTCCGCCCCACACCCCGATGATCAGGAACATCGGAATCAGCATGGCTTCCCAGAAGAGGTAGAAGAGGATGCCATCGAGGGCGCAGAACACGCCAATCATCAGACCCTCCATGATTAAAAACGCTGCAAAGTATTGCGCGACGCGCGTTCTTATGACCTCCCAGCCCGCGATCACCACAACCATTGTGAGCACGGTGGTCAGCAGGATAAGGGGAAGCGAAATCCCATCAATCCCCAGGTAGTACTCGATATGGAAACGGGAAATCCAGTCACCCCTCTCGACGAACTGCATTTGCGCCGTGCCGCGGTCAAACCTTGCCCAAAGGCAGGCGCTGGCGAGGAAGGTCACCACAGACCCTCCCAGGGCAATCCAGCGGGCCGCTGGGGCGCGCCGGTCCTTTCCTGTCAACAGCACCAGAGCACCCACCAGGACAGGAGCCCAAATGAGAAAGGAAAGCAGATGACCGTCAAAAATTTCCACGATTTCCAGCCGTCAAGCGAAGAAAAGCCAGGACATCAGCCCTACCAGGCCAATGATCATCGCAAAGGCGTAGTGATAGACGAAGCCACTCTGAAGTCGTCTAACCAGAAGAGAGGACTTGTTGACCAGCGCAGCAGATCCGTTTACCAGCCACCCGTCAATTACGGTACGATCACCCCACTGCCAAAGTTGCTCGCCCAGCCAGCGTGATCCATCGGCAAATACCTTTTGATACAGCTCGTCGAATCCGTACTTATTCAAAAACACCCGGTACACCCGATTAAAACGCGCCGCGAGCATGTCGGGCCAATCTGGCTTCAAAGAGTAAAAGACCCACGCCAGCACGATACCCAAGACCGCCAGCCAGAACGGTATCGACACAGGCACGTGGGTTAGCATGCCGGCGGCGGTTAGCGCCAATCCGTCCTCACCCACCGGTAGGGCCGACACGCTGTCCCGCAGCAAGGATCCATCAAAGACCGGTCCTACCAAAACAAACCCTGCGATCACAGAAGGGATGGCGAGCAGCACCAACGGCAACGTCACTACCCAGGGCGACTCATGCAGGTGCTCCCGGGTATGCGAATCAACCCTCGAAGGCCCATGAAAGGCCATAAACACAAGGCGGAAAGAATAAAAAGCCGTGAGTATGACTCCCAAAAGAACGGAGACATATGCAAAACCGGCTCCGGGCACGCTGGAATGATGTACCGCCTCGATGATCGCATCCTTCGAAAAGAAGCCAGCGAAAGGCGGGATTCCGGCAAGCGCGAGACTGCCGACTAAGCACGTCATGTAGGTAATTGGCATTACCCGTCGAAGCCCTCCCATGCGCCGCATATCCTGCTCATGATGCATCGCAATGATTACTGACCCTGCCGCCAGGAAAAGTAACGCCTTGAAAAACGCATGGGTCGCTAGATGAAAGATGGCAATCGAATAGGCGGACACGCCAAGTGCGACTGTCATGTATCCAAGCTGGGACAATGTGGAATAAGCGACTACCCGCTTAATATCAGTCTGTACGACCGCCACAAAGGCCATTAACAATGCGGTCAGCGCGCCAACAATCAATACCGTGGACGACGCCACGACCGACATTTCGTAAAGCGGTGACATGCGAGCTACGAGAAAAATACCGGCCGTGACCATAGTGGCGGCATGGATGAGCGCCGAGATAGGTGTCGGACCTTCCATCGAGTCCGGCAACCAGACATGTAGCGGTACTTGAGCGGATTTACCCATCGCCCCGACAAAGAGTAGTAAGCAAATCACAGTAATGGCGCCCCACTCAACACCCCAAGGCCCCTCGAACACTTCGAGTTTGGCTGAAGGCGCCGCCTTAAAAACCTCGGCGTAATCAAGCGTGCCAAAGAGGCTGAGAACCGCCGCGATTCCCAGAATAAAACCAAAATCCCCGACTCTGTTAACAAGGAACGCTTTCAGGTTGGCGCGGACAGCCGACTCACGTTCGTACCAGAACCCAATCAACAAATAAGACACGAGCCCAACGCCTTCCCAGCCGAAAAAGAGCTGAAGGAAATTGTTGGACATCACCAACATCAGCATCGCAAACGTAAACAGGGCGATGTAGCCGAAGAACCGGCTGTAACCGGGATCTTCCGCCATGTAACCAATGGTGTAGATGTGCACCATCAGTGAGACAAAGGTCACGATAACCATCATCACGGCCGATAAGGGATCGATCAGAAAGCCAATTTCAAATTGGATGCCTCCGCTGACCGCCCACGTGTACACCGGGCCGTTGAAATACCCGCCGTGGAAAACATCCCAGGCGACCCAGCAGGAGAGCACAAATGCGGATCCCACGCCAGCAATAGCCGCCCGATGAGAATGGGTCCGGCCAATCCGCGAGCCGAGAAATCCTGCCCCCACGGCTGCTGCGAGGCATAGCAACGGGATCGCGAGATATACAAGCTCAAGGTTTTGCATTCGTTCAATCAGCCCTGAAGCCGGTCAAGATCCTGAACGTTGATAGAGCGCCGCGTTCGAAACAGCACGATCAAAATGGCGAGGCCAATTGCAGCCTCAGCAGCGGCTACCGTGAGAATAAAGAAAACGAATACCTGTCCCGATAAGTCGCCAAGATAGTGGGAGAACGCCACAAAGTTCATGTTTGCTGCCAACAAGAGCAGTTCAATCGCCATCAGGATAATGACGAGATTTTTTCTGTTTAAAAAGATCCCAACGACACTGATAGCAAACAACAGCGCGCCGACGATCAAATAATGGGACAACGGAATCACGCGTCCTCCTCGGGGCGAGTCGGGAGCGTTACAAGACGTACTCGATCTTCCTTTCGAACCTTGACCTGTTGCTCTGGTGCCTGGTAGCGAGTCACGGGCCGGCGGCGCAATGTCAGAGCGATAGCGGCGACGATAGCAACAAGCAGGATTACCGCTGCCAACTCAAAAGCAAACACATAATCGGTATAAACCAAAGACCCCAGCGCCTTGGTGTTACTGTACTCGGCTATCTGACCTGCTGGCCTGGGCAGACTCTCGGCCGAGAACTCTTTAGAAAACATCACCAAGCCCAGTTCGCCCGCCATCAGTACCGCGACAATGAGGCCCAAGGGGAGATAATTGGTGAAGCCGGCTCTCATTTTCGCGATGTCGATATCCAACATCATGATCACAAAAAGGAACAACACCATTACAGCACCCACGTAAACCAGCACCAACGCGATCGCCAGAAATTCCGCCTCCAGTGTCAACCAGAGACAGGCGGCGCTGAAGAACGCCAGAACCAAAAACAACGCGGAACGGACTGGGTTGCGTACCGTTACCACCAACAGACTCGAAACGATCAGAATCGCCGCAAAGAGATAAAAAATAAACTGAAGAAACGTCATGGTCTACCGGTACGGTGAATCCGCCTGCCGCGCCCGCGCAATGGCGGGTTCGTGCGTGTCCCCAATCTGCAGGAGATCTTGCTTGCTAATCGTCCCTGACGCGCCGGTTTCAAAGTGATATTCATGAATATCGGTTAACACAATGGAATCGACCGGACAGGCCTCTTCGCAGTAACCGCAATAAATGCATTTGAAAAGGTCGATGTCGTATCGGGTCGTTCGACGAGTGCCATCATCCCGCTCCTCCGATTCAATGGTGATCGCGAGGGCCGGGCATACCGCTTCACACAACTTACAGGCGATGCAGCGCTCTTCGCCATTCGGATAACGCCGTAACGCATGTAACCCCCGGAATCGGGGTGACTTGGGCGTCTTCTCATCCGGGTACTGAACGGTGAATTTTTTCTTAAAGAAATACCCGCCGGTTACAGATAGCCCCCGAATCAATTCAGGCAACAACCAGGTTTTTATGAATCTCGAGATCATGGCGATATTTTGATGATCAGGCGAACCAGTAACCCACGGGCGTGAAAAATCGGGCGACCCCAATGACCACAATCCAGACAAGCGTCACGGGGATAAAGACTTTCCAGCCGAGACGCATGATTTGATCGTATCGATAGCGTGGAAACGTAGCCCGAAACCACAAGAACAAAAAAGCCACTCCCGCCAACTTTATAAAAAACCAGCCGATCGCCGGAATCCAGGTAAACGGTGCAAAGGGCAACGGTGCCTGCCATCCTCCGAGAAACATGATGACCGTCAACGCCGAAATAAGAATCATGTTCGCATATTCAGCGAGGAAAAATACCGCGAAACCCATACCTGAATAATCCACATGAAAGCCAGCAACAATCTCCGATTCCCCTTCCGCCACATCGAAGGGCGAACGGTTTGTCTCAGCGACGCCGCTTATTAGATAAACAATAAAGAGCGGGAACAGCGGCAGGAAATACCATTGATGGATGCCACCCGACTGAGCCAGCACAATCTCTCTCAGATTTAAGGAGCCCGCGGCCATCAGGACACCCACTAAGGCGAACCCCATGGCAATCTCATAAGCCACGATTTGCGCCGCTGAACGCATAGCCCCCAGAAAGGCGTATTTGGAGTTGGATGCCCAACCGGCGATCACCACACCATAGACACCCATTGACGTCAATGCCAGCACATAAAGCAAGCTGGCATCGATATCCGCAAGCACCAAGGTGTCGGTAAATGGGATCACGGCCCAGGCCCCGAGGGCGGGCGCCAGCGCAAGGACGGGCGCGATGACAAATAGATAGCGATCCGCGTTGGTCGGAATAATCATTTCCTTAAACATCAGCTTAACCGCGTCCGCGATGGGCTGAAGTAGGCCCCGAGGCCCCACGCGATTAGGCCCAATGCGTACATGCATATAGGCAATGACTTTTCTTTCCGCCAATGTGTAATAGGCGACCGCGGCCAGAAGCGGCAGGATAATGGCGCCGATCTTCAATCCCAGTTGCAGCACCAGGGGTAAAGAATCCCAGACGTAAACAACTAACTCAACCATCAGTAGACGCCCGTTTTACCGATACGACCGAAGCGGAGCCGAAGCGGCTCGTGGAAAACTGACCCAGCGGGATGCCGATACACCCCTTAAGGACCGCAGGGTCTGCACGCACCGCGAGTCGGTTCGTGCGATCACCATCGGTAATCTGGATCAAGTCACCGTCGCCGCACCCCAGGGCTGCCATATCGACAGGATTCATTTCGCAGGCTCTGGCCCGCTCGGCGTCGAGGGTTTTGCTAAGCGCTTGTGCCCGTCGAACAATCGGGTCTCCCGAATAAAGGGGGAGAAAATGAACGCACGAAAAGCCATAGCGATCGGTCTCGGTCGCACTATTTGTCAACGCGTCGCCCACCTCAAGGCTGTCGGAAACATCGAACCGGGCCCGAGGCGGCGGGGGCGGTGAGAGGGTTGCCAGCACCTCGCCGACATCCTGGTAATCAAACCCGGGAAGCGAGAGAAAGTTACCCAACACGCGCAAGACCTTCCAACCCGGCCGGGCTTCGCCTTTGGGCTCAAGCGCCGGTCGCGAAAACTGCACCCGCCCATTGAGATTCATAAAACTTCCGGCAGACTCCGAAAAGGGTGCCACTGGCAGCACAACGGTTGCCTGTTCAGGTACGCCCGAGCGGAAGGCACTAAAACAAAGGACATGTCCTGCTCGACTCATGAGCTCATCCAAACCCTTCGAGTCATGATGATCCGTAGCCGGTTCCAGCCCATAGAGCACCACGGTTTTCGGGCTCGCCCCCAGCATACTCGAGGCGTTGAATCCTGGCGTCGCTGAGCGTTCTCCACCTGCTACCCGATGAGGAACAGCGCCCGTCCACCAGGCCCCTGCCCCATTGCACGGAACCAGCGTACCGAAACTCGCTTGCGTTAATTCGGAAAGAATGCTGCCCAAGATCCGTAGATGGGCACCGTGTCGGTGCGACAGCGCTTGCTCGCCAAGCAAGACGGCTTTCGCCCCACCGCCTTCACTGAGTGTCGCACGCAAGCCCGCTAGTCGATCCGGTGAAATCAAATCAGACTCAAGATGGCGTAGTGCCGCTGGAATCCGCTCGCGGCCTCCTTCGAAAGAACACACCAGCTGATAGAGCCCGCCCGCCAGATCCTTAGGCTTTAGGACCAACTCGTGGTCGACGCGAAAATTGGCGTCTACCGCTCGCTGGCCGAGCACACCAACACACCCTCCCGCTTCTGTCATTTCCCGAATACGAAGTCCCAGTAACGGGATTTCCTTTCTCGGATTAGCGCCAATCAACAGCAAGCTCGACAGCGCGGGGATATCGGCAACGGGCGTTTCAAAACCAGGATACATCGGCGAGCAGTGATCATCCGAAAAATCCCGCTGCCACAGCCGATGATCAATATCGGACGAACCCATGCCCCGCACTAGTTTCTGGAGAAGGAACATCTCCTCCATTGAACTCATGGGATGAATTAACGCAACAAGACCGTGCGCGTCTCCCTCGGCCATTCGCATCGCTTCTGCAGCCGCCTTAAGCGCTTGCTCCCAGGATACCTCCTGCAGACCGGCCCCTGTGCGCACCATCGGGTACAGCAGGCGATCTGGGCTCTCTGCGCCCTCATAGGAAAACCGGTCCCGGTCCGAGATCCAACAGCTATTCACCTGCTCGTTATCGCGCGGAACCACCCGCTTCAGATTTCTTTGAACCGTTTGAAGATTAAGGTTCGAGCCGAGACTGTCATGGGGGCTGATAGCAGCGTGACTCATCAGCTCCCAGGGCCGGGCGCTGAAGCGGTAAGGCTTAGACGTCAGCGCACCGACCGGACACAGGTCAATAATATTTCCCGATACCTCACTATCTACAGAACCCCCAAGATAGGTCTCGACCGTCATATCCTCGCCCCTACCGGTCGCTCCCAGTTCCATGGTTCCGGCGACCTCCCGACCGAAGCGCACGCATCGAGTGCAATGAATACAGCGGGTCATTGCGGTGGCGACCAAGGGGCCAAGATCGAGCGCATCCTTGACCCGCTTTTGCTCCTCGAAGCGTGAGTAGTCCTGTCCGTAACCCATCGCCTGATCCTGAAGCGGACATTCTCCACCCTGATCGCAGACCGGGCAGTCCAAAGGATGGTTGATGAGGAGGAACTCCATTGTGCCCTGCTGCGCCTCAACGGCAATCGTCGAGCGTGTCCTCACGACCATTCCCTCACTCACGGGCGTGGCGCAGGCAGGCAACGGCTTGGGCGCTTTCTCCACCTCAACCAGACACATACGGCAGTTTGCCGCGATAGAAAGTTTTGGGTGATAACAGAACCGCGGAATATAGACCCCGACGTCATCGGCGACCTGGATGATCATGCTGCCTGGGCGGGCAGTGACCTCTCGCCCGTCAATCGTCAGGGTAACCGTAGAAGGTGCGTCCACTACGCTACCCTCTGTTCGGACTGTTCAGACCGTTCGGAATAATTCGGAATCATGGCCTCGAACTCGGAGCGAAAATGCTTGAGAAAACTCTGTACGGGCCACGCGGCCGCATCTCCAAGCGCACAGATCGTTCGGCCCTCGATCCGGTCGGCAACCGCCTTCAGCTGGTCAATATCAGAGGATTGGCCTTTCCCCTCACGAATCCGCTTGAGCATCCGATAGAGCCAGCCTGTTCCTTCTCGGCACGGAGTGCATTGCCCGCAGGATTCCACGAAATAGAAATACGATATCCGCTCTAGAACAGAAACCATACAGGTCGAGTCATCCATCACGATAACCGATCCCGCGCCGAGTGCTGACCCGACTTTCGACAGCCCGTCATAGTCCATGGTCGCGGTCATCATCAGCTCTCCCGGGACCACAGGCACCGAAGACCCACCGGGGATCACGGCTTTCAGCGGTCGCCCTTCCAGAACACCGCCGGCCATGTCTAGCAACTCCGCAAAGGGCAGGCCCAGGGGGACTTCATAATTTCCAGGATTATTGACGTGGCCTGAAACGGAGAAAATTTTGGTGCCGCCGGCGTTCGCTACTCCCATCCCCGAGAACCACTCGGCTCCGTTTCGGATGATAGGCGGTATGGAGGCGAGAGTTTCCGTATTGTTGATGGTCGTGGGTTTGCCAAAGGCGCCAACCTGCGCCGGGAACGGCGGCTTGAATCGCGGTTGGCCTTTCTTGCCCTCCAGCGACTCAAGAAGGGCTGTCTCTTCGCCGCAGATATACGCCCCCGCCCCCCTTTGGGAGTGCAACTCAAAATCGATTCCGGATCCCAGCAGATCGTTTCCGATCAAGCCCGCCTCCCGCGCCTCAGATAAGGCCGATTCAAAACGACTCCACGGTTCGTAGTATTCGCCGCGGATATAGTTGTATCCCACCGTTGCGCCGATTGCGTACCCGGCGAGCGCCATACCCTCAATGACTTGATGTGGGTTAAACCGAAGGATATCCCGATCTTTAAAGGTGCCTGGCTCACTCTCGTCGGAATTGCAGACAATATATTTCTGACCGTCCGCATTGCGCGGCATGAAACTCAGTTTCAGTCCTGTAGGGAATCCTGCGCCACCACGCCCCCTTAGACCGGAGGCTTTAACCGTCTCAATCAATTCTTCTCTTGGCGTGTTTTCCCGAAGCACCTTCTCCCAAGCGGCGTAACCGCCGCGGGAACGGTAAGAGGATAACGTCCAGGGGGATTCTGCTCCCTGGGGGGGTAAGCACACCCGAACTTCCCGGCTATCACTCATGTGTAGTTCGCCAGGCAAGTTGAAACCGTGTCTGGATCTAAATGCTCATGGTAATCATTACCGACAGCCATCATGGGGGCTCCCCCACAAGCGCCCAGACATTCCGCCTCGAGCACGGTGAACCGGCCATCTGCCGTTACCTCTCCTAACTTCACGTTCAGGGTAGCGCACAAGCTCTGGACAACCCGATCGGCGCCCCGTAACTTGCAGGACACATTCGTGCATACCCGTATGGGATGCCGACCCACCGGTTGGGTATAAAACATATCGTAAAAGGTCGCGACTTCGAAAACCTCGATGGGTCTGAGGCTTAAAAGCTCCGCGACCGCAGATACGACTTCTTCTGTGACCCAGCCATGCTCCGCCTGGGCGTAACGGAGCGCGGACTTAACCGCCGCGCGTCGAGAGGGGTATTTCCCTGCCTCGGCCTCGACTTTTTCGATAACCGCCGCTGACAAAACGCTGACGCTCATCGGTCGATCTCTCCGAAAACGATATCCTGTGTTCCGATAATGGCCACAACGTCAGCGAGCATGTGGCCGCGCGCCATCTCATCAAGCGAGGCAAGGTGGGCAAAGCCGGGGGCTCTGATCTTCAGTCGATACGGCTTGTTCGCCCCGTCTGACACGATGTAAATCCCGAACTCGCCCTTGGGAGCTTCGACAGCTTGATAGACCTGTCCCGGGGGTGTGCTGTAGCCCTCGGTAAACAACTTAAAGTGATGAATCAACGACTCCATATCGTCTTTCATCTCGGTTCGGGCGGGCGGCGTCAACTTATGGTCGTCCAACATGACCGGACCGGGGTTCGCCTGTAACCAACTCACACACTGACGAATGATTTCGTTCGACTGGCGCATCTCCTCGACCCGTACAAGATACCGGTCGTAACAGTCGCCGGTGACACCGACCGGAATATCAAAACGAAGCTCCGGATACACCTCATAAGGCTGTTTGCGGCGCAGATCCCACTCGATGCCCGAACCCCGAAGCATCGGACCCGTGAATCCAAGCTGTAGTGCTCGCTCCGGAGACACGACGCCGATATCCACGGTTCGCTGCTTCCAGATTCGATTATCTGTGAGCAGATTTTCGTATTCGTCCACACAACTGGGGAATCGATCGACAAAGGACTGAATAAAGTCCAGCACCGATCCCTCGCGATTCATATTTTTCGCGCGCACGTCTTTTTCCGAATGCACGCGAGACGGACTGTATTGCGGCATTTGCTCAGGCAAGTCTCTGTATACACCGCCCGGTCGAAAATAAGCGGCGTGCAGTCTCGCTCCGGAGGTTGCCTCGTACACATCGCAAAGATCTTCTCGCTCCCGAAAGGCATAAAGAAAGACTGCCATGGCCCCTATATCCAGCCCGTGCGCCGCGATCCAAAGCAGGTGATTTCGGATGCGGGTAATTTCGGAGAACATGACACGGATGTACTGCGCACGAAGCGGTGGCGTTACCCCCAATAACTTTTCAATCGCCAATACGTAGGCATGCTCATTGCACATCATCGATACGTAGTCCAGCCGATCCATGTAACCGATGCTGTGGTTGTACGGCTTGCTCTCCGCTAGCTTCTCGGTAGCCCTATGCAACAGGCCAATGTGGGGATCGATTCGCTCGACGACCTCTCCATCCATCTCCATAACAAGTCGCAACACGCCGTGGGCGGCCGGGTGCTGAGGACCGAAATTCATTGTGTAGTTTCGAATCTCAGTCATTCCCTTATCTCCCGTCGCACCACGCGCGGAACCGTCACGCGCGGGTCAATGGATACGGGCTCATAGACCACTCGGCCTTTTTCCTCATCAAACCGCATTTCCACGTGCCCGCTTAATGGAAAATCCTTCCGGAACGGATGACCCACGAATCCATAGTCCGTCAGCAGACGGCGAAGGTCCGGGTGTCCTTCAAAAAGAATACCGAAAAGATCAAATGCCTCGCGCTCGTACCAGTTCGCACTCGCCCATAGGCTTGCCACACTGGGAATCACGGGACGCGCTTCGTCCACGTAGACCACGACGCGCAGACGCCGGTTCTGACGAACGGAAAGCAGGTGATAAACGACCGCGAATCGTCTTTGGGGATCCTTGTCCGCGATCGCATGCTCAGCGTAATCCACGCCACAAAGATCCATCAGTTGATCAAATTGAAACGTGCGGTTATCGCGCAACGCGCGCAGAAGGGATATTTGAGCCTCCCGTGGGGCTTCAAGCGTCCACTCCTTAAAGCAAAGCGCCGTACTGGCGTGATGCTCCTCGGCGAGGGAATGGAGCGCCTTTTCAAACTGCTCGGTTGATACCCGAGCGTCCGCGTCCCTAGCGCGCGATGGTGTCGTCACGCTTTATCTTCTTCTGCAGCTGAATGATCCCGTACATCAGCGCTTCGGGCGTCGGTGGACAGCCCGGCACGTAGACGTCAACCGGCACGATCCGATCACACCCTCGAACAACGGAATAGGAGTAGTGATAGTAACCACCCCCGTTGGCACACGACCCCATTGAAATAACCCATCTCGGCTCGGGCATTTGGTCATAAACCCGTCGCAGCGCCGGCGCCATCTTGTTGGTCAGTGTACCTGCAACAATCATGACGTCTGACTGGCGTGGGCTGGGTCGGAAGATGATCCCAAACCGGTCGAGGTCATAGCGAGAGGCCCCCGCATGCATCATCTCCACGGCGCAGCAGGCGAGCCCGAAGGTCATTGGCCACATAGACCCGGTCCTGGCCCAATTGATCAGATCGTCCAGTTTGGCCGTGGCCCATCCTTGCGATAGCGCCCCCTCAAGAGACATCGGTCATTACTCCCACTCGAGCGCTCCTTTCATCCACTCATATATGAAACCAACCACCAGAATGAGCAAAAATAGCATCATGGCAAGGAAGCCAAACACACCGATTTCATCCAGAACGATTGCCCACGGAAAAAGGAAAGCGATTTCCAAATCAAAGATGATGAAAAGGATGGCCACCAGGTAGTAGCGGACATCAAATTTCATTCGAGCATCTTCAAATGCCTCGAAACCGCACTCATAGGCGGATAACTTGGCGGGATAGGGATTAGCCGGACTGAGCACTTTTCCCGCAAACAGCGCGACACTTCCGATCACTATTCCCGTCACCAGGAAGAGCAGCACAGGGAGGTAGTTTGTGAGCATTCGACCGCGAATGTGGTCGGCTATTGAGGCCGTTTCTGAAAGCGAAGATTCTAGTCTTGTGGCCCATTTCGGTCAATAAAACGCAGGCCCTTACGCCCGCTTTTCAGGATGCGTCTTTGATCCAGCGCACCGTCATCTCAACCCTTTGCAGCGCACCGAAAGCGCGTGGATCAAGTTGGGTTAAATCAACTCGGAACCAAGGGTCAGTACCCAACAATTTAACCCGCAGGCCTTGTGCTCCAAAGTCAATACCAACCTGCTGATGCCCCGAGATCGCTTGCCGAGAGGTAGCGCTCAAAAGGTCGATCCGACCGTTCGGGCCTGTGCCGAGGATGTCCAACCCTTCAATCAACAGGCGATCTGTCTCGGTCGACGGCTCATGATCACAGGGGTCGACGCGAAGCGCGATCACCCCGTCGAGCGCATCAGAGGGCTCGAAAATCAGCTGATGAGCGCCCTCTCGAGGGAAAACAGCACTCATGCGCCTTTGCTCCGAAAAGCCCGCAGTCTCCGTGGCCCAGTAAATCGCAGCCGTTGTCGCTTCGATGGAGGCCTGAGCCGACGACTGCCCAACTTGCTGTAGCAACAGAATGAAGTCCTCCTTTGAAGCACAAGATCTCAAATCTGGTAATGACCGCAAATCATCTGACGCCTCCTCCCAGAAGCGGCCAAGCGCATCAACCATCCATTGCGTCTCAGCTATATCAGCATCCGCCTTGGACAGGGAATACCCCCGATCCATAGCCCGGCCTGGAAAGGTACCGGCGACAAGCGCGCCCTGATCATTCACAAAAAGATCTTCGTAGGCCTCTTTTTTCTCAGACGCTCCCCATTGGCCGGCATGGACCACCACCATTGACGAGAACGCCCCGAGATTTGCCAAGCCCGCGATCGAGCGGAGCCAGAAACGCCCCAGGGGCTCAGCCTTTGAAAGTGGCAGGCTCGACGCCTGGCCCGAGGGGAAACCTTGCGCCCGGTCTTCGCCTGAAGGCATGGCCCACCCGCCAGCGCCGAGAGGGTCCACTTCTTCAAAAATAATCCAATCGAAGGCATGGCAATCGTCTGCAACGGCAGCGCTTGGCGAGATCACGATTCCAAACGAGTCAGCGATATCGGCGAACAGACCCGCATCCTCTAACGCAAGCGACTGAAGCCGAGCCGGAGTTAATTGCTGATTTGGCGCCGCCCGGTGCTCAGACGGGTATCGCCAGAGCAGTGTGTTTAGCTCAGGGCGGGATAGCCCGGGAGTGCTGATCGTGGCTGCCGGCAGTTTGTAGTCGGGCAAGGGATAGAAAAAAGAAGCGTAAGCCCCTAACCCATCGATCATCGATGTCCAGGCTTTTCTGTCAAAAGTGGTAATTCCGTCGCTCACCCCGCTCACGGGGTAATCCGCAAGACCGACCCAGGGTTTGGTCAGATGATCTTCGGGTCCGCCAAAAAGGTATTTTCCGCCCACACGGTTTTCAATCGCGACCACGATCATGCCGTCTGGCTTTAATGATGCCAGTGCCTTGGAGAGCATCGCCTGAACGGCGGCCTGTGGAGGAAGGCTGTCGTTCCCAAACCGGCGGGCGTACTCCAGAACGCCGACGAATAGCACGACGTCATACGTAGCGCCTGGAATATTGAAGACATTGAAGTCGCCATGCACGACGGCCACGGATTCAAGCCCAGAACAACGCATCGCCGCGAGGCGTGATCGAGACAGGCTGCCCTCCAGCGCATCAACACGATGACCATGATCTCCCAGGTACCGGGTAATGGCCCCACAGCCAGCGCCGACCTCAAGAATTCTAGAATTTGGCTTTAACTTAAGACCCCTCAGTAAATTACCGCGCCGAGGGGATAAGTGGTAGTCAAGCGCCCAGTCGCCAAACCCTTTTGAGAAGGCGGATGAACGCCAGCTTAAGTCTGACGCGGTGGTCAGAATCGACCGCAGTTTCTCCTCTGTCTCGGATCCATCGCTGTAGTCGAGGTCTCGACCCTGATCGGCCGGTAGCCAAACGCCCCGCTCATAGAGGAGGTTGTTGCCCTTTACCAGATCCGGATGAGGTGATTCGGGAAGCGCAGTCATAACGATCGCTCGCAATATGACGGGGATGGCGGCCCATCGCCACGCTCGCGGCAATGGGCCGGGTCATCGAAATAATGGTGCCGAAGGCCGGACTCGAACCGGCACGGCTTGCGCCACCGCCCCCTCAAGACGGCGTGTCTACCAGTTTCACCACTTCGGCAAGAAACATAAGAAAAAAGCCAGCATCGATCACGCTAGTTCTGTGTGGACCCCGGCACCACAGGCACGTCCTGATTCGCTTCTCCCTGGCTCGAGGAGGCAGCGCCATCCGCGCCCTGTGACGTTGAGCCATTCGCCCCTGACTGGGTGGCCATCACACTGCGCGGAGCCGCGCTCTGCTTGGTGTACATATAAGCAAGACTGAGGCCTGTGATAAAGAAAACAGTGGCGAGAATCGCCGTCGTTCGACTTAGAAAATTCGCCGACCCGCGGCTGCCAAAAACCGATTGGGAGGATCCCCCGCCGAAGGCTGCCCCCATATCCGCACCTTTGCCTTGCTGCAAAAGCACGAGGACGACAATTGAAATTGCCGCGATCAAATGAACGACCGTAAAAATACTCGTTAATAAAGTCATGATGCTGCCGAAATGATACCAAGAAAGTCTGTCGCCTTGAGGGAGGCGCCGCCAATTAATCCACCATCGATGTCTGGCTGAGCAAATAGCCCCGCTGCGTTGTCGGGTTTTACACTGCCCCCATACAGAATTCGAGTCGAGCCTGCAACGGCTGCGCTGATTTCCAGAAGCAGTCCCCTGATCAGTGCGTGAACCTCCTGCGCCTGCGCCTCCGACGCGGTCAAACCGGTCCCGATTGCCCAAACCGGCTCGTATGCAATCACTGCATCGGGAAAGATCTCGCCGCCGGCTTGGTCCAAAACCGCTCTGAACTGGCGCGTCACCACTTTATCGGTGACACCCTCTTCGCGTTCTTTCTGGGTCTCGCCCAGACACACGATCGGCTTGAGGCCTTGTGAAAAGGCCGCCTTGGCCTTCTCGCCGACGATTTCGTCTGACTCACCATACAGCGCTCGGCGCTCGGAGTGACCTACGATCACATAGTCGCAGCCAACATCTTTCAGCATGCCCGCGCTGATTTCGCCCGTGAAGGCTCCGGTCTCGTGGGTGTCCAGATTTTGCGCCCCTAAAGCGATCGGCGTGTCAGTTAAAAGACCACATGATCGCTCAAGAAACGCGAACGGCGGGCAGACCAAGACGTCGGCACCCGTTTCCGTACGGTGATCCACTAACCCTCGGGTGACCTGATCGATTAGCTCGTCGACCATCGCTCGGCTGCCGTTCATTTTCCAGTTTCCTGCCACCATGGGTCGACGCATCCTAGGTCTCTCCCCTCTGTACTCTCAGACGTTCGCACTCAAAAAAGGCGTGCAATGGTAACGACGCGCTCGCCAAGAAGCAACCGAAGATGGCCATTAGTGTGAGTAAACGGACGATCACTGAGGAGATCGGCGAGCCCGGCCCGGCCGATCGGACCGTCTAGGCTCGAGCCGCTAACACCACCGCTGCGAGCCGCTCAGCATGCTGATCGGCGAAGTTCTGATTATCTGCTTCAACCATCACCCTCACCAACGGCTCCGTACCGGACGGTCGCAAAACCACGCGGCCGCGGGCGCCCAGCTCCGCCTCACTCTCTCGCAGCGCGTGGATCACCGCCTGGCTTTCAATGACGGCGTTGGGGGACGCGCCCTCCAATCGCACGTTGATTAAACGTTGCGGGAAGGTTTCAAGGTCCGAGACCAACTCGGCGAGGGAGCGACCCGATGTCACCATCACCTCCAACACCGCGAGCGCCGCAACAAGTCCATCGCCCGTCGTGCTTCGATCAAGACAAAGGATATGGCCGGAGGTCTCGCCGCCTAACGTCCACTTCCTTTCTATCAGAGCCTCAAGCACATAGCGATCACCCACCTTGGCTCGCACGAATGGAATACCCTGGGACCGGCACGCCCGTTCGACGCCCAGATTGGTCATGAGGGTACCGACCACCCCGCCAAAGTTTTCGCGACTGTGGTAGTGGCGACTCAGCAAGAAAAGTATACCGTCGCCGTTCACAAGACTTCCGTTTGCATCTGCCAGGATGACGCGATCGGCATCCCCATCAAATGCAATGCCAATGTCAGAGCCACTTTTTCGAACCAGCTCGCAAAGCGTATCTGGACGTGTGGACCCTCCATCGCGATTGATGTTGAACCCGTCTGGTTCTATTCCAACGCAGGACACGTTGGCCCCTAGTTCTCTCAAGACCAGCGGTCCCACCTGATAGGACGCGCCATGAGCGCAATCGAGCGCTACCTTAAGGCCGTCTAATCGGAGCCCCGGGGGAACGGTATTTCGGCAATGCTCGGCGTAGCGGGGAACCGCGTCGACCAGACGTTCGGCCTTGCCAAGCGCTTCCGGAGCGACGGTGTGCATAGACTCCCTCATTAAAGCCTCGATTTGCTCCTCCGTCTTGTCGTCTAGCTTGCGTCCCGATGCAGAGAAAAATTTAATGCCATTATCGTGGTACGGATTGTGAGAGGCGCTGATGACAATTCCGCCGCAGGCACCCACCTGTCGGGTGAGATAGGCGATGCCAGGCGTCGGCAAAGGTCCAGTAAGGGCGATATCGACTCCGGCCGCACTTAGGCCGGCCTCGAGGGCAGATTCCAGCAGGTAGCCTGAAATGCGGGTGTCTTTACCTATGATGACTCGCCCTCGGGCATGGCCGGCGCCAAGCACCCGACCTGCTGCCCAGCCTAAGTGAAGCACCTCGGCAGGCGTCACCGGCGAGACCCCCACCTCGCCTCGTACGCCGTCTGTCCCAAAGTACTTCCGCGCACTCATCTGAGCTCAATCGCCTCACTCGAACTCGTATGTCCAAGATCTATTGTTGAGGCAGACCAGAGCCTCAGCATTCGCACCGTAGTCTTCACATCATGAACCCTAAGCAGTCGTGCGCCCCGCTCCGCTGCCAAAACCGCCATCACTGCGCTCGCCTGATCGAGCTCAGGCCCCGAATCCGCTGCTGACAACCGCCGAATAAACGCTTTTCGAGAGACGCCAATCATCAAAGGGA
>Ga0255768_10001103_pt1 | contig 28255 bp, 32 predicted proteins | sample 071ome_33_FD_179983 | JGI IMG/M metagenome (GOLD analysis project Ga0255768, IMG submission 179983) | Coastal salt marsh microbial communities from the Groves Creek Marsh, Skidaway Island, Georgia - 071412AT metaG (version 2) | ecosystem: Environmental > Aquatic > Marine > Intertidal zone >...
TATTTTTTATATTGATGTTGGTAATTTGCCTAAGATGAAGGCAGAACAATATCTTCGTGATGTTATGATGAGATATCGTAACAAACTTGTATATGATGCAAATACTGGTGAGATTAGAGATGATAAGAAGTATATGTCCATGTTGGAAGACTTCTGGTTGCCTCGCCGCGAAGGTGGAAGAGGAACCGAGATTTCAACTCTTCCTGGCGGACAAAACTTAGGAGAACTGTCCGACATCAAATATTTCCAAGAAAAACTTTACCGTTCTTTGAACGTACCTACTTCTAGAATTGGGGGTCAAGAAGGATTTAATCTTGGACGTTCTTCTGAAATTTTAAGAGACGAACTTAAGTTTACTAAATTTGTTGGCAGACTGAGAAAGAGATTCTCAAACATGTTCAACGATCTTTTGAGAACTCAACTTTTGCTCAAAAATATTGTATCTCCAGAAGACTGGGAGACTATGAGTGAGCATATTCAATATGACTTCCTTTATGATAATCACTTCTCAGAACTCAAAGATGCTGAGTTGATGACTGAGAGACTTAATATTGCTGCTACTGCAGAACCATACATCGGTAAATATTATTCTCAAGACTGGGTTCGTCGTAAGATTCTTCGCCAGACTGATGAAGAAATTATCGAACAAGATAAGTTAATTAAAAAAGAAATCGCCGCTGGAATTATTCCAGATCCAAATGCACCTATTGATCCAGCAACTGGAGAACCAATGCCTGCTGGTGGTGAAGATTTAGGAGCACCAATTCAAGAACCCAATCTTGATGGGGCAAAAGACGGAGGAAGCACTGAAGCACCTGGAATTGTTTAATTATGAATCGTTATCATAGATTTTTGGATATTGGGGATTATGTCCCCAATATTGATGTGTCAAAGTACAACACAGAGGGAGTTCGTTGGCCAGAATTTCATAAGCAATTGCAATTTGAAGACCTCGGCAACGACAAGATAAAACCTTGGTTAGAGGGTATGGGATTTACCTCTACCTGGATAGAATTTTTCTATACTCCACCACATGATGATGGTGTAATACATTCTGATAATGTATATTATGCTGACTGGGCAAAGATTATATTCCAGTTCGATGGTGAAGGGACCACCATGAGGTGGTGGAAATCTGATATGGTAATGCGGGTTAGTACTAGTGCAGAACAAGTTTGCTCAACAGATATTCCAGAGAGAAGTGAATACAATGTTGGTGATAGGACTAATGATCACTATCATGGACAAGTTCTAGTGACAAGAGAACAATACTCAACTCTTGAGTATGAAGTAGATGTATCCACTCCAAGTTTAGTAAATGTTGGTCCTCTTCATAGTTCACATAATCCAACAGACAATAAGAGATTTACTATTACTATTGCACTGATGGACAAAAATACTCCATACGAAAGAAGAATTTTATGGGATGAAGCACTTGAAGCATTTAAACCTTACATAATTGATTCTTCAGTAGACCTTTACGCCTCAAAATGAATACTGTGTGAGGATCATTTTTATCAAACTCTTTGAACTCAGTATCAACTTCATATTTGCCATCAGAGCATTCAAGATAGAACGGATAATTTACGTTCTCATCAAAAATGAATGCTCTTTGTAATTTAAACATATCAGAACTGATTGGAGATATAGATTTACTTACTTCTTCTGTGAGTTTAAATATCTGATCTTTATTATTAAACATGAAGGCAAAACTTCCAGCATGTAAAGTATGCCCATGTTTTCCAGTATCTAAGATTTTACCAGTCTTCATATAATGACTTACAGATCTTTCAATCTCTCTATAGTGATTACCAATAATCCCATTATCATTTCTCACATAGTCAAATAAGGCATCGTAAAAGACCCTATAAGATATACCCAATTCATTGAACAAATGTTTTGCAACTAATTGGGTATATCCTGCAATATGAAATTGAACAACTAACCACCCGTAAAGGTATGCTTCAATCAATTCATTATTAGTCATAGTATTAGTTTCGGATATCAATTCTATAACTTCTTTGATTCCATAATCATCTTTACTGAATGACATGTAATCTTCTGCTTTAATTGTTTTTATACCATATACTTCTCTAGAAGTAGCACTATTCAGTTCAGTATCTCCAAACATTTGACAGAACCAAACATCAATAGATTCATGCTGCCCACATTCAAGAATTTTTGAGAATCCTTCTTTCCAACTATCTAAAGTCTCATCTGGAAGACCAAGAATGAGTTCGGTATATGTTTTAACTCCATATTTTTTACTCTTCTCAATCTGTTCAGAGATTTTATTAATGCTCATATTTTTACGCTTAATTGACTTAAGCGTTGGTTCATTCATAGTTTGAACACTTAAGGTTACGCCTCTACTAATATCTCCAAGAATTTGTGCGATCTCAAAAATTACTTCGGTAGAGTTTTTTGAATACTGAACATTTATTGCTTCCAATTTACCATCGTCTGCTGCCTTTCTAAACAACTTTGCAATCTCAACATCACGTTCTTTGAACATACCAAAGTTTGCATCAGCATTAAATATAAATCCGACATTATTTCTTGCTGCCCAATCAATATCTGATTTTACTCTCTCTAAACCAAAGTGCTTGACTTTTTGATATGTCATTCCACCCCAGTCACAATAAGTGCATCGGTGAGGACATCCTCTATTTGTTTCTACAGTCATTGACCATAAAACATTGGGATTGTCTCTAACAATGTTATTAAAGATTCCCATTTGATATGGACTTGGAAAATCTAAATTTTCAATTCTTTGCTTACGATAGATTCTCTCAAAAGGTTCTCTATCCATAACCTTTCTGAGAAGATCTAAAAATGCCTCTTCGCCTTCAGATACAATAATACAATCAATGAACTCATATTTTGCAAGTTTATCGGTTGCTTGTGGTCCTCCAAATTCTATAACGCAATCTGGATACTTTTCTTTTATTAATTTAGCAACATGTAAGTTATATTGCTCATTCCAAATATAAGTGCTGAATGCACAAATAGTAGGATTTTCTAATCTATCTACTAACTGTTCTGGATTCTCTCTTTTAAAAATTAAGTCTTTTAGATAATAACCACTGGTAATATCTCCATACTGAAGACAATATGCCCAAAGACACCCCACACTATATGGCAACCAATAAGTATCTTCATTTCTAACTTCAACCGAATATTGTGGTTGAAACATGTATAAGTTTCTCATGGGGGTTACTTTTTAAAAATAGTATTTTTCATAAATCCCCTTCGTATCAGCATCCAAGTATTGTATCTCATTTCCTCTGGCCTATCATTACATACTTCATAGCAAGTATCTTTATCTTCCCAATCATTCTCAATATCAAAAGGAATCTTCATTGTGAGTGGATAGTTAACCTCTGGGTTATAAACATACTCTTTTTGGAATGAAAATAAATCCGAATCTACACCCCCCAGAGAATCCACACACTCCTTTACAAATTCAAATGTCTCTTCCCTATACTCAAAAAGTGATCCTCTTTCAGTTGCCATAGACATTTCTAATTTATGTCCTCGGTCATCTTCATGAGCAACTTTTCCAGTACTCATATAACTGTAAATTCTATTATACAGATTTTTGTATATTTTTCCAATATGCCCCTTATCTGTAAGAATTTTATCAAACATATTGTCATAGAACTTTCTGTATGAGATGTTCAACTTTGTTCTATAGTATTTTGCAATCCACTGAGAATATCCATTGATATGGAATTGAACAATCATCCATGAATACAGATAACATTTTACAAGATCTTCTGTTGATAGTGTATTTGTTTTATTGATGAGTTCGATAGTTTCTTTTACTTCTTGGAAGTCCTTTTTATTTGAGAATGATATGTAATCTTCTGCTGTAACAGTTCCTATCCCATACATTTCTCTAGATAACTGACTATTCAATTCAGTATTACCAAAAACTTGGCAGAACCAAACATCAATAGAGTAATGTTGTCCTGCCTCTAATAACTGGGTAAATCCTTCTCTCCAAGATTCAAATGTTTCTTCAGGAAGACCTAAAATTAATTCAGTATATGTTTGAACTCCCCACTGTTTTGCTAATTTCATGTGATTAGCAATATCATTCATTTTTAGATTTTCTCTCCTGATAGCAGTCAAAGTTGGCATGTTCATACTCTGAACACTGACTGTGACACCCCTACGATCATATTCTCCTAGTATGTGAGATATTTCAAATCCTGATTTTCCATTTTTAGAATCTTGTACCACAATATCTTCAATCATACTTATAGGATTATCAGCAGCATCCCTAAGCATCTGAGCTATTTTTAGATCTCTTTCTCGGAAGATACCAAAGTTTGCATCTATACAAAACAAATAGGCACACTTATGATTCATGATCCAATCTAGATCATCTTCAACTCTAGTTAAATCAAATTTGTTTACCCTACTGTAAGTTGTTCCACCCCAGTCACAATAGGTACACATATGAGGACAACCTCTATTGGTCTCAAGTATTGCTGCCCAAATAGTATCTGGATTATCTTCGACTAACTTATTAAATACCCCTGCTTGATACGGACTTGGAAAATTTAAATCAACAATTCTTTCTCGCTCATAAACTTTTTGTATCTCATCACCATTTAATATTCTTCTAAGCAAATCTAAAAAGTGAGGTTCTCCATCACCACCAAGTTGAATACAATCAATAAAATCGTTTTCTTCAAGCATGGTCTTAGTGGTTTGTGGACCACCAAATTCAATAATACAATTAGGATATTTCTCTTTGATTAACTTTGCGATGTGTAAATTGTACTGAACGTTCCATACAAAACAACTAAATCCACAGACTACTGGATTATCAATTCGCTTGAGAACTTCATCTGGATGCTCTCGTTTAAAGAATATCTCTTTGAATTCATAATTGCTTTTTATATCTTCAAATTGAGTGCAGTAACTCCACAAACATGCTGCACTGTAAGGTAACCAATAGTTGTCTTCTTTTCTAACTTCAACTGTGAATTGAGGTTGGAACAAATAAACGTTTCGCATTATACACCGCCAGGTCATAAAAATATTTATCATCCCATCTAGAAATGTCTCTCTCCATTAAAATATCATTGGTTTTACCATGAGTAAAAAATTCATCTAAAGTAAATTTATCCCTATCATTATTCCACCATTCATGATATGCTTCGTGGCATTTGACAAAACTAAGTTTTGGGTTCCAGTTTGATAATCTATAATCCCAACCTAGATGACTAACTCCACTAAAATAAGGATTAATTGGGATTAATGGTATTGAATAACTCTTTCCAGATTGATTTATATAATAGTCAGGACTACCAGAAGTTGCAACATAACTCCAACCATCATGAAGACCAGAATCCCTATTAATATAGATGCTATTTGCAATATTGTAATCGAACTTATATCTTCCCGATGGTTTATGGAAACTAACTAGTTTTTCTACATAATCTCTTTTTAATAAAGAGGGACCTAATGAATATTGTGGTTGAGTTGGATGTAGATAAAAAGGTATTACATTAGGTGATTCAAATCCCAGTTGAATACTGTCCCAATCATAGGGAAGTCTATCCATAAACTCTTCCCAAGTAAAGTGCCACCTCTTTACCAAGGACATATCATAGTCATCTTCCATGATAAGAAGATATTCTTCATCAGTTGTCAACCATTCTTCAAAAAAATCAAATAATTGAGACCCGTACCAATTTATCCAATGGGAACAATTATCTGGATATTCTCCATCTAAGTTATCCAGAAATTCTTTCGGTGGTCCCCCAGTTTTGGGTGCCAATGGCATCTCGATTCTCGTATAAGATATTCCAAGAGAATCAAATTGAGATTCCATATATTTTTTTCTATCTATCTTATCCTCGACATTTGTATAGTAGACATGAGGGAACCCATTCATCACAAAAAAATCCTTTTTCGTATTTATCCTAAATAACTGAGTAATCTACAGCATTATAGCAATGGACGATCTTTTAGATATGATTATTAGCGATGAATCACCTGCTAATATTTCTGACAAGATTAAAGATATTCTTTATACCAAATCTGCAGAGAAGATTGAGGCGATGAGACCCGCCGTTAATAACTCGATGTTTGATGAAGAAGAGATCGAAGACGTTGAAGACTGAAGGTTAATAAATAACTAAATAACCAACCGTGTTCAAAGATGAAACTCATTAGAGAAGAAATTGAGAAGGTAGAAGTTCTCACTGAGACCGTCAACGGTAAGAAGAATATGTTCATTAAGGGCGTATTCCTCCAAAGTGAGATGGTAAATCGTAATGGAAGAATGTATCCCTTCAACATTATGGAAAGGGAGGTGAAGCGTTATAGCAAGGACTACGTTGCTAAAGGCAGAGCCCTTGGAGAACTTGGTCATCCTGATGGACCTACCGTAAATCTCGATAGAGTTTCACATAAAATTACAGAGTTGAAGCAAGACGGTAATAACTTCATTGGTAAGGCACAGATCCTTCATACTCCAATGGGTAAGATTGCTGAAGCACTTCTCAAAGATGGTGTTACACTCGGCGTTTCATCTCGTGGTATTGGTTCTCTGAGAGACAACATTAAGGCAGGTTATAAAGAAGTCGGTGAAGATTTCATGCTAGCAACTGCTGCCGATATCGTTGCCGATCCTTCTGCTCCCGATGCATTTGTTGAGGGAATTATGGAAGGTAAAGAGTGGGTTTGGGATGGAGGTATCCTCCGCGAAAAACTCGCTAGACAAACTAGAAGAAGAATTGAAGAAGCAGCAAGATCGAGAGTTCTGGAAGAGAAGAAGTTGGATCTGTTCAACGACTTCCTCAACTCACTTTGACGCTATATATACAGTTCAATTTTTCAATTCTATAAATAAATATAGATTAAATTACAAAGGTTAATCGGAGAGTCTCAAATGTCTAGTGACAACAATTTACAGGAAATGGAAGCAGGCACAAGTCAATCCAAGACCGCTGTCAATGCAGGTGCAAAGGCAGGGGATCCCATGCAGAAGCTTGCTCCTGGCGCAGTAGCAGGTCAAACTGGATCCTGGGAAGATCTTGGTGGTCCTACACCAGATAACTACAGATCTGATGACAATTCAGCAATGCTGAAGACCCCTGGTGCAACCCTTAAGCAAGTTAAGGATGTTGTAAACAAGGGTGCAAAAGGTGCTGATCCTATGAAGGGTCTGAAGAAGAGTGATGCTGTTAAAGAGGAAGAAGAACTCGATTCTGAAGAGTATATCGAAGAAGAAGAGGAAATCACCGACGAAGCAGAAGTAGTATCTGAGGAAGAGGATACTGAGGAAGAGGTTGTCTCTGAAGAAGAGGAAACCGAAGAAGAAGTTGTCGCTGAGGCAGAAGAGATCGAAGAGGAAGAGGAGTTTGATGTCTCTGAAGATGTCAGCGCCCTCCTCGATGGTGAAGAACTCTCGGAAGAATTCCAAGAGAAAGCACGCACCATCTTTGAAGCAGCACTCCGTTCCAAGGTCGAAGAGATCAAGGAAGGTCTGGTTGCTGCTTATGACGAAGCATACGAGGAGCGCCTCGTAGAAGAAGTTGCAGAAATTAAGTCTGCAGTAGAAGAAAGAGTTGACTCATATCTTGAGTATGTTGCTGAAGAATGGGTCACCGAAAATAGACTCGCTATCGAGTCTGGACTTAAGGCAGATATGTCTGAGTCCTTCATGTCTGGTCTGAAAGGACTTTTTGAAGAACATTATGTATCAATCCCTGAAGAGAAATATGATGTACTTGAGAGCATGGTAGAAAAACTTGATGAAATGGAGACAAAACTCAACGAGCAGATCGAGAGAAATATCCATCTGAACAAGCGCCTCTCTGAGTCGGTTGCTGATGGAATCTTCGATGAAGTAGCAGAGGGTCTTGCACTCTCTCAAAAAGAGAAGCTCGCTTCACTTGCCGAAAGTGTTGAGTTTGAAAGTGCAGCAAAATATCGTGAGAAACTGGAGATGCTGAAGGAGTCATACTTCTCAGCAAAGAAAACTCCTAAAGCGCAGACCGAAAATCTGTCTGAGGAAGTAGACGTTGATGCAACAGGTCATGCACCTGATTACATGAACACCTACCTCAGAACACTTGGTGCTGTTAGCAAAAAGTGAATTTCATATAATTCAAACCAAAAAACACATTTAGTAAAGGTAAAAGCAAATGTTCCAATCCGAGCATCTGCAGGAAAAGTGGAGTCCACTTCTCGACTATGAGGGTCTTGATCCCATCAAAGATTCCCACAGAAGAGCAGTTACCGCAGTCCTGCTGGAAAACCAAGAGAAGTTCCTGAGAGAGCAACAAGCATTCTCAACAGGTATTCTGAACGAAACCCCAACAATGTCAGCTAACGCTGCTGGCGCTCCAACCCCAGGTACTGGTGGTGGATTCTCTGGCGACGCTGCTGCTGGTGGTCCAGTTGCAGGTTTCGACCCTGTTCTGATCTCCCTGATCAGACGTGCAATGCCAAACCTGGTCGCATATGACCTCGCTGGCGTTCAACCAATGAGCGGTCCTACTGGACTGATCTTCGCAATGCGTTCACGCTACACCAACCAGAGTGGTTCTGAAGCTCTGTTTGATGAAGCAAACACCGCATTCTCTGGTCAAGACGACGGTCTTGACGAAACCGCTGGCTTCACCGATGGTGTTGCTGGTATGGGTACTACCTCACAAGCAGGTAGCAACCCTGGTCTGCTGAACCCTGTTGGTACAGCATCATCCACTGGCTACAACGTTGGTCAGGGTATGGTTACTGGTGACGCTGAGAACCTCGGTTCTGCTGCAGGTAACCAATTCAACGAAATGGCATTCTCGATCGAGAAAGTCCTTGTCGAAGCAAAGTCAAGAGCACTGAAGGCGGAATACAGCCTTGAGCTTGCACAAGACCTGAAGGCAATTCATGGTCTGAATGCAGAAGCAGAACTTGCTAACATTCTCTCCACTGAGATCCTCGCTGAGATCAACAGAGAAGTTATCAGAACCATCTATAAGGTTGCTGAGCAAGGCGCTGCTGCTAACACCGCTACCGCTGGTGTATTTGACCTCGACATCGACTCCAATGGTCGTTGGTCTGTTGAGAAGTTCAAGGGTCTGCTGTTCCAAATCGAGCGCGACGCTAACGCGATTGCACAAAGAACTCGTAGAGGAAAGGGCAACGTAATCATGTGCTCCGCTGACGTTGCTTCGGCACTGTCAATGGCAGGCGTACTGGATTACACCCCAGCACTCAACGCTAACCTGAACGTTGATGACACTGGCAACACCTTCGCAGGTGTTCTGCTCGGTAAGTATCGCGTTTACATCGATCCTTATGCTGCAAACGTTGCTGCTCAGCAGTACTACGTTGTTGGTTATAAGGGTTCCTCACCTTATGACGCAGGTCTCTTCTACTGCCCATATGTACCCCTCCAGATGGTACGTGCAGTTGGCGAGAACACCTTCCAACCCAAGATCGGCTTTAAGACCCGTTATGGTCTTGTTGCTAACCCCTTCGCAGAAGGAACCGCTCAGGGTCTGGGTCGCCTTAAGGTCAACCAAAACCGCTACTACAGAAGAGTTCAAATCAAGAACCTCATGTGATCCATCGGATTCACAATCTGTATCCTGGGACCCGCAAGGGTCCTTTTTTTGTTTCTAAATAATCAATATACTTGTACGTCTAACCGTGGCAGTAGGAAACGCATATAGCAACCAAATTCAAAATAGGAATTTCCTATCTTCTATTGGTTTTAGATTTAGTCTTACCAGAGCAAGAAAGGTATCGTTCTTCTCAAACTCGGCAAATATTCCTGGATTGAGTTTAGGTGTTGCTGAACAACCATCATATCTTAAAAATATTGACATTCCTGGAGATAAAATTCAGTTTAATGATTTTACTCTGAGGTTTATTGTTGATGAAGATCTTGAAAACTACATGGAGATCCAACGCTGGATGAGAGGTCTTGGATTCCCAGAGTCTTTAAATGAGATATACAATCTTCAGAACGAACAAGAAAATACTGTTGGTTATGACAGCGATTCAATGAATATATATTCTGATGGATCTCTTGTTGTGATGAATAGTAACAATAGACCGCAGTTTGAAGTTGTATTCAAAGATATGTTTCCATACGATCTTGGTGATATGCAGTTCGATGCAACAAATGCAGATACAGAATACTTTACTGCAGAGGTATCATTCAAGTATACTATTTACAATATCTTGGATAGAAACGGCAAAACTTTATGATTTTAGATTTGGATGAGATCCAAAAGATGTGGGAAAAAGATGCCCGCATTGATATGGACAACTTGCATCAGGAATCAATTAACGTTCCAATGTTGCACGCTAAATATTTTGAGATTTACAACACTGTAATTCTATTAAAGAAAAAATCAGAACAAAGTCGCAAAAATATTCGCCATGAGCGATATGAGTACTTTACTGGTAAGGCAGATCCAGATGTTTACATAGAGAATCCATTCCCTAAAAAAATTAGAGATAAAGATACTCTTCAAAAATATTTGGATGCAGACGAAAAATTATCGCAAGTAAGTTTGAAGATTGAGTATTACGATACTATCTTGAACTATTTGGAGAGCATTCTTAAAGTCATACAAAATAGGACTTATCAAATTAAGAATGCTATAGAGTTCTTAAGATTCCAAGCAGGTTATGGTTAATAATTATGATCTTGTTATTCAAAAATCAAATGAGGTCTTCTTAAAGATTCAATGTGAACCACATATTGAATATGAATTAAAAGACTATTTTAAATTTGAAGTTCCAAACGCTAAATTTATGCCCCAATACAGGGGCAGGAATTGGAATGGAGAAATTCATTTATTTGATATGAGATCAAAGCAACTGTATATTGGTTTACTTGATAAATTAATATCTTTTTGCGAGAACTATAGATACACCTACAAATTTGAAGATAACAAATTTTATGGAATGCCCTTTGAAGTTAATGAGGGTATATCCAGAGAAGGTGTCAAGGACTATATGAATTCTATTACCTCAATTCGTCCCAGAGACTATCAAATTGAGGGAGTATACGACGCTTTAAGACATAATAGAAAATTATTGATATCACCAACTGCCTCAGGTAAATCATTGATGATTTATTCAGTAGTTCGGTATTACTCAGATAAACAGAAAAAAATTCTCTTAGTTGTTCCAACGACATCTCTAGTAGAGCAGATGTATAAGGACTTTGAGGATTATGGTTGGGATGCTCAGACATATTGCCATAAAATTTATTCTGGACGGGAAAAGGTGTCTGATGCTCCTGTCACAATAACCACTTGGCAATCGATTTATAAACTTGACCGTTCATTCTTTGAACCTTATGAGGTGGTCATTGGTGATGAAGCGCACCTTTTTAAGAGTAAGTCTTTAATATCTATAATGACAAAACTTGCTGATGCAAAATATAGATTTGGATTTACTGGAACACTGGATGGAACTCAAACTCACAAGTGGGTTCTTGAAGGTTTGTTTGGACCTTCCTACAAAATTGTTAGAACTGCAGAGTTGATGGCAAAGGGTCATTTATCCAAACTTGATATTACATGTTTAGTTTTAAAACACAATCCTCAGATATTTCAAACATACGAGGATGAAGTTCAGTTCATTATATCACATGAAAAAAGAAACAACTTCATCAAAAATTTAGCACTAGATTTAAAAGGCAATACTTTAATATTATTCTCAAGAGTTGAATCTCATGGAAAACCTTTATATGAATTAATTGATTCGTCTGTAAAAGGTGATAGAAAAGTATTTTTTGTTCATGGTGGTGTAGATACTGTAGAAAGAGAACAAGTCAGAGAAATTACAGAACGAGAGAATGATGCAATTATTGTTGCATCTTATGGTGTCTTTTCTACAGGAATAAATATTAGAAACCTACACAACGTTGTTTTTGCTTCTCCCAGTAAATCTAGAATAAGAAATTTACAATCTATTGGTAGAGTTCTACGAAAAGGTAAAAACAAAACTAAAGCAATGCTTTATGACATCTCGGATGATTGTACACATAAGGCAAGAAGGAATTACACATTAAATCATCTTATAGAAAGAATCAAAGTTTATAATGAAGAGAATTTTAACTATGAGATTATAAACATCAACTTAAAGGTATAGCGGCATGATGGAAGACGACTTTTACGCAACAATCAAGTTAAAAACAGGAGAAGAAATATTCACCAAAGTATCCCCATGTATAGAAGAAGATAATACTTTTCTTTTAGTATCTAATCCAATTACTTACTCACAAGTTAAAATTAGAGGTAGTAAGGATGGATATAAATTAGAACCTTGGTTAAAGACTACTCAGGAAGATATGTTCATCATTGACATGGATGATGTTATCACCATGAGTGAATCTAAAGATATTCAAATGATTATGATGTATCAGTCTTGGTTACGGGAATCTAAAGACTTCTCTGACTCAGAAGATCCACATGGAATCAGGAAGAAGATCAATAGAAAGATGGGTAGGATTGGTAACGTAAACGATACTAAAGAGATTCTAGAAAGATTATTTAAAGAAAGCTAATATTGTTTCTGAACCTCCACAAAGGTTATTGTACACAGTTTGAGTACCCTTGTCAAGCCTTTGTATAATGAAGACAAGATGTTATAATACTCACAATAGTATTAAATAGATTAATGATAACTAACAGTGCAATGACTAAACGAAAGAGATCAGTACACTATGTAAACAACAAAGAATTACTGGAAGCACTTATTCAGTATAGGGCAAGGGTAGAAACAGACTTTATACAAAAACATCAAAGAGAACCTACCAAAGAAGATAGAGCAAAGCATTGGGAAGGTAAACCACAGATCACAAACTATCTTGGTGAATGTTTTTTAAAGATTGCAACTCATTTGTCCTTTAAACCAAACTTTGTAAACTACATATTTAAAGATGACATGATTTCTGATGGGATCGAAAACTGTGTTCAATACATCCACAACTTTGATCCTGAGAAGTCTCAAAACCCGTTTGCTTATTTCACTCAAATTATTCACTACGCGTTTCTACGTAGAATACAAAAAGAAAAAAAACAACTAGAGATTAAAAATAAGATTCTTGAGAGAACTGGTTACGACGAAGTGTTCTTTGATGATAATCTTATTGATGGTGTTAATTATTCTGACTATAATTCCATTAAAGATAGTGTACACTCCAAGTCTAGGTATCAATGAAGATTGCAATAATTACGGATCAGCATTTTGGTGCCCGTAAAAACTCTAAGTTATTTCATGATTATTTTTTAAAATTTTATGATGACATCTTTTTTCCCACTTTAGAAAAAGAAGGAATTACGACTGTTGTTGATATGGGGGATACCTTCGATAGTCGTAAGGGAATTGACTTTGCCGCTCTTGCTTGGGCAAAAGACAATTATTATGATAGACTTCAAAGTATGGGAGTAACTGTTCATACTGTTGTCGGTAATCATACTGCGTATTACAAAAATACTAATCAAGTAAACGCAGTTGATCTTTTACTTAGAGAATATAGTAATGTAAAAGTTTACTCAGAACCAACTGAAGCAAAAGTTGGAAAAATAAATGTATTGTTTTTACCTTGGATAAATGAAGAGAACTCTGAAAGTACTTTCAAATCTATTAAAGCTACAACTAGCAAGTGTGCGATGGGGCACCTTGAGTTACGAGGATTCCCTGCTTATCGTGGACACACCATGGAAGAAGGTTTGGATGGCAAATTGTTTAAGAAGTTCACCCATGTCTTTAGCGGTCACTATCACACTAGATCGACAGACGGACAGATATTTTACTTAGGCAATCCATATGAGATCTATTCAAATGATATTGGTGATGATAGGGGATTTCATATTTTAGATACCGAGAATATGAATCTTACACCAATCAATAATCCATACAAAATGTATGAAGTTATTGATTATGAAGATGATAATCACCAAACATTTGACTCTAGATCTTTTGAAGGTAAAATTGTAAAGTTAATCGTTCGCAAAAAAACAGACTCTAAAAAATATGAGAAGTTTGTAGATAAACTATTATCTTCAAACATTGCAGAATTGAAGTTAGTTGAGTCTATTGCTGAGACTAATATTGAGATAGAAGATTATGACCCAGAATCTGAAGATACCATATCAATTCTAAGCAAGTATATTGAAGAGTCTGACGCAGCAATAAATAAACAGGAAATTAAAAAAATAATTCACCAAGTTTACAAAGAGGCTTGCGAATTGGTATAATATGTATATTCTTACTTTAGCTGGCAAAGAACAGGAGGGGGCATATTCTGTTACTAATGAAGATGGGGAGCAAATCCTTTACATCTTTGAACAAGAAGATGATGCTACTAGATTTGCTATGATGCTAGAAGAGAAAGAGTATCCAGAACTTACTGTTATTGAAGTTGATGATGAATTAATGATACAAACGTGTGAAGTTCATTCATACAATTATACAATTATTACTGCAAATGACCTTGTAATTCCGCCTGAAGAGAATGATATTATTTGAAAAACTTCGGTATAAAAATTTCCTTAGCACTGGTAATCAATTTACAGAGATAGATTTTACAACAGCATCTACTACCCTTGTTATTGGAAACAACGGTGCTGGTAAAAGTACAATGCTTGATGCGTTGACGTTCTCTTTGTTTGGCAAATCTTATCGGGGTGTTAATAAACCGCAACTGATCAATTCGGTTAACGAAAAAGATTGTTTGGTTGAGATTGAATTTAAGATTAATACCACTAGTTGGAAGGTTGTTCGTGGAATAAAACCAGCAGTCTTCCAGATTTATAAAGATGGAGAACTTTTAAATTCTGATGCTGCAACAAAGGATCAGCAAGTTTGGTTGGAGAGTGTAGTTTTAAAAATGAACTACAAATCATTCACTCAAATTGTTATTCTTGGTAGTAGTAATTTTGTTCCTTTTATGCAACTTCCTGCAGCATCAAGGAGGGAAGTCATTGAAGATTTATTGGATATCAAAATCTTCTCATCAATGAACTCTGTTGTCAAGGATAGAATTAAAACTTGTAGGGAAGAAATAAGAAGTTTAGATTTTAAAAAAGAATCTGTAGAAGATAAACTCAAAATGCAAAAAGAGTTTATTGAAGAAGTTGAGAGACTGGGTAAATCTGACATTAAATCTAAGAGAGATCAGATACAAATTCTCAGTGAGCAACAAGATAAGTTGCTAGTTGAATCGCTTGACTATGAAAACAAACTTCTAGATAAGCAGAATGAACTTCAGGAATATGAAGGGGCAACCGCTAAACTCAGAAAACTTGGCAACCTTAAGGGGAAGATATCTCAAAAGGTAAAAACAATTACAGATGAGCATAAGTTTTTTGACAATAATACGGTATGCCCTACCTGTACTCAAAGCATTGAAGAGACCTTTAGAATAAATAGAATTAAGGACGCTCAATCTAAAGCAAAGGAGTTGCAATCTGGTTATATAGAACTAGAAGAGGCAATTAAAGAGGAAGAAGAGCGAGAGCGTCATTTTTCTAATCTTTCAAAAGAGGTAACTTCCTTAACTCATGAGATTTCTCAAATCAATACTAAGATCTCTGGATACCAACGACAGGTCAGTGGTCTTGAACAAGAAATTCAAATTGTTGCCGATAGACTTGAAAAAAGAAATTCTGAACATGAGAAGTTAAAAGACCTGGAAGAAAACTTCAGCAAAGTATCTAAAGAATCTGAAGATAATAAAGATCTTCTAATTAACTATAATTTTGTTTTTGATCTCCTAAAAGATGGTGGAGTCAAAAGACAAATTATAAAAAAATATTTACCACTGATTAATAATCAAGTAAATAGATATCTTCAAATGATGGAGTTCTTTGTTAACTTCTGTCTTGATGAAGAGTTCAATGAATCTATTGAATCTCCCATTCAGGAAGATTTTTCATACGCATCTTTTAGTGAAGGTGAGAAAATGCGTATTGACCTTGCACTTCTGTTTACCTGGAGAGAGGTTGCAAAAATTAAGAATTCTCTTAACTGCAACTTAATTATATTTGATGAAACCTTTGATTCTTCTTTGGATGGTTTTGGTACAGATGAATTTATGAAAATCATTAGGTTTGTTATCAAAGATGCAAACACTTTTGTTATCTCTCACAAAGAAGGGATGCGAGATAAGTTCCTTAATGTGTTAAAGTTTGAGAAGGTAAAGGGTTTTAGTAGGTTAGCAGTATGAAGGTTTTAATTACTGGTCATCGTGGATTTATTGGTCGCAATGTGTTTGCTGACTGGCAAAGTACTCACAATAATTTAGTTGTGGGTATGGACTTCCCATATGACGTTGCTAACTTTACTGGGGACAATTATGATCTAGTTATTCATCTAGCAGCATTTGCTAACATTCGTGATAGTCTTCAGAATCCTCAAAAATTTTATGAGAATAATGTAGTCAAATCCAAAAAACTTTTTGATTGGTGTAGAGAGACAAATACTAGACTTCTTTATGCATCCTCTAGTGCAGTTGAAGAAGATTATTGGGAGAATCCATATGCCATGACAAAATGGATTAATGAGCAGATGGCACCTCCAAACTCTGTTGGGATGAGGTTTACCACTGTTTATGGACCAGATAGTCGTCCTGACATGATGTACCGTATGCTAGAAGATAAAACTGCAACTTATGTGACTAATCACCGCAGAGATTGGATTCATGTTAAAGATGTTTGTCGCGCTATTCGTTATCTTGCAAGTAGCAAAATTTGTGGACCAGTTTCTGTAGGATCTGGAAAATCTGTATCAGTTAGAGAACTTGCTGAGAAGATGGGGATGGGTCACTTGCCAGTTAAAGAACTGACTCCTGGAGAGAGACAAGACAACGTTGCGGATGTTAGTTTGCTAACTAGTACTGGATGGTTCCCCACCATCAATGTTCTGGATACGATCAATGACAACCCCGAATTGGCAACACCACTCTAAAAAAGAACAGAAGAGAAAACTTAAACCTCAGGCGTTGAGAGCAAGGCGTGAAGCACTGCGCCAGTTCAAAAAGCGTCACATGGGTCGTCTAAAGGGCGACCCTTCTTTGTATAATACGTTCAGTTCAAACAAAGACCAATGGCTGTCAACCACGAAGTAAAAGGCAACCTTGCTCGCCTTCTTGCCACTGAAGATCTTGTGGTCGAACACAAGAAGGTTGATACTGCACAATTCAATGTCCACACCCGTGTACTAACTCTCCCTATGTGGGAGAAGGCAAGCAACACTGTCTATGACCTTCTGGTGGGTCATGAGGTGGGTCATGCTCTTTATACACCTGATGAAGATTGGTTGAAGGAACATAAAATTCCTCCGCAGTTTGTGAATGTGGTGGAAGATGCTCGCATCGAGAAACTGATGAAGCGTCGTTATGCTGGTCTCAATAAGACGTTTTATAGGGGATACCAAGAATTGTCGGATGAAGACTTTTTTGGTATTGGTGATGATGACATTGCTACCTATAACCTTGCAGATAAAGTCAATCTCTACTATAAAATTGGTAATTATATAGACATTCCTTTCAGTGAGTTTGATGAGATGCCAATCGTTCGTATGATTGGTGCGTGTGAAACTTTCTCCGATGTTCTTATCGCAGCAGAGTTTCTTTATAAGTTCTGTAAGAAGAAGCAAGAAGAAGAGACTAAGACTCCAATGGATTCTTTGCAATCTCAACAAACTGGCAGCAGTCAACCTGCTTCAGATTTCTCCAATCAACCTGAAGGTGAGAATGAGAATGATCAGAATCAACCCAGTGATTCTAATTCTTACGGTGGAACAGATGAACAAGAGATTAACCAAGGCACCGAGCACGGTGGAGATATTGGTGGAGAACCTGAGGTAAAGACTGCAGAATCTCTGGAAGACTCCCTGAAAGATTTGATTGCTGAAGGTGCTTTTGAGAATGTTTACCTTGAGATTCAAGATATCGATCTTAGTGCAGTGATTGTCCCCAATAATCAAATTCATGATCTGTTTAAACTCTACTGGCCTGCATATGAGGAAGACGGATTTTTTGAATTCATTGATCAAAAGTATGTTGAGTTCAAAAAATCTGCTCAAAAAGAAGTAAGTTATCTTGTTAAAGAGTTTGAATGCAAAAAATCTGCTAGTGCATATGCTCGTGCATCTACATCCAGAACTGGAGTCCTAGATACAAGCAAACTTCATACCTATAAGTACAATGAAGATCTCTTTAAGAAGGTTACTGTTATTCCAGATGGTAAAAATCATGGTCTGATTTTTGTTCTTGATTGGTCTGGTTCTATGGGAGATGTGATGTTGGATACAATTAAACAACTGTTTAATCTGATCTGGTTCTGTAAAAAAGTTTCCATCCCGTTTGAAGTCTATGCCTTTACTTGTGAATGGACAAAGGTTCGATATGATGACAATGGAAAGGCAATCATGCCCAAACCCATTTACAATACAAAAGATGGAGTCTTTCTGATCACTGAATATTTTTCTCTACTCAACTTGTTTACCTCCAATACTCGTTCCAAAGATCTTGAAAAACAGATGAAAAATATTTTTAGACTTGCTGCATCATTTGGTCGTACTTACTATACAACTTATCCTGTTCCTAATGGGTTGAGTCTTTCTGGAACTCCTCTAAATGAAAGTCTGATTTGTCTGCACAAGATTATTCCTCAGTTCAAAAAACAACATGATCTTGAAAAGGTTCAGTGTGTTATTCTTACTGATGGTGAGGCACCCCCTATGAAGTATCATCGAGAACTTCATCGTCATTGGGAATCTGAACCATTCATTGGTACTGGTTCTATTCATACCAATTGCATTCTTCGTGATCGTAAACTGGGAACTACCTATTCCTTTGATGGTTGTTGGCAAGAACAAACTCAAGTTCTTTTGAATAATCTCAAGGATAAATTTGTCAATACTAACTTTATTGGCATTCGTGTCCTTGAGTCTCGTGATGCTGGGCAATTCATTCGTAGGCATGTGGGATTCTATGGAGATGAGTATGACAAAGTTATGAATGCTTGGAAAAAAACTCGCGCCTTCTCTCTTAAGGACACTGGTTACCATTCTTATTTTGGTCTCTCTGCAAATGCACTGTCTCAAGAGACTGAGTTTGAAGTCGCTGAATCTGCAACGAAGACTCAAATTAAAAGTGCGTTTGTCAAGAGTCTGAGAACTAAAAAGATGAATAAAAGAGTTCTCAGCGAATTTATTGAACTTGTTGCGTGACAGTTCAATAACTGGCACATGGTCGAAAAAAATCCGATCATGTGCCTCTATAATAACTTTGTTCAAAACCAATCACACCTAACTAGATCATGCCCCGCAAAATTTCCGTGAACGACGAAGCACTCATCGATAGTATCAAGGAACTGTATGGGTCTGAACTGACTGCAGCAGATGTCAGGGGGTTCTGTGCATCCCAAGGTTTTAACTATCAGACTGTTACTCGTCGTCTTGAGAACTTTAAAACTTCTCGCGGTCGTTGGAATCTTGAAGTAACTCAACAAGCAGTTGAAGAGATGGAACGTACCTATCAGGCACCACCTGCTATGCCTGCTATCGAACAAAATCTAATCCCTGCTAAAGATGATACCTTCGTCAAGTTTGGTAATTACAATGATATTCGCAAGATTATTCAATCGCAATTGTTCTATCCAACGTTCATTACGGGTTTGTCTGGTAATGGTAAAACGTTCTCGGTCGAACAAGCCTGTGCTCAGTTGGGTCGGGAGCTCATTCGGGTAAACATTACTATTGAAACTGATGAAGATGATCTCATTGGCGGATTCCGTCTTGTCAACGGTGAAACCGTTTGGCACAATGGTCCAGTCGTCGAAGCCTTGGAGCGCGGTGCGATTTTACTGCTTGACGAGATTGACCTGGCTTCCAACAAGATTCTTTGCCTTCAATCAATCCTCGAAGGAAAAGGTGTCTTCTTGAAGAAGATTGGTAAGTATGTTCGTCCTACTGCAGGATTTAATGTATTTGCCACCGCCAACACCAAAGGTAAGGGTTCTGATGACGGTCGTTTTATCGGCACCAATGTGCTCAACGAAGCATTCCTTGAGCGTTTCCCCGTGACCTTTGAGCAGGAATATCCTTCTGCTGCTAACGAGTACAAGATTCTCTATAAAGTTGCTGCTTCTATTGGAGCATTCAAAGAAACTGCTGATCTTGATTTTCTGAAGCGTCTTTGTGATTGGGCAGATATCATCCGCAAAACCTTCTACGATGGTGGTATTGAGGAAATCATCAGCACTCGCCGCCTGGTTCACATTATTCGTGCCTATGCAATCTTCCAAGACAAAGCGAAAGCAATTCAAGTTTGTGTTAATCGCTTTGATGATGAGACCAAGCAATCTTTCCTGGAACTTTATGACAAGGTGGATGTAGACTTTGATCTTACTGCCACTGGGGAAAAAATTCCTGTTGACCAAGACGCACCATTCTGATACAATGAGAGAGGATTATAGTGCCTCTCTCTTTTTTACATCATGAGTACTATGACTGAACATTCAAAACATTATTACGATCATAATCGTAATGACTTCGATCGACCAAACCCCTTCACTAGTTCTAATCAAGACTTTTGGGAGGAAGATGGTATTAGTTTGACTGGAAATCCTGGAGCACCTGCACCAGATACACTTACATTTAACATCAATATGGAACCAGACAAAATTGACTTGAATCTTGAAGCCACTTCTAAGAATGGATTCTGGAAGTATGAAGAGGATAAGACTCTTAAAGAAGTGAGGGATTATCTCTCTGGGACATATCAATCCCACTACACTTCAAAGGATTCTAAGACTCAAACTCTGGATCTTATTGGTGGTATTGGTGATGGTGAACCTTTTTGCCGATCTAATGCAATCAAATATCTATCTCGCTTCGGCAAAAAGAACGGTAAGTCAAAGCAAGATATTTTGAAGGCAATTCACTATTGCATCCTTCTCTACCACTTTGCTGGACTTCATAATGAAACTAAGGGAACCTATGAAACTTTCTGATAAAACTATCAACCTCCTGAAGAACTTCTCTGATATTAATCAGTCGATTCTCTTCAAAAAAGGTAATAAGATTCGGACCATCTCGGTCATGAAGAACATTCTTGCAGAAGCAGAAGTTCAGGAAGAATTCCCAAAAGACTTTGGAATCTACGATCTAAACCAATTCCTTAGGGGAGTATTCCTCCATAATCAACCAGAACTTGACTTCTCTAACGATGGTCATGTTGTGATTCGTGAGGGCAAGACTCGTTCAAAGTATTTCTTTGCTGAACCGAGTGTAATTGTTACTCCTCCAGATCAATCACTCACTCTCCCTACAATGGACGTTGAGTTTGATCTTTCTACTGAGCAACTTGAGAAGATTCGTAAGGCAGTTCTTGCATTCCAACTTCCAGATCTATCTGTAGTTGGTGAAGCGGGTGTTGTAAAACTTGTCATTCATGATAAGAAGAATGATACTTCTAACGACTTCCAGGTCATTGTGGGAGAGACTGATGGTGAGTTCTGCTTTAACTTTAAAGTAGAGAACATTAAGATTCTTCCAGGTTCCTATAAAGTCAGCATCTCTCGTAAACTTTTGTCAAAATTTGTCAACAGTGATCATGATCTGACCTATTATATTGCTCTAGAACCTGATTCGACATTCTAATGAAGCAAGTTGACATTCCATTGAGAATAGTAGGTAGTTTTTTGGTTGTTGCTGCTTACTTTGTAGTTCTACATGTTAATGTCACATTGGGGGTATTAATGCACTTCATTGCGGATTGCATTTCTATCCCCTATTTTGCTAGAACTAAGTCGTGGGACGTAGTAATTATGCTATCGTTCCTTCTAGCGATCTCATTGTCAAAACTTATGTCATGACTATAAATCTGACACAAGCAATGGCGCTTCTGTTGCTTTCAAAATGTATAGAGTATCCAAACCTTGGATTGCATTTAATTATTTTTGTGACAGACCCCGAAAACAAGATTGGGTTTAACTAATTATGCGTGATGAATTCCTCTGGGTTGAGAAGTATCGACCCAAAAATATTGAAGACTGTATCCTCCCAAATGAGATCAAAAAAACTTTTAAGGAATTTTTGGCAAAAGGTGAGGTTCCAAACTTGCTTCTTGCAGGACCCGCAGGATGTGGTAAAACAACCATTGCTAAAGCACTCTGTAACGAACTTGGAGTAGATGTTTATGTCATCAACGGATCCGACGAAGGTCGATTCCTCGATACTGTCCGAAACAATGCGAAAAACTTCGCTTCGACCGTATCACTTACGTCAACTGCTAAACACAAAGTCATCATCATTGATGAGGCAGATAACACAACCCACGACGTACAACTCCTCCTACGGGCGTTTACTGAGGAGTTTGCTGGTAACTGCAGATTCATCTTCACTTGCAACTACAAAAACAAAATCATCGAACCACTCCACTCCAGATGTGCAGTCATTGAGTTCTCCATCCCCGCAAGTAAGCGACCAGAGATGGCATCCAAGTTCTTTAACCGCCTCAAAACGATCTTGGATACAGAAGGTGTTGAATATGATAACAAGGTCCTGGTAGAACTTATTAACAAACACTTCCCTGATTGGAGGAGAGTTCTAAATGAATGCCAACGTTACTCAGCGGGGGGTAAAATCGACTCCGCAATTTTGGCGTCCTTTGCGGATGTTAAGACGAATGAACTGGTTAAAAAACTTAAGGAGAAGAACTTCCCTGAAGTACGTAAGTGGGTCGTTAATAATCTGGACAATGATTCTGGTGTACTTCTGCGTCGTATTTACGATGCTTGTTATGAATCCTTGGTTCCTTCTACTATTCCTGCTGCTGTGCTTATTATTGCTAAGTATCAGTATCAGGTTGCCTTCGTTGCCGATCAAGAAATTAATCTTTTGGCGGCACTAACTGAAATTATGTGTGAGTGTGAATTTAAATGAAAAAAGAAAAACTTCGAGCACAAGTAAAGTCTAGGTTCTATTATATCTTCTGGGGAATTGCCACTTTGTCGGTTGTCCTTGGTCAGTTGTATGTTGGAACTGGATATCGTATAATGGCATCAAGCACTGTACAACTTACTGAGTTGTTTACTTCTCTTTTGACCACCGAACTTAAAGACTACAAATGAACGTTAAACTGATCCGCCTCACTTCTGGTGAGGATGTTGTTGCCAATTTGATCTCTGATAATGACGATAGCATTGTTATTGAAAATGCTATTGTTGCTGTCCCCTCTGGTCGAGGAGAACTTGGGTTTGCTCCTTGGTCTCCACTTCTTAGCAAAAGTGTAAAGGAACTTACGATTAGTAAGAACTTTGTCATTTATATTGCAGATACTCAAGATCAAATTGTTGAACAATACAATGAGATTTTTAGTCCAATTATTACACCGAGCAAGCAACTTGCTCTTTGATGTTTTATTTTTGTTATGATTAATTTTGAATCTTTTAACTGGTCTGAAATTTTTGGAACTGCTGTTGCTTCTGAGGGAATGAAGCGAGCACAGGCACGGGGACTTCGTACTGAGGTTATTGAACTTTCCATCGCAAAACACAGTGATGGACAATTGACCTACGTTGGTATGAATGATACTCTTGGGCATGACTTTGTTACAAGTGATGGTCAGCGGTGGGAGTGTAAATGTAAGGAAGGGATGTTTAATAAAAAGGTCCCTAACACCTCTGACATCATTCTTAAAAACTATGCTGGAAATAAGATTGAACGTCTAGAACAGAAGTTTGACTATATGCTTCTGGTGGATACTAAATCTATGTCAGTTGCATACGCACCATATCCTGCTGTAGTGAAGACTATGAAAGTAAATGATGCTAATATCGTTACTCGTATTCACTACAACGATATGGAGTGGGTTTGTCAAAATGTTGTTCCTAAGAAAAAGGAGGACTTCTCCAAAGCACTTCAAAAACTCATTGAGGAGATTGTATGAGTAAAACTAAGGCACCTAAAGATCCCTTAGCATCGTATAAGACACCTCTAAGGTATCCAGGAGGCAAGTCACGCGCTTGTAAGAAGATGGATCCATTCTTCCCTGATTTAAGAGATTACACTGATTTTTACGAACCTTTCATTGGTGGTGGTAGCGTTGCAATTCATATTGCAAAGAAGAATCCAAATTTAAACATCTGGATTAATGATCTCCATCAACCTGTATCAAATTTTTGGCAGCAGTTGAGAGATAAAGGTTATGAAATGGAAAAAAAACTTCAAGAGTTGAAGTCCAGATTTCCAGATCAATCTTCTGCTCATGGATTGTTTTTACAGGCAAAAGAATATTTGGATATTACTCCTGTAGAGAGTCAAGATCTTTTTTGGGCAGCATGTTCTTTTTACATCATCAATAAGTGCTCTTTTTCTGGTCTTACACAATCCTCTGCATTTTCAAAGCAGGCATCGGATAGTAACTTCTCTATGAAGGGAATTCTAAAACTATCTGTTTATCAGAAGTTGATTCAGAATTGGAAGATTACTAATCTTTCTTATGAAGATTTGTTGGAAGAGTCTTCACCTAAGTCTGGAGTTTTTGTTTATCTAGATCCACCATACGACATTAAAGACAATCTCTATGGGAAGAATGGTTCTACTCACAAGGGATTTGATCACGATAAATTTGCGGAAGATTGTAATAATTCTTCTACAGACATGATGATCAGTTATAACTCTGATCAGTTAGTAAAGGATCGTTTTACCGATTCAAAATGGAGAGCATCTGAATTTGATCTCACATATACGATGCGATCTGTTGGTGATTATATGAGAGATCAAAAAACCCGTAAAGAATTGCTATTGATGAATTATGAAAGTGGAAGTCAAGTTGTATAAGGCAGGAACTGTCTTTAAAGAAGAGGTTATTGCGACTGACTATCAGGATGCTCGCAAGGTTGCTCTTGCACGTAATCCTGGTGCTCAAGTAATTAGTGTAACTGCAGTGTTTAAGTGATGGAACTAAAAGATTGGTTGAACTCTATTAATCACACTAAAGAAAATCTATTACAACAAGATCCCGACAGCATTAAGAAGTATCCAGCATTTATTGTCAATAAGTGTCTATCTTCTCATCTTGATGCTGTTTTGTTTGCCAACGAAATGAATATGAATTCGCATATTAGTAATGATATGCAATATTCCTTTTATATAAATACTCTGAGGAAGCGTAAGAGATTCTCTCCCTGGCTCCGAAAGGATAAGATTAAAGATCTTGATATTGTTAAACAGTACTATGGATATAGTAATGAGAAGGCAATGCAAGCATTGAGTATTTTATCTAAAGAACAAATCGACTTTATTAAACAAAGACTTGACATTGGTGGAACAGCATGACAAACAGTATTGAACCCCAGGTAAACTGGACTCCTGAAATGATGGTAGAAGTTATGTTAAATGAACCTGACGATTTTTTGAAGGTTCGTGAAACACTTACCCGAATCGGAGTAGCATCGCGTAAAGAGAAGAAACTCTATCAATCTTGCCACATTCTTCACAAGCAAGGTAGATACTTCATTACGCATTTTAAAGAGTTGTTTGCTCTTGACGGTAAACACGCAAATCTGACAGTTAATGATATTCAAAGAAGGAATAGAATTACTCGACTTCTGTCAGACTGGGGACTTATTAGTGTAGTTAATGCAGAATCCATCATGGATATTGCTCCACTAAATCAAATTAAAGTTTTGTCTTATAAAGATAAAAACGATTGGATCTTAGAACAAAAGTACAATATCGGGTCTAAGAAAAAGGTAGAAGCAACCGAATAAAAAGATACGGGGTTCAACACCCCGTTTTTTTATGTTACTTGTATAATTAGTAGTGGATGCCGTAAGGGTCCACACAATACAAACTCGCTTTTAAAGGAGCTACCATAATGAATAACCTCGGAAGATATCATGCTGCCGATTTATCTACGTTGATGGATAAAATCACAAAGAACAGTATTGGGATGGATGAGTATTTTGATCGTCTCTTCAACCTTCATGAAACTACAAAAAACTATCCACCTTACAACCTGATTCAAGTAAATAATGTAGAATCTCATTTAGAGATTGCACTAGCAGGATTCAAGAAAGGAGAGGTCAATGTTTTCACGGAGTATGGAAAACTTTTTGTCGAAGGACAAAAAGAAGATACAGACGCGGACAAGACGTTTGTCCACAAGGGATTGGCTCAAAGAAGTTTTCAACGAGCATGGACTTTATCCGACGATACAGAAGTCCGAGAAGTCACCTTTGAAGACGGACTCCTCAGAATTATCCTAGGTAAGGTAGTTCCAGATCACCACGCACGCAAAGATTACCTATAAATATATTTGGGCATACCCAAATATCGTCGCCGCATTGGGCAAGGGTTGGCAACTATCAACCCTTGCCCGCTTTTCTTTTTTGTGTTAGTATGTTAGTAAACTAGTTAAAAATCATGACAGTTAAATTGGCCGTTGTTAAGACGGGAGAACAAATTATCTCTGATGTTGAAGAGATGCTTCTTGAAGGTAAAGTTGTAGGATACTTCTTTACTAAACCCTGTATTGTTAAGACTGGAGACCCAGAAGTTAATGAAAAGGGTGGTGCTTCGCTTGAAATTAAACTAAGTCCTTGGATTGCTCTTGGTAAGGGTTATCGATTCCCAGTCCCTCTTGATTGGATTGTTACCTTTGTTGATGCTGTTGATGACTTGTATAATATGTACATGACTGATATTCTTAAGTTGGATGAGGACATCCAGAGTCAGTCAATGGTGGTAACTGATGGATGTGAGGACTGCTGATATGGAACCTAAAGTTATCATCTTTCAAACTGGTGGAACTTTGATTTCTCAGTTAGAGGAATCTGGGTCTGCTGATATTGGAGAACCTGACTGCATTCTTGTTAAACCTTTTAATATTTTGCCAGACGGAACTCTGCAACCCTGGTTGGGGGAGATCACCCAACAAAATGAATTCAAAATTCATTCCGATAAAATCTTGACCATCGCTGAACCAACTGCTAGAATCAAAGAACTCTACGCAGGTCTGACGAAGGAATGAGGTTTTATACAAACGTCCAGATGGTCGGAGATCAATTTCTCGTCCGAGGATATGAAGATGGTAGACACTTCATGACCCGAGAGAAATTCTCTCCGACCCTTTTTGTTTCATCTAATAAAAAAACCTTTTACAAGACCCTAAATGGTGAGTATGTAGAACCAATTAAACCAGGAACTGTTAGAGACTGTAGGGAATTTATAAAAAAGTATGATGGTGTAGAAGGATTTAAAATCTATGGTAATGAAAGATTCATTTATCAATATATCTCTGACAAGTACACCGAAGATGAAATCAAGTTTGATATTGCCAAAATTAAATTAGTAACCATTGACATTGAGGTTGCTTCTGAGAATGGATTCCCCGATGTAGAATCTGCTGCAGAAGAAGTTCTTTTGATTACTATTCAAGACTATTCGACTAAGGAGATTGTAACTTGGGGTCAGGGACCATTCAAACTGAACAAGGGTAATGTATACTACAAGCAATTTAATAATGAGTATGATCTACTGAATGATTTTATTGCTTGGTGGATTGACAATACTCCAGAAGTTGTAACTGGTTGGAATAGTAAACTTTACGATATTCCTTATCTTGTCCGTAGGATGGACAGGGTTCTTGGTGAAAAGTTGATGAAGAGGTTGTCTCCTTGGGGACTTGTTACTGAACAAGAGTTCTTTGTTAATGGTCGAAAGCAAATTAGTTATGATGTTGGTGGAATATCTCAGTTAGACTATCTCGACCTCTATAAGAAATTTACTTACACCAACCAAGAGTCCTATCGCCTGGATCATATCGCCAATGTAGAACTGGGTCAGAAGAAACTAGATCACAGTGAGTTTGATACTTTTAAAGATTTTTATACTCATGGTTGGCAGAAGTTTGTAGAATACAACATCATTGACGTGGAACTTGTTGACCGATTGGAAGACAAGATGAAACTCATTGAACTTGCACTCACTCTTGCATATGACGCAAAGGTCAATTATGAAGATGTGTTTTATCAAGTGCGTATGTGGGATACTATCATTTATAACTATCTAAAAGGGAGGGGAATTGTTATCCCTCCCAAAGAGAAATCTGATAAGGACTCGAAATATGCAGGAGCATACGTCAAGGAACCGATTCCTGGAAAGTATGATTGGGTTGTGTCTTTTGACCTTAATAGTCTGTACCCTCACCTTATTATGCAGTACAACATCTCCCCTGAAACCCTCTGTG
>Ga0255768_10001111_pt1 | contig 28162 bp, 26 predicted proteins | sample 071ome_33_FD_179983 | JGI IMG/M metagenome (GOLD analysis project Ga0255768, IMG submission 179983) | Coastal salt marsh microbial communities from the Groves Creek Marsh, Skidaway Island, Georgia - 071412AT metaG (version 2) | ecosystem: Environmental > Aquatic > Marine > Intertidal zone >...
TATCAAAGCTCCGACCCCAAGGAGCAGAAAATGGAAAAGGTCTTGTTGCTTCTGGACCTGTATCGTTCGCACGAATCTACTCAACCCTAAATGAAACACTCCGCAGAGGTGGTGTGTATAAGAATGGCGCTGTTGTGTGCCATCTTGACCTTAATCACCCTGACGTTTTGGAGTTTATCCAAGCTAACCGAGCTGAGCTCCCCTGGGTCAAACGATGCGTCAACATCAACGACTATTGGTGGGAAGAAGCTACTGACAACGTAAAGCAAGCCCTGCTTCAGGGTATCCGCCAGGGTGACATCTGGCTTAACAAAACTAAAGTTGATGCTTATGGAAACCGAATCCGTGGTAACGTCTGCCTTGAGGTTTACTTGCCGTCACGAGGAACTTGCTTGTTGCAGCATGTCAATCTCGCTGCCTGTGACATCGAAGACATCGCACCGGCTTTCGTTGCAGGTATGTCCGAGTTGTGCAGTCTCCATAGCCGGACAGGCGTTGGAGAGTCTGGAGAGTACCTGCCACCCGAAACAGACCGACAAGTCGGACTGGGGATGCTCGGACTTGCCAACCTCCTTCGAAGGTACGGCGTAAGCTACAAAGAGTTTGGTGAGGCTCTTGCCATTGTCAACAGTGGCGAACAGATTAAAGAATTCACCCCTGGCATCACCCTTGCCGTTGAATTTAAAAGTGGAATTGCACAAGCTGCGTCGATTGCTCGATTTAACAACATGGATCGTGCCTTCGCTATTGCTCCTACTGCTTCATGCAGCTATCGGTACAAGGATCCCGATGGTTACACAGCAACCCCTGAGATTGCACCGCCCATTGCCCGTCAAGTAGACCGTGATAGCGGTACCTTTGGCGTCCAGAGCTACGATTACGGTCAAGTTGAGATCGCATCGGAAGTTGGCTGGGATGCATATCTAAATGTGGCTAACGGCATTATGAAGATGCTGGATGGCACGGGACTTCTTCACGGTTATAGCTTCAATAGTTGGTCCGATGTGATCACCTATGATGAAGCGTTTATCGAAGAGTGGCTGGCATCTGACCAGACCTCCCTTTATTATTCGCTTCAGGTAATGGGTGACACGCAAGACAAGACCAGTGCATACGCTGCATTGGATGAGTCAGAGGTCGATGATTACCTGGAGTCACTTCTTAATGACCCTGCTCCTGATTGTAATTGCGGCGAATGAACCCTTACGAAAAACTTTTGGCGCGTAAGCGCACCTGGACTCCTGTCCAAACAACTGCTGGTAAACTGGCTGAAGGCGCGGAAGAGGCTATCTACCGTGCCTTGGCTATCCGCCACATGGAGTTGCCTGTAGGCGACTTTATCCACGACGCTCTCAAGAATGAAGTTCCATCGGCATCACGCGACTTACTTCTATCCAACATTAAGGATGAAGAAAACCACGACCTTGCTTTGGGTTACATCGCCAACGCTATCGGCGTTGATCAAGAGGCTGAAAAGGAAGCGATCCGGCTGCGTGATGCATGGATTGCACATCCTGATCACACGATCCTCAAAGCGTTGGTTGCCGAGCGCGCGGTCTTTTTCGTCTTGCTTCCCTTTTTCCGTTTCAATGGAGACGCTGGTCTTCGGACCGTAAGCGCTGATATTAGCCGAGATGAACAAGTCCACGTGGCTACAAATAGCCTGGTGTGTAGGGAGCTCGGTCTTGATTGGAGTCCTTCTCTTGACAAGCTCCGTAAAGCAACTATCAATTGGGTGATGCAGCCACTCAAAGCTAACAACCCCAATAAATATCTAAACAAAAAATTTTGGCTGGATTCCAGTGATCGCCTGATGTACGAAGGCAAAGCTCCTGAGCTTGCTGATACCAAGCGAGCACGTATGCCAGCTTTCTTTGAACATGCAAACCCCAACCTCCCACAGTATGCCTAACTTTGGGCTTACCGTTAGGCGTCTTCTGGAAGAACTAGAAGATGTTTATCCACCAGTTAACCCCTCTCCTGACACACCGCTAAACCAGATCATGTATCGAGCTGGTCAACGCAGTGTGCTGGAGTGGATTGAAAATCGACTTGATGAGGAATCTTAATCATGGGCGCTGGACGCAGAGCCGAACACAAGGCTGAAGAAGCAAAACGGGCTGCTGGTATTGAAGCAACCCGTATGCGTATTGAAGAAGAAAATCGCCAACGTGCTTTCCAGGCACAACTTGAAGCACAACGCCAAGCTATGCTTGAGCAAACAAAAGCAATGCGCAATGTTAAAGCACCTCAAGTTCTGCAAAGTACTGTTGGTGCAGAGAACGTCGGTATCCGCACCTCTCGTTCTCGTCGTCAAACCACTCGTGCAATGGGCAGCGGTGCTGCTGCTCTTCGTATCCCCCTTAACATCGGAGGCGGCTCCGGTGGTGGACTTAGTATTGGTTAAGTAAATGAACGCTAAAAGCAGGTACGATCATCTAACTAGCTACCGTTCACAGTTTCTTGACACAGCGGTTGAGTGCTCAAAGCTCACCATTCCTTACCTCATCCAACGTGATGAGACCCGCATTACACACCAAACTCTTAAGCAACCTTGGCAATCCGTAGGTGCTAAAGGTGTGGTAACGCTGGCATCTAAACTGATGCTGTCGCTGCTACCTCCTCAAACTACCTTCTTTAAGCTACAGTTGCGTGATGATAAGTTGGGAGAAGAACTCCCGCCTGAAATCCGTTCTGAGCTTGACCTGAGCTTTGCTAAGATGGAGCGCATGGTGATGGAGTCGGTTGCTGCTTCCAGCGATCGTGTCATTGTTCACCAAGCTCTCAAGCATCTGGTGGTCGGTGGTAATGCACTGATCTATATGGGTAAGGAAGGGTTGAAACACTACCCACTTAATCGCTACGTTGTTGATAGAGACGGTAACGGTAACGTAATTGAGATCGTAACCAAAGAACTAATTAACAAAAAACTTTTGCCTCAAGAGCTTCTTAAAGGACCGCCTTCGGTTACTGACGAAAGCTTCTCTTCCGAAAATGATGCAGAAGTTTATACTCATGTACGTCTAGACAACAACCGCTGGATTTGGTATCAGGAAGTCTATGGCAAAAAGATTCCAAACTCCGATAGTAAAGCTCCAAAGGATGCTAGTCCTTGGCTTGTACTGCGCTTCAATTCTGTCGATGGCGAAAACTATGGACGGGGTAGAGTTGAGGAATTCTTGGGAGATCTTAAGTCGCTTGATGCGCTCTCCCAGTCCCTTGTAGAAGGCTCTGCAGCAGCCGCTAAGGTCGTCTTCGTGGTATCACCCTCAAGCACGACTAAAGCACAGACGCTGGCGAAGGCAGGTAACGGAGCGATCGTTCAAGGTCGTCCCGATGACATCGGTGTTATCCAAGTGGGTAAGACTGCTGACTTCAACACTGCTATGACCCTCATGCAACAGCTTGAGCGTCGTTTGTCTGAAGCATTCCTTATCCTCAGTGTCCGTCAATCTGAACGGACTACTGCTGAAGAGGTCCGCCTTACTCAGCTTGAACTTGAACAACAACTTGGTGGCTTGTTCTCCCTGTTGACTGTTGAGTTTCTGCTTCCTTACCTTAATCGTAAACTACTTGTACTGCAACGTAGTGGACAACTCCCACGTATTCCTAAAGATCTGGTCAATCCTACTATTGTTGCAGGTATCAATGCTCTTGGTCGTGGTCAAGATCGTGAGTCTCTCACTTCCTTCATCATGACTATTGCTCAGACACTTGGTCCTGAGGCACTGATGCAATACATCAATGCTGACGAAGCTATCAAACGTCTGGCAGCTGCACAAGGTATTGACGTTCTGAATCTTGTTAAGTCTATGGAACAGATTCAACAAGAACAAGCTGATGCAGCTCAACAGCAAGAGGATATGGCTCTTGTTGGACAAGCAGGTAGCCTTCTTAAATCACCCCTGGCTGATCCATCCAAGAACCCAATGGCAGGTGAAACTGTCAACGCGGTAATGGGTGAAGAGGTCATTCCCCCAATGCAATAATTATGGCAGAAATTCTATCTTACGACCCTAGCGGCGATCCTGAAGTTGTTGGTGCCATTGAATCCGACCAAGCAGAATCGCTTGCTATCGGTGAGGAGATGATCAACCAAGCTAATGCTCGGTTGGCTGGTAAATACAAAGATGCACAAGAGCTTGAGAAAGCTTACATCGAACTAGAAAAGAAACTGGGTTCACGTAATGAAGAAGAAACGGCGGAACCAGAAACTGAAGATCAGCAAGAAACCTCTAACTATTCTACGCAAGTCGAAGCCATTAGTCGGGCTGCAGAAGAATTCAACTCGAAAGGTGAACTGAGTCCAGAGACCTTGGCTGAGTTTGAGAAGATGTCCAGTAAGGAATTGATCCAAGCATACTTTGAGTATGAACAGGGTTTGCCTGCAATGGATGCACCTCAATCAGTTGAGCTTTCTTCGGCTGATGTTAACACTATTCAAAACTCTGTAGGTGGTGAAGCTGCTTACCAACGACTTGTTGGTTGGGCAGCACAAAACTTCTCAGAAGCTGAGATTCAAGCTTTCGATAACGTTGTTGATTCTGGTAACGTTGCTGCTATTAACTTGGCACTTGCTGGACTTCAGGCACGTTACACTGACGCAAACGGTTACGAAGGGCAAATGATTCAAGGTAAAGCTGCAGCTCCTGCTGACACATTCAAGAGTCAAGCAGAGGTAGTGCGGGCAATGTCCGACCCCAGGTACGATAAAGATCCTGGGTATCGTGACGACATCATGCAAAAGCTTGCCCGATCCAATCTCAAATTTTAATGAACGACACCAACATCTGGGCTAAAGAGCCACCCCTTATTATGTCTGATCATCCCTACGGTGTTCCACACAACGAACGTGCTGAGCAGCTCAATGGTCGCCTTGCTATGCTTGGCGTCATGGCTGCTCTTGGCGCTTACGCGCTGACTGGTCAAATTATTCCTGGTATCTGGTAATGCCTCTTAAGAAGGGTAAGTCTCAAAAGACAGTTTCATCTAACATTTCAAAACTGAAGATAGAGGGTTACCCTCAGAAGCAGGCAGTCGCCATTGCCCTGAGTAAAGCTGGTAAATCCCGCAAGAAAAAGTAATGGCTAAGCCCGGACTTTATGCAAACATCCACGCTAAACGTAAGCGTGGTGGAAAAATGAGAAAGCCTGGGGACAAAGGCGCACCCACGGCTCAAGATTTTAAAAACGCCGCCAAAACTGCTAAACGTAATCTCAAAATTAAGAAATGAAAACTCTTGCTATCCTCCCCGCTATCACCCTGATGGCTGCACCTGCTTTCGCTGCTCCTTATGTTAATGTTGAAGCGAACTCTGGGTTCACCGGCTCTGACTACACTGGCACCTCTACCGACTTCCATATCGGTGTTGACGGTGCTGCTGGTCAAGCCTCTTGGTATGTCCAAGGTGGTCCCTCTATCGTCTCTCCTGACGGTGGTGAGTCCGAAACCAAAGTCACCGCTAAAGCTGGCGGTGGTGTCGGCGTGACCGAAGCTCTCTCCGTGTATGGTGAGATCTCTGCTGCGTTCGATGACGTGAACAGCTACGGCACCAAAGCCGGTCTGAAGTATCGCTTCTGATTATTATGATTGAATGTCCCCAATGCACCCCGGCGCAACAGTACGTCCTAGAACAACTGCAAGTTAAAGCGGATATCACAGACCCTGTTGCCCTGGCGGTGATCTTGGGTAACATTCAACAGGAAAGTAATTTCCGTCCTAACGTCTGCGAAGGTGGCAAGGTTGTCCCGTATGACCGCTGCCTTCGTGGAGGTTATGGTTTGATCCAATGGACATCGCCTAGACGTTATCATGGTCTAGGCAGATTCTGTAAAAGATACGGGTGTGATCCAAGTAGTTTGAAAGGTCAAACCCGTTACATGATAAACGAGTTACGCTTCCGTGCTGAACTCGCTGAATTTCAAACACCTTATCAACAACTCCCCTATTACATGAACTCAGCCTACTACTGGCTGGGCTGGGGGATTAAAGGTAATAGGGAGAGATATGCTTATTCTTTCCTAGACAAACTTAAATGACTGCTTCAATTGCTATCCAGCAGAAGAATGCCTGGGACCAGTTTTGTAACTGGGTAACTTCTACTAACAACCGTCTTTATGTTGGTTGGTTCGGCGTGCTCATGATACCATGTCTGCTCGCTGCTACCACCTGTTTCATCCTGGCGTTCATCGCCGCACCACCTGTTGACATTGATGGAATCCGCGAACCTGTCGCAGGCTCCCTGTTGTATGGAAACAACATCATATCAGGAGCCGTCGTTCCGAGCAGCAATGCCATCGGACTACACTTCTACCCAATTTGGGAAGCTAATTCACTTGATGAATGGCTGTACAACGGGGGTCCATTCCAACTCACCGTATTCCACTTCCTCATTGGTATCTATGCTTACATGGGACGTGAGTGGGAACTTAGCTATCGACTAGGGATGCGTCCCTGGATTTTTGTTGCTTACTCTGCTCCAGTCGCTGCAGCTACTGCAGTGTTCCTTATCTACCCCTTCGGTCAAGGATCTTTCTCTGATGCAATGCCACTCGGTATCTCCGGCACGTTTAATTACATGCTGGTCTTCCAAGCTGAACACAATATTCTCATGCACCCGTTCCATATGTTGGGAGTTGCTGGTGTATTTGGGGGTAGCCTGTTTAGTGCTATGCACGGTAGCCTTGTCACGTCTTCTCTTGTTCGGGAAACGACTGAGGACATGTCTCAAAACTATGGCTATAAGTTTGGACAAGAAGAAGAAACGTATAACATTGTAGCGGCTCATGGCTACTTCGGACGACTTATTTTCCAGTACGCATCCTTTAACAATAGCCGTAGCCTTCACTTTTTTCTGGCTGCTTGGCCTGTTGTCGGTATTTGGTTTGCTGCTCTGGGTGTGTCTACAATGGCTTTTAATCTTAACGGTTTCAATTTTAACCAGTCCCTACTGGATAGTCAGGGGCGTGTTGTGCGTACTTGGGCTGACATCCTTAACCAAGCTAACCTTGGATTTGAAGTCATGCACGAGCGTAATGCGCACAACTTTCCGCTAGACCTCGCTGCTGCAGACGTAACTCCTGTTGCTCTTACTGCACCTGCTGTAGGCTAATCTCCGTCCGTTCATCCCCTATAAAGGGACGCATGAAGCTTGATCATGGAACGGGGGTCAAGCACTTGGAGATTAACAATGGCTATTAAAGTCACCTACAAGTATCGCGGCGTTTCTTACACTAAAATGGTAGTCCGTTAAAGCGGCATTGGGAGGTGCAAACCCTCCCTTACCTATTGGCATTGGCCTCTACGGAGATACCCTTTGCCGTCTAGACGGTGGGATAGACCACAAAAATAAAACAAAAAATTTCCAAACGTTTGGGAGCAAGTCTATTACTCTTACTCCTTAAAAATGGCACAACAGAATTCCAATGAGCCTCTTGCTGATCTTACGCAACTAGGCGCATCTAACTTTGGCTCGGACACCCGCGCCCTGTATCTCAAGCTTTTTAGCGGCGAGATGTTCAAAGGCTTCCAGCAGAACACGATCGCTCGTGATCTGGTTATGAAGCGGACTCTCCGTAATGGTAAGTCCATGCAGTTCATCTACACCGGTCGTACCAAGGCGGAATATCATACGCCTGGCAACAGCATCCTCGGTAACTCCGACGGTGCACCTCCGGTGGCTGAGAAGACCATCACCGTTGACGACCTGCTGATCAGCTCGGCATTCGTCTACGAGCTGGATGAAGTTCTCGCTCATTACGACCTGCGTAGCGAAATCTCTCGCAAGATTGGTTATGCTCTCGCAGAAAAGTATGACCGTCTGATCTTCCGTGCGATCACCAACGGTGCTCGTAACGCTTCTCCTGTGTCTGCCTCTGGCTTCGTTGAGCCTGGCGGTACTCAGATCCGCGTCGGCTCTAACGCTGAGTTCTCTGACGCTTATGATGACGCTGCTCTGGTGGCTGCATTCTATGATGCTGCTGCTGCTCTTGATGAGAAGGGCGTGTCCCAAGATGGTCGTTGCGCTGTCCTGACCCCTCGTCAGTACTACGCTCTGCTTCAAGGTATCAACAGCAACATCCTGATCAACCGTGACGTTCAGGGTACCGCCCTGCAGTCCGGTAAGGGTCTGATGAGCATTGCTGGTATTGAAATCTTCAAGTCTACCAACATTCCTTTCTTCAGCAACTACGGTACCAAGTTCGGTACCTCCGGTGGTACTACCGATACCGGTGTTGCTTCTCCTGGTAACCTGGGTAGCTTCATTGATTCCGCTATGGAAGACGAAGCAGCCGTTGCCGCCGGTTCCATCGGTGCTCACAACGAGTACGGTGTTGGTACCGAGTTTGCTAACAGCTGTGGTCTGATCTTCCAGCGCGAAGCTGCTGGTTGTGTTGAGGCTATTGGTCCTCAAGTTCAAGTCACCAGCGGTGACACCTCCATTATCTACCAGGGTGATGTGATCGTCGGTAAGCTCGCCATGGGCGCTGATTACCTGAACCCCGCTGCTTGCGTTGAACTGTTTGCTGGTACTGCTACCAAGCCTGCCGCATTCGCCTGATTTATTCTTGGTTATTACTGGGGGAGCTTCGGCTCCCCTTTTTTTTACTTTGTGATAGGTAACTATGCCCTTTCCTACTTATGCTGCGTCCACCGAACTGGATGCTGTAAATCAAATACTTAGCTCAGTGGGACAGGCTCCTGTCACCACACTAGATCTCCAGAACCCTGAAGTATCTATTGTACTCAACACCCTCCGGGAAATCAATAAGCAGGTCCAAGCTGAAGGATGGATCTTTAACACTGAACGTGAATATACCCTATCACCAAACAGTGAGACGAATGAGATTGCATATCCATTCAACATGCTTCAGATTGATACCAATCAACCTTATCACAAAAACAAGTATGATGTGGTGAGACGTGGTGCTAAACTGTATGATCGTTTGAACCATACCTTCACCTTCACAACTGACATCAAAGCAGATGTAGTGTGGTACTTTGATTTCACTGACGTTCCACCTGCAATTCAAGCTTATATTACTGCCCGAGCAGCTCGGATGTGTGCTACCAAAATGGTTGGCGACCGAGAGCTGAACGGTCTTCTTCAAGAACAAGAACTTCAAACACGAGCTGCTGCTATTGAATACGATTGTAATCAAGGCGACTATTCTATGTTTGGATTTAGTGATGGAAGAAATTATTACAATAGCTATCAACCTTTCCAAGCATTGATGCGATGAGTACTGTAACCCAAAGGATTCCCAACTTCCTCTTAGGCATTTCACAACAACCTGATAACCGTAAGTTTCCTGGACAACTGCGGGATTGTGTTAATGCTTTTCCAGACTATGCACTTGGTCTACTCAAGCGCCCAGGCGGACAATTCCAAGCTGATCTTGAAGGCGCTACTCCTGATGGTAAGTGGTTTTCAATCCTTAGGGATCCGCAGGAAAAATACGTCGCTCAATATGATGACAACGTATTCCGTGTGTGGGACCTGACTGATGGTTCCCCACGTGTTGTTGATATGGGAGATGATACAGGTGTTCCAGGTACCTGTAACCTGACTAATTATCAAACTGATCTGGATGCTTACAACACTGCTGTTGATACGACTGCTACTCGGTTAGCTGAGCTTCATGCTGCTCAAGCTGATTACGCTGAGGTATTGGCAGGTCAAGATGCTACTCAACAGGCATTGTTTGAAGTACAGTATGAGTATGATAATCCAGGTGAAATTGAACAGACTGTTAAATCAGGTATTCTTCTTCGAGCTACTGGCGTTTACATTGTAAAGAACAACAATACTGTTGTTGGTACTGCTACGACTCTGCCTGCTAACTATGCTCTTGGCACTGAGTTTACTGATGAGTACCCTCTGATTGCTTCTCAAGGTTATCGTGTCTACCAAGCTATTCTGACTGTAGCTGCTACCCATGATGCAACAGATCTGAGTAATGCTCAGACTGCCATGGACACGGCTCAGACCAACTACGACAATGCTGTAACTGCAGAAGCCACTGCTCTAACTAACCTTAACGCGGAGATTAGTAACTGTGCTATTACTGCGATTCCTGCTGATGGTTATCTCAACGGTGCTACTGCTGATGACATTGAAGTTCTCACCCTGAACGATTACACCTTTGTTTTGAATAAAGCAAAGACTGTGGCAATGGAAACTACTACCACTGCTGCACGTCCTAACGAAGCTTTCTTTGTTACGAAGGTTATTGGTCAAGGTCATTACAAGATCTTTTTGGATGGGACTGAACGGGCTAGTGTCAATGGACCTAGTGATGCTGATGCGCTGATAGCTGCGTTTGTAACTGCCATTGATGGTCAAACGTTTGGTACTACCACCTTCACTGCTACTGCAGTTGGTCCTGGTATGTACATCACTGCTGATGCAGCATTTACTATTACTGCTGTAGGCGGTCCTGGTGAAGACTCTGTATTCACTTTTACTGAGTCAGTCTCTAACGTTGCTGATTTGCCTTTGCAATGTCACGACGGTTACAAGGTGAAGGTTGTCAACAGTGTTGATATTGACGCTGATGACATGTACGTTGAGTTTGTTGCTGATGATGGTGCAACCAATGGTCCAGGTGTTTGGGAAGAATCAAATGCTTGGGGCATTACTTTTCAATTAGATCCTCTTACTCTTCCTCACCAGTTGGTACGCAACGCCGATGGTTCCTTTACCTTTGGTCCTATCACTTGGGAAGATCGTAACATTGGTGATCTTGAAACTAACCCTGATCCTAGTTTTGTTGGTACAACAATCAACAACCTGTTCTTCTATCGTAACCGCTTAGGATTTCTTTCTAACGAAGCAGTTATTCTTAGTAAAGCTGGTGATTACTTCAACTTCTTTGCTACTACTGCTTTGACTGTAAGCGATGATGATCCTATTGATGTCAACGCTTCATCGGTTAAACCAGTTAACCTGCGCTATGTGAGACCTAGCAGTGCTGGTCTTGTGCTGTTTAGTGATACTGAGCAGTTCCTGATTGCTGGTAACGATGACATCCTGAGTCCTAAAACTGTTAGGATTACTGAGTTGTCAAGTTATGAGTGTGACAAAGATGTAGAGGCAGTTACTCTTGGTACTAGCCTTGCGTTTATTTCTAAGACTCCGTTGTACAGTCGTCTGTACGAAATCGGTAACATCAGCATTAATAACCCACCAGCAATGGTTGAGCAGACACAATACGTGCCTGAGTTGATGCCTAGTACTATTGACAGTATGATCGCATCCCCTGCATTGTCCCTTGTTTCAATGGGCACTGTTGATAGTAGTACTATTTATCAGTACCGTTTTGTTCAGCAAGGCGATCAGCGTGGTGCTAATACTTGGTATAAATGGGATTTAACTGGTACGTTGTTGGATCAATTCTTTGACATTAGTACCTACTACGCTGTTGTTGCCAATGGTAACGATGTGTATGTTCAATCTTATGATCTTACTCAATCTAGTGAAGAAGGTTACCTGACTCTACCTACTGGAGAAAAGACCGATGTTTGTCTCGATCTTTGGAACATTAACCCTTATCGAGAATATGACCCTGATGATGATGATTCAGACATCACTCGGGTTTATTTACCGTACAATGAAGTCAGTGGTGGTACGCTCGCTGTAGTGCTCTTAGGACGCTACATAGGCGCTTCTGATGCCCTTACTAGTGCATCGGTAGGCGCAGTACTTTATCCCACCGTAGAGGGGACTGCAGGTGCCTATTACGCTGATATTAACGGCGACTATCGTGGTCGTGACATGATCATTGGTTATACCTACAACATGGAGGTTGATCTGCCTAAGTTCTTTGTAACTGAAGTTCAGACTCAATCTGCTATCACTGACTTTACCTCTGATCTTATTATTCATCGTATCAAAGTGTCTACCGGCTTAAGCGGTCCTGTTAAGTATCAAATCAACATAACTGGTCGTCCTGAATGGAGTAATACCATTGAAGCTGTCCAGCCTTATGTGTATGATCTGAACAACGTTAACTTGTCTGCTGAGGCGATACACACGGTACCAATTTATCAACGTAACGAAAACCTTTCTATCAAGATTATTGGGGACTCGCCTTTGCCGGTGACTCTTCTTAGTTTGAACTGGGAAGGACGGTACAAGACCGGTTTCTATAGACGCGCCTAATGACTACATCCACCCGTGGTTTTACCTTTAAACCAGCTACCATTAACGACGTATTAGAACTTACCAGTCAGATGCTGGATAGGGGACTGCAGGACTTTGAACGAGTTGGGCAGCACCCTATCTTGCATTTAGCGTTGTACATCCATGAAGATGACTCTTATCTGATCTACGGACCTGATGGGAGTCTATACGGAGCTTATGGTGTATCTGAAGACAACATGGTTTGGATACAGATGACCAAACAAGTTCAAGCCAATCCACTGACAACAGTGCGATTTGGTAAAGCGTTAATGAAACACATTAACCGTCCTTATCTTTGGACTACTATTGATATAAAAAATACTGAACTAATTAACTTAGCTAGGTATTTAGGTTTTAAGGTACTACGGGTTTTCCCGGATGGACCTGACAATGTTTACTCTATAGAGATTGTACGATTATGGGATCAGTAAACCCTACAAGCGCAGCAGATTATCTTCAACCGAAACCTCCTGGTGGCGGTAGTGCCGGTCTATTTGCTAACCCAATTGGTCTTGCTCTTGCTGGTGGTCAGCTTGCCTTTGGCATTGCTAACATGATTCAGCAGGGTAAAGTCCGTGAACAACAGGCTTACAACCAAGCTTACAACACAGAATTTACCAACAAAATCAATCAGTTTAGAACTGAGCAACGCAACCAACAGATTGCAGCTGCTTTTAACGCTAAACTTGATTTCACTAAACAACAGATTGAGAATAACTATTTAGCTGCTCGGGCGTCTTGGACATCTGAACAAATGCGGCTAAATGATGTTTATGCTCGTGCTGCGTACAAGAGTCAGGCTATGCAGAAAATGCTGACTGAAGCTATGGGTTCTGTGGCTGCACGTGAAGTCTACGGAAAAAGTGCTAAGCGTGGTGCTATGATCTCTACTCTTGGTGCTTATGGGCGTAGCCGTGCTCAGCTGGTTGATCAGTTGATGGGCGAAAACGTCGCTTCCCAAATGCGTAGAGAGCGAGTACAACAACAGATGCAAGCTCAAAACAAACTGGCTATTGCTCAAACGGCAGTTCTACCTGCTTCTGCTTCGTTTAGTCCTACTCCCCATGCCACACCAATGGGTCCAGGCGGGTTCCAAACTGCAGCAAACGTCTTGGGTATTGGTATGCAAGCATTTGGTACTGGTCTCAGTGTAACTCCTAAAGGAATGAACTTCCTAGGTGTCCCAGGTCAAGCTAACTACGGTTAATTAAACAATGGCTGAATTTCAAGAGGAGAACCTATTTACAGGTGCTGCGCAGAGCCAAGGCTTTTCGCCCGATCAAGCACCTGATCTTTCTCCGTTCCTACGGGAAAACATGGATCAATATGATCGTAACTACGCTCAACTTAAATCACAGCAACAAGCTCAAAATGAAGCTGCCTTAAAAAAGCAGATTCAAACATATGAAGGTTTAGGTGTATTCTCACCTAAATTTATGGAGCTTGCTAAAAACCTGAGCGAAGCTTACATCACTAATCAAGCAGTTGAAGCTAACGCTAAAACTAGAAGCCTAGGTTTAGCCGGTGTTGACCCTCAAAAACAAGCAAACTTTAATGCTGGTATTGAGGTTATCAAACAAGAGAATGCTCAAGCTACAGAAATTGCTGGAGACATGTACAAAAACGGTGCGCCACCGGCAGCACTGGAGTACATTAAAAGTCTTCCTCAATATCAACGTTATGTAGGTATGCGTAACTATCTGGCTAACCGCCAGAAAGGTTACCAAAACTATGTGACTAAATTTTTAACTAGTACTTCTGTTGAACTTAACGGTCCTAACGGTAAGTTTACGCCAGATCAAATTGATGACGACCCTGTTCTGCTAGGCATTGCTCTTGATGCTGCAGCACGGATGTATGACCTTGAGACTGGTGTAGATAGTTTCAGTAAAGAAGCTCTGGTAGGTTACAACGATAACGTCATTAAAGTTCATGCAGACATTACTAATAAAGTAACAGAGCGTGGGCTTGTCAGACAGTCTGATGTTAGAGTTCAAACAGCAATTGATAGTTTTAGAGAAGACCTTGATATAAATGCCCTTGTTAGTGAAATTGCTTACACTTTAGGTCCTAAAGGTGTCCGCAGCTATGCAGATGCATTGGACATGGTTTATCAAGAGATTCTTCCGTCCTTGCGTAAATCTGGTGAGATTACTACTCAACAGTTCCGCTCTGCTATTGCACAGCCTGCAGCTAACGATCCTAAAGGTTCAGCTCATTCTAAATTCTATCGTAACCGTATCTTCGGTAAGAATGGTACGTGGGATAAAATCAATGACGTTGATAATGCGGAGTACACAGAAAAACAGAATGAGCGGAAACGTATCATTGCTGCTGATAAAGAAGACTTCTGGAATCAGGTTGCTGAACTAGATGCTCAAGGCATTACTCTTACCCAAGATCAGCTTGATGCACGCCGTAAAACTGTAATGCAATCGACGGGTATTAACGACCCATCTGCTTTTGCTTTTTACGATGACTACAAAACTCGTGAAGAGATTGATGTTGAACAAGCAAAAGAAAAGCTTGATTACATCCGTTCTGTAAACGGACGCGGTTATCTTATTGCAGAAGACTTGGAAGGTCTACCGCAAAGCGTTGTCACTACTTACGGTCAAGCAGTTCGTGACGATGCAGAGTACGCCAAGTTTGCTGGTGATTACGCTGTTCGTGGTAAAGCCCGTGTTACGTCACTGACTAACGATTTTTATAACAATCAATCCGGTCGTGATGAGAAGACTACGGATTGGAACAAGCGTTATGACCGTGCTTATGCTGATTACCTTGTTGAACGTCAACGTCTGCTGAGAACTCTTGGTGTAGAAAATCATGCTGATGCCCATGAAGGTGCACTGGCTAAGGTTGAAAAGAACTACAAAGATGGTGTTTACAAGACGTTGCCTGCTGCACCTGACCACAGTGCACGTGTTGAACAAATTGTCAACTATCGGACTCGTTTAAAGAAAGGTGAGAAGATCTTCCAACAACCTGATTTGTGGTCCGATCCTATCAAGAAAAACTTAGACGATTTTAACGCAGGGAGAGCGCAAAGCTATGATCCAATTTTTGATACCCTTGCTCTTAACCTCCCCGGTAAAACCGGTTGGGATCTTGCAAACGAACTCCACCGAACAATCAACGGAACTGACCTCAAAAAAACTGTAAAGCAGGAAGCTATCGAAGCACAAGGTCCGGCAGTTCAACGATTCATCCGTGGCTCTGGTGCTACACCTAATCGTATCCGCCGTGGACAGATTATGGATGATGCTCAAGGTAGTTTTAATCCACGCCCTGCTAAACCGATTGCAGAGTACGCTCCACAAGTAAGTTCTATTGTTATGGAAAGTGCTAGTGGACAGCCTGGTATGGATGTATACTTTGAAGACAAACAGTTCCCGGCAGTTCTAGGCGGTGTTGTTAAAGATGTCCGTTATCAAATCAATCCTGATGGATCTGGGTATGGTCATTTTGTTGTGGTTGAATCTAAAGACCCACAAACCGGGGAAACTGTAGACGTACTTTACTCACACTTTGATACTAAACCTAATTTTAGAGTTGGTCAACGGGTTGCCGCTGGTCAAGTTCTTGGTAAACAAGGTGGTAGCGGTAGCGTCCGTTCTGTAGATGGAACCATTGCTAGCATTGATTTCCTAGCACCTGCCCCTCGTGGTAGCAACAGTATGACCCCTTATCGTGGATTCAAAAATCTCCGTATGTACATTCAAAATCAACTTAAGGGAGGTAAATAATGGATCCCAATCTTGATAACATTGATTCTGATATTCAATCTGGTATTGAGTATCTAGAAGAACAAAAACGACTTAAGCAACAAGAACAAGTTGTTGATCCTGAAGCTGCCAAACCTGAAGCACCACAGCCTCAAAAGAAAGTTCCGTACAAACAATCTCAAGGCTACCTGAACGCACTCAAAGGTATTGAACCGACTGAAGCTGATCTTGCGCCGTATGCCATGATGGAACGGGCAGATATCAACAGCACTTGGATGAAAAATGCCCGTAAAGCAAAAGATCCTAGTCAGTATGATCTTACGGATAACACCTATGAGATGTTTGACGCTGTTAAAAGTGGTGTTGCTAAAACTTGGTCGGGTGTTCTTACTTTCCCAGAACGTGTCGTTGACATGGCTTCGGGTGCCTATGAACGTGAAGTAAAAGAAAAAGGTAAGTACACTCCTGACTTTGATCCCCTCAGTCTGTCTGAGTACGATCCTAAGATGAAAACTTGGTGGGGACCAATGTTAGCTAGCGGTGTCCATTTCTATGGACTTGGTAGAATGGTTTCCCGTTCTCCTGCTGGTAAACTACTTCCATCTCCTACTACTGTAAAAGGGGACGTAGTTATTGGTGCTATTGGTAGCGCAATCTCTGCTGAATCTCAGGAAGCTAGTATGACTCAACAGTTGTACGACAGTAAAATTACCCAAAAAATTCCGTGGGCTGGTGAGTTTCTGCAGGAACAAGTTGTTGGTAGGTTGCCGACTAGAACTACTCCTGAAGATCATCCTTTGATGAAGACGTTTAAAAACGTACTCGAAGGTATGGGATTTGATGCTGTTATTGGTCGAATCCTTGCTAGGTTTGATACTGCTGTAGAAAACCGTGGAACTCGGCTTGACGAGATGCGTCGGGCTAACATTGAGAATCAGAAGTTTGAAGCAGCTAAAGCAGAAAACGATGCGATTGAAGCTAATCTACCGCAGCAAACTGCTGATCTGCAGCAAGCTACTGAAGCGTTGAACGGTTTGGAAGCTCAGGCAAAAGGTATGCCTGATGGTCCTCAAAAAGATCAAGCACTTGCAGAGATTGAGAACCTCAAAGCTGATCTTCAAACCGAAGCTGAGATGCTTCAAACTGGTAAGTTCAGTGCTTACTCTAACCCTGACATGGCTGATCCGTGGCAAGGTGCTCCTAACTCTATGGCTAAGTCGCTTACTGATCAAGCTGATCAAACTAAGCGTCTGCATGAATCTTATCCTATTGATGGTGCAGGTTCTACTGACTCTATGTTTACGCCAGTTCAAGCCAATCGCATGGCAACTGAAGCTGGTATGCTAGAGAGTGAAATGATTGATCTCGCTAAACGGTATCTCAAAGAAAGTGACTTTGAAGCTATGACTGACTCTGCCCGAGCATTGGGTAAGAGTTTCAAAGAAGCTTATGGGTACTCATTTGAGCGACTGCAAACTGTTCTTGGTCGGGATAAAACTGCTGTTGATGCAGAAGACTTCTGGAAACCTTTCTTTGATGAAGCAGTTCAATATCCTAATGGCGCTAAGTCTTGGATGATTGAAAACGTTGTCATTGCTGATATGGTTAACGCTTCGCTGTTTAGTCAGCTGCGTGACCTTGGTCTGGCTAGCAAAGAACTTGCTGAGATTGCCGATCTTCGTGATGTTGATGGTCCATTTAAAACTATTGCTGATCGACTTGTTGTTGGTCTGACTAACGTTAAACGTTCACGACACATCTGGGGTACTCAAGGTCAAACTCTTCGTGGTAAATTGCTTGCCAATAAACCTGAAGGTAAAGCAGAACTAGCTGAAATTACCGAAGCTTTCCGTGCTGAATCAGAAGCTACCGTCAATATGATGATGAAGCTGGCTGAGAATGCCAAGGATATGGATACGGTTATGGCACTGGCTGATGTGTTTGCCAAATCCGACTCACCACAAAACTGGATGGACCTTGACGCATTTATGCGTAATCGTTTGACCAGTGGTGGTCTGAACCAAGAATCTGGTTACCTTGTTAAAGAGCTTGCTTCTATGCAAGTTAACAGTATGCTGAGTAGTGTCAAAACTCCTCAACGTGCTATTTTTGGTACCTTTAGTTCTGGTTTCTTCCGTAACGTTGCTCACACTGTTGGTGGTGTTGCACGGCTTGACACCGACACTGCTCGGGCTAATGCCGCTGCACTGAACGCTTATTTCCAAGCTATTCCTGAGGCTTGGTCGGTGTTTAAGAATAACCTTGGTAGCTATTGGGCTGGTGACGTTAAGACAATTCAAAGCCGGTTCCAGCAGTCTCGCCGTGTTGCTGATGATGATTGGGAAGCTCAACGGGCTTGGACCATGACTCGTGGTAATATGGGTGATCAGATTGCATTTGGTCTTGCTGATTGGACTCGTACTCTTAACGATCCTAGAAACATTCTTGGTCGGATTGCTACTGCATCTTCTGCTTCGTTGAGTGCTGGTGATGATGCCTTTAGGGTTATTATGGGTCGTGCTCGTGCCCGTGAACGCGCTATGCGTCAAGCACTTGATGACACTAAAGTAGGTAAAGCTACTGAGGTTAACGATAAGCTACTTCGTCAGTATGAAGATAACTTCTACAAAGAGTATCTTGATGACAAGGGTAACCTGAACTTTGAAAGTGACGCTTATCTGCAAACTGCTTTTGAAGAAGCTACACTGACTAAAGACCTGAGCGGGTTTGGTGCTGCTATTCAAAGGATGATGGAGTCTACTCCTTATACTGAACCGTTCTTTAGGTTTGCCCGTACCGGTATCAACGGTATGATGGTTAGCTACAAGAACACCCCGTTGTTGGGTATGCTCCATAAGGAATCTATTGACATTTTGCGTGCTAATGCCGATAATCTTGATAGTGTCCGTAAATACGGCATCAACACTGTTGAAGATTTAGACAACGCTAAAGCTTTGATTGCTGGACGCCAAGCTGTTGGTGGTACTTTGGTTACCATGGGAGGTTTGCACTACCTTAATGGTGGTCTGACTGGTGATGGTCCGTTGGATCCTCAAATCCGTAAGATCTGGGAATCGACTGGCTGGCAACCCCGTAGCATTAAAATTGGTAACGTTTGGATTAGTTACGAAAATTTTGAGCCTTTTAACAACATTCTTGCTGCTATTGCTAACACTGGTGACTCTATTCGCCTAATGGGACCGGAATGGGGAGCTAAGAGCTACGCTGAGATTGCTTTGGCTGTTGGTCAAGGTGCTATGAGTAAATCTTACCTGCAAGGTCTTGGTCAGTTTGCTGACCTGTTTACGACTGATTTCAGCCGTCAACAAAAAGTTCTTGCAAGTCTTGCTAATAACACTGTTCCGTTGGCTGGTCTGCGTGGTGATCTGGGTAAACTCATCAACCCTTACATGCGTGAGATCAATAACAGCTGGTGGGAGACTCTTCGTAACCGTAACCTGAGCAGTGAGCTGCTGTCTGGTGAGCCGCTGCCTATGAAGTTTGACGTGCTGAACGGTAAACCTGTTCGGGACTGGAACTTTATGGAGCGTATGTGGAACGCTACCAGTGCATTTAATGTTCGATTTGAGCAAAGCCCTGGACGTACTCTGCTGCACAACAGTAATTACGACATGGCTTTAGGTGTTACTCGGTCGTTTGATGGTCTAGACCTGTCTGACTATCCTCAGTTCCGTTCTTGGTTCCAAGAGGAAATGGGTAAACACCGTGTTAACGGTAAGAGCCTTGAAGATGAGCTGAACGAGCTGGCTGCACGTCCTGAAGTGCAGAACTCTGTTAAAATTATGTACAGAGACATTACTAATTTTGACAGATCTAAAGATCCTATGCAGGCTTACATGCACAACACTTTGATCAATGATCGTGTTGAAAGGTGGCGTGATGCTGCTTGGGCAGCTGTTCGCCGTAAGCATCCTGAAGTCGAAGTTCTGTATCAAACTCGTCAAGAGCGTGAACGTAATACTTATCAGACTTTCCAAGAAACTACCAAGTTTCTACGTTAATCCACCCATTCCCATAACTACTTAGCGTAATGGCTGTAAATCCCGAAAATTACTTTACTGGGGATGGTTCTACAACCTCCTACAACCTTACATTTGAATACATTGATGAGACCGACGTTAAGGTAACACTTGATGGCGTCGTTACAACTGCATACTCCTTTGCCAACGCTACAACGATTCTGTTCGACACTGCTCCTGGCAATGATGTTGAAATTAGAATCTATCGGGACACGAATGTTGATGAACTGAAGAGCACGTTCTTTGCGGGCTCTTCTATTCGTGCTCAAGATCTGAACAAGAACTTTGAGCAGAACAACTTTGCTGTTCAAGAAATCAAAGCATACACTTGGGACAACGAAACCGATACCATCCATAGCGATGAAACGTGGGTAAGCTCTGATACTCAGATTGCTACCACCGCTGCTATGGATGCGCGGTTCCAAGACGAAGCTACGGAAACCATCACTAGTGCGGAGACTTGGCCAGATAATGACGATACTATTGCCACGACTGCGGCAATTGATAACCGCATTGACACTGCTATTACTAATGATATTGGTACCGATGGCACTGGTATCACCGTAACGGATGATGGTGACGGTACGATCACTCTTGGTCTTGCTGATAATTCTATTGATTTTAGCAAAATTAAAGATGCTGATATTATCACCGAAACTGAGCAAGACGCTGGTTCTCCGTCTCCTGCTGATACCAATCTTTTCACTGCCTTAGGTGCCGCTCGCCGGTTTGACACCATTGTTTATCCAAGTGAAATATCCTCGTCTGAACCGTGGGAAATCGGTAAAACTTGGCTTCAAAATGACTCTGAAAAGACCGTTCGTATTTGGGACGGTTCTGCTTGGGTTGCTGTAGCTTCTGGTGGTGCTTTTACTACTCTTTCTAAAGTTGTCTACGTTGACTCTGTTAACGGTGATGATGACTTGGAAGGTCATCGTATTAGTAACCCTAAGCGTACTATTAAAGCTGCTATTGCGCAGATTAACGCTGAAACCGATGCAGATGGTGATGGCAGTGTTGTCATTGTTGCTCCTGGTGTTTATCAAGAAATTGCACCAATTGACATTCAAAAGAAGAATGTCTCTATTATTGGTCAAGCACTTCGTAGCTGTATTGTTCACCCCACTCCCGCTACCGAAGAAAACACTTTGTTCCGTTTGAACAGCGGTTCTTATATTGCTAACCTGACTCTTACTGGTGTTAAGGCTAGCGGTACCCGTGGTGGTAATAGTCTTGATACTGATTCTACTTACGGTCTGCCTACTAACCAAGGTTGGAACTTTGCGTTCTATCCTGGTGCAACTATTGTCAAATCTCCGTACATTGCTAACTGTACTAACTTCTCCGATAGTGAGATTGACAACAGTGATTTGGATGCCTTTAACCCTCGTGGTGGCATCGGTGGGGATGATGATTCTGCTCCTACTGGTGGTGGTATTCTTATTGATGGTTCTGTTGTTAGCAGCAGCAGTCCGTTGCGTTCTATGGTGTGCGACAGTTACACCCACGTTGGTCTTGATGGTCCTGGTATCTTCGTTACTAACAACGGTTACTGCCAAGCTACCAGTAGCTATGCATTCTTTACTCACTACCACATCAAAACGCTTAATGGTGGACAAGCTAACCTTGCTGCATCTACCTCTGACTTTGGTCGGTATGGTCTGATTGCTTCTGGTAAGAGTTCTACTAACATCTTTACTGCTGCTGCTGCAGCTCCTATTGATGACGCTGATCCTTTGTTGGATCGTGGTATTGCAGGAGCAACTAAGTTTACTATTGGTGCACCATCAGCTCATAGCAGCTGGTACGGTACTGCTACTCGCCCTCAGTCGAACATGCTTGTTCAGATTGGTGGTAATGCTAACGGTACTGGTGGAACTATTTATCCGATTATTAGTGCAACTGCTAATGGATCTGGATGGGATGTTGAAATCTCTAACCCTGATCCCGACAACTACAGCCGTAACCTTGGTTTAGCGAGTACTGTTACTAGTGGTACTACCATCCGCTTCTTCCTACGTTCCATGATCGCTTCTAGCGGTCACACGATGGAGTACGTCGGCTCTGGTACTGATTATAGTGCATTGCCTGAGAACGGTGGTCTGCCTGTTGAAGCCAATGAAATCGTCGAATTGAATGACGGTAAGGTTTGGGCAGCTACTACTAACCATCAAGGTAAGTTTACTGTTGGACCTACCTTTAACGTTGATCAAGTTACTGGTTACGTTAACATTGAATCAGGTGCAATCGGTATTGAGAAGCTGATTGAAGATCTTGATCTTAATAGCTACACGTTGTCGGATAGTACCGGTGATGTGACTATTGACGATCAGATGGACATGAACACCCATAAGATCGTTAACGTTGTTGATCCGACAAGTGCTCAAGACGCTGCTACCAAGAACTATGTAGATACCAGTTCTGCAAACACCAACTATGTTGCCGTTACTGGTGACACCATGTCTGGTGATTTGAACATGGGTTCTAATACCGTTACTGGTCTTGGTACTCCAAGTGCTGCCTCTGATGCTGCTACTAAAGCTTATGTAGACGTTAAGCTTGATAAGGCTGGCGGTACGATGACTGGTGACATTACGATGAATGCCCAGTCTGACGTTAGGTTTGCAGATAGCGACAGTTCTAACTGGGTTGCTATTCAAGCTCCTGCAACAATTGGTACTAACTACACCCTGACTCTTCCCAATAGCACTGGTAATGCTGGTGAAGCATTGATTACTGATGCTAGTGGTAACTTGTCGTGGAGTTCTAATATTTCAACTGTTGTTGATCAACTTATCGAAGGTGATACTAAAGTTGAAGCTGTAGACACTGGCTCTAACGGTGAAATTCAGTTTACGACTGATGGTGACCGTGCGATGACGATTGATAGTAGTCAGCGCGTCGGTATTGGCACGGCGAATCCAAGCGTTCCTCTTAATATCAGCTCCGCAGCTAACGGAACACCAGCCACTAGCGGAACAACGCAAACCCACGGCAGTTTTAGAATTGCTAGTTCTGGTACAACTGGCTGTATTGATTTTGGTCCGAATTCATCAAACCCGTGGATTCAATCAACAGACCGAACAGACCTTAGTCAAAGCTACAACCTGCTTCTTAATCCGAATGGAGGCAACGTCGGTATTGGTACGACGGGTCCTGCTTCTATATTACACGCAAGAGGCGGAAGTATTTCGACCCCATCTACAGCTAGCGCCTTTATTGCAAATGCAACGGCTAGATTAGTTGTTAATCATACCAATGAATATGGTGCGTATATCGGTTATGCAAATGGAACAACAGATGCTATTGCAATCCAATCAACTACCGCTGCTGGATCAGTAAGGCCGTTAGGGTTAAATCCCTACGGGGGCAACGTCGGGATTGGTACGACGAGTCAAGTTGCAGCTGACGTAAAACTTGAAGTTAAAGATGGCATCTTTGCTGTAACTAACTCAAGTGGTGGTGACGCTCGGATTTTTCTTGGTTCAAGCACTTCACCGGGACATTCCAAAGGGCAGATCAGATATTCTCTTGCTGATGAATCGCTTGAGTTCTACTCAAATTCATCCGAGCAAATGCGCATCGACAGCTCGGGTAACGTCGGGATTGGTACGACGAGTCCTGCATCCGATGCACAGCTGACATTGGATAACGGTGGCTCGGGAGATGTTGCAATCTCTCTTCGCAGAAGCGGCAGCGCTCAAGGTGATGTAGCCATTACAAACACAGGCAGCAACCTTACTTTTAAAACGGGATCATCCGACACAGTAGCTGGACTTACCGAACGCGTCCGAATAGACGGCTCTGGCAACGTCGGTATTGGTACGTCGAGTCCCAGTTCGAAGTTGCATAGCGTCGGAACAACCATTCTCGGTACTGGTACCTGGCCAACGTCCACCGTCGGCTTGAGTGGTGCGCGGACGGCAATCCTTTCCTCAACTGAAAATCAAATCCTCATTATTGGCAACACCAATGCCACTGTTGGAGCTGATAAGGGAGCTGAAATTTACCTTGGGGCCAAGGCTACTACAAGCACTGAAAATCTTGCATTTGCGAAGATTGGAGGCTTCAAGTCAAATGCTACCTCTGGCAACAATGAGAGTTACCTTGCGTTTAGCACATCTAATTCAGTAGGAACATCTAGCGAAAAACTTCGCATCGACAGCTCGGGCAGAGTCGGTATTGGTACGATTAGTCCCATAGCCCCGCTAAATGTCAACTCTGGAGCCGTTGATCTAAATGCTGCTTTTGTTGGTACAGGTTCACCTTACATTCAAATTGACAACGGAACCAAAAAATACATCGCCCAAGTAATAGGCTCTGATTTCCGTATACAAGATCAATCGGCAAGCGCAGAACGTCTTCGCATCGACACCTCGGGTCGCCTCTTAGTTGGCACGTCTAGTGCGACTTATACAACAACGGCTGTCTTTGAAGGCAATAGCGCCAGTGGCACTGGGCAGGGTCAAATTTATTTAAACAAAGGCGATACCACTGTTGCGGCTGATACTTCGATAGGAATACTCAGATTTGGTGCGACAGGAGACCGTCGTGGTGCCGACATTAGAGGCATAGGGGATAGCACTTGGACCGCTGGTACTAGCCATCCAACTCGCCTTGCGTTTTATACCACTCCCGTCAGCTCGACTTCTCCGACGGAGCGGATGAGGATTGCAAGCACCGGTGCAATCGGTTTAAGCGGTGCAAACTACGGCAATAGCGGTCAAGTCCTAACTTCTAATGGCTCCGGTTCTGCTCCAAGCTGGCAAGATAAGGCTACTGTTAGCTCTGCAGTCAACACTAATACCGGTAGTTCTGTTGAATTTACTGGTTTAACAAATGTCAGTAAAATTATTATTAACTTTAATGAGGTAAGTGCTACATCTGCATCAAGTATTAAAGTTAAACTGGGTAACAGCACTGCATATCTAAGTACTAATTATCTCAGTACTTCTGTATCAGCAGGTGGTGGTACAGCAGATAATGCTACAGACAGTTTTGTTATAGATAGTGGTGGTGCTGCTTCTAATATGTCCGGTCAGATGACACTGTGTAAAATATACTCTTCTACAACATGGACTTCAACCCATTCGGTTCGTGTTAATAGCAGTAACACTAGAGACGGAGCTGGTATTGTTAATGTTACAACGGCTAATCCTGTTGACAGAGTTAAAATAAGTATTGATAGTGGTACTTTTGATGCTGGCTCTGTTAACATTATTTATTGGACCTAATTATGGATAAAATTGAAGTAAATGTTCAAACCGGAGAAATTATTGAAAGTGATTTTACTCCAGAAGAGCTTGCTGAACGTGAAGCTTACGCCAATAATGTGCTTCCTATTCGTCAGTTAGAACGCCTGCGTCAAGAACGTAATGTTCGTCTTGCAGAAACTGACTATCTTGCCCTTTCTGATGTAACTCTTACTGATGAAATGGCTGCGTATCGCCAAGCATTGCGCGATCTACCGGCAAACACTGCCGACCCTGCCAACCCTGTTTGGCCCGTTAAACCATCCTAATTTTATTTACTTAACAATGGCTACTACTTTTACTTGGAAAGTTGCAAACCTTGACCGCACCACTGCTGATGGCAAAGTGAACACTGTTCATTATACCGTTTCGGCTGAAGATGGTACCTATTCTTCGGGTGCCTACGGTTCTGCCGGTTTTGACGGTGAAGTGACTACCGCCTTTGCTGACCTGACTGAAGAAGTTGTGGTCGGTTGGGTCAAGGAACAATTCGGTGCTGAAAAGGTTGCCGAAATCGAAGCAGCACTTCAAGCTCAACTGGATGAGCAAGCTGCACCAACTAAGGCATCTGGTGTGCCTTGGTAGTAAACCCTTACTAACTTAGAACAATGATTGCACTTATCCGTCCCGTTCTTATGTCGTTTCTTAATAGCGACAAAGTGAAGCGCCTTGTTGTGGATCTTCTCCGCAAGTTGGCTGAGCAATCTGATAACACTGTTGATGACCAAGCCGTTGACTTCATCGAGCGTGGTCTTTTTGGGGATAAATAGTGGACTTGGGAGCACCACCGGTACTGCCGGTTCTAAGGCTCCCTGAGCCCCCTGTTTTACCCCGTCCGGTACTGGAGGTACCACGAGCTACTTTACCCTCCTACAAACCGCTTGTAGTGCCTCCTAACGACCTTCGACCGCCTCCGGGTGTGCAAGGTACGACACAATCGGATGAAGAACGGGAGGAGAAGCCAGCACCTAAGCCGGTAACTCCTCCTATTCCTAAGGTACCTGAAGTACCACAAATTCGTTACGTTGATATACCGGGTACAGATCTAACCGTACCTCTACCGAGTAACGAAATCTTAGCTACGGCTACAACGACAGCTACTGTCTCAGTTGCAGCCACCCTTACAGCTACTGCAGTCTTTAAAAAGACAGTTAGCGTTATTAAACCTATTATTAAGAAACTGCTAACAAAGAAAAATGCACAAAACCAAGAGCTTCCTGAATGAGTTCTTTAGTGAAATCGTTAAGGCACTTGTACTTGTGTGGAGTGCTGGTGTGCTGACAGCTTCCTACATGGGAATGCTGCAGAAGATGGATCCCACTTTTGTGGCATCGTTGCTCAGCGGTACACTAGCTTCCTACGGGATTTCTCGTATGGATACAAAGAAATCTACTACGGAACCACCTAAATGAAGAAACTACTTCTATTGGCAATGCTGTTTTCACCCGCAGTAGCAGCCGCACAGACTGTAACTCCTCAGTTTACTCAAGGTAGTATGCAGTCCACCACAAATACTACTCAAACCATCACTGAAACTATTCGTACGGAAGTGTATGGTGGAGATTATAAATCATGGTCTGGAACCAACGTTACACCCAGCGGGGCAATTGCCGACCCAGCCACAACCTTTACAGTGACCAACGCCGGGGAACAGTTTCAACTGGAAACCGTAGTGAGGTCAGCAGGAATCATCGAGACGATCGACACCGATCGAACCATCGACACAACTTCTGTTACTACCTCGCTGTCAGTCTTCTCTCAGTAGGACCGGCGTTCGCCAGTGAACCACAAGTTAACAACACAGCTAACCCGATAGCAGCAGCTACAGGTAACGTAACGAACCAAGCTGTTCAATTTCAGAACAACGGTGCTCCGAGTAGACAACAGTTTACTGGGGGTAATTCGTGTAACGGTACAACAATGACAGTTTCTCCGTTTTACATGGGGAACGATACGTTGCCTCAAGGCTACACCCGTAATAACAACTACGGTATGCAGCTCAACTTCTCCGTTCCTTTAGATGGAGGAATGATTGAGCAGTGTAAAGCTATTGCTAAACGGCACGAAGAGAAACTACGACTTGATTATGAGTTAGTAAGAGCTTTGAAGTGTACAGAGATCATGAAAGCAGGTTTTACTTTTAGACCTGGATCTCGTGTAGAGGTGCTGTGTCACGACATCGTACCTATTGTGTCTTTAACAAATGAAGAAAAAGGCTACTGAGGATCAGTTTAACGAGCTTCACAATCTCGTGACTAAAGAGTTCCTCAATCGTATTAAATCCGGTGAAGCCACCACACAAGACCTTAAGGCGGCGTGTGACTGGCTAGCCAAGAACGACATCAGCGGTGTTGCGTATGAAGGCAACCCGTTGGACAAACTAGCGACAGTCATGCCTAAGATCGACCCTGAAATGGTACAAAAGAGGCTATATGGCTCAAAAAACTTCTGATTACTACAAGTCAAACCCTGAGGCTGCTGCAAAGCGGCGGAAGCAACAGCGTAAGTACAACAAGACCAATAAAGGTTTAAAAATCCGTACTGCTGCTAACAAACTTAACAGAAAACTCGGTACTTATGGCAATAGTGACGGAAAAGATGCATCTCACACCGGTAAAAACACTGGTAAACTGGAGACACCTTCAAGCAACCGCCGTAGACCAAGAACTGGTAAGAAATACGCATGACACCGCTGTTGCCAACCCCTGATCACTACATTTACAACCTCATAACCATGACGAGTCCTGAAGCCAAACGGATGTGGCGTAGAGCCATTAAGGAACACTTCAACTGTCAATGCGTTTATTGTGGAGAACATTATGAATTACATGAACTTACTTTGGATCACGTTGTGCCTCGTTATTTTGGGGGACAAACAATCACGAGAAATTTGGTTCCATCCTGCCGGAAATGTAATCAAGAGAAGGGGACTAGCAACTGGTTATCCTGGATGCGAGC
>Ga0255768_10001116_pt1 | contig 28102 bp, 46 predicted proteins | sample 071ome_33_FD_179983 | JGI IMG/M metagenome (GOLD analysis project Ga0255768, IMG submission 179983) | Coastal salt marsh microbial communities from the Groves Creek Marsh, Skidaway Island, Georgia - 071412AT metaG (version 2) | ecosystem: Environmental > Aquatic > Marine > Intertidal zone >...
CAAGTCCTCCGATGAGAATACATAATCTCTCGGAATGATGGTAATGGTTTGTGAGGTAGATACGGGTTGTAAAATGTGCATCGTACCTAAATAACCTCAAAGTGAAAGTTTATTCCAAAAAGAAAGCCACCCGAAGGTGGCTGATGAATGATTGGTTACTTTGACCATCCATCAAATTGACACCATTCCCCTTTGGCATATCCCGCCAAGTATTCGGGGAAGACACAATGGTCGTATCCTTTTAGGATTGCCCAATTAAAGAAACGCCTTGCCTCTTTATCAATTTGAGCATTGGTAAGTTGCCTTCCTTGACAAAAGGAATCAAACTTACAAAGAAGAAGGGAAAGAGAAGGGAAACAAGAAACAAACATAACACAATGGTTAAGGCTCTGATAGGCGAGCAGCCTTCGCCTCACTATGAGGCTTATGTTTTCTTGTTTGATTAGTCCAAATATATAAATATTTTTTAATTCACAAAAAACATAATAAACAAAAAACCACCCCGAAAGGTGGCTTTATTGTTTTAAACTGTAATTTATTAAATGCGTTTTGCTGCTGATTCTGCTTGTTCTGCTGCCTTTGACCAAGACGATGCAAGTGATTTTGCTGCATCACTTACCGAAGATGCTTTTGAAGATGCATCATTTGCTCCTAATTCATCGGCTTGTTTTTTAACATCAACAAGTTTTTCAGATATTTTACTTAATTGATTAGCAACAAACTTCAACTCGTCCGCTGCTTGGGTAATTTGGCGTTTAGCGGGAACTGCACGGGCAGCGGTTTGTTTATATTCGTTAATTAAGTCATCTATAATAGACAACTCCACCTTCATCGGCTCGGCTGACAACTCTACCTTTTGTACTTCGTTGTACTTGGCGAGTTTATTTAGGATTTGTTGTGGTTTCATTAGATTTTTACTGGCTTAAAACGATTCAATATGTTTTTAAGTTTTGCAGCAGCATCAATTGCTTCCTTGATGGTCTGCTCGGCTTTATTAAGGTCAAATGGTTCAGGAATCCGAACACCCAAGTCCTTCTCTGCTTTTGCAATATCAGCACGAATCTTCTGAATATCTTTTAGATATACATCCGAACCATTAAGATATCGGAAAGTCACATCAGCTTCATTGATTGCATCATTGTAAATTCGTGCCTGCTCTACAAACTGATTGCCTTCAGCCATCGCAACCATAATAGTACGACCCGCATCAGCAACAGTTTTTTCCATAATTGGAAGGCGGGACTTTAAAGCATTAGCATTCAAATCAACCTTCATTGACTTTTGCTCCTTTGCAAGGATATTGAAAATCTTTTGTTGTTTGTTCATCTTGTGAAAGTGTTAGAAGGGGGCATAAGCCCCCCTCCGTTCAACACACTATTAAGGATTGATTTGCGTACCGCTTACAGTCACTCCCGCAGTTGCCAAGTCGGCATCCAGGAAGTTAGCAGGTACTTGCTCTTGGGCAGACAAAGTAAGGGTATAACCGCTCAAGTCACCCATTGCTGCTCCCGTCACAATCGTACCGCCCGTGACTTCAGCTCCGTGAAGCAATCCCATCACAAAGATATTGCCGTTGTAGTCCTCTACAAAGACGTGAGGACGGCCATAAGCCATCAATTTCAATTCTTTGTGCGTAGCCTTGTCCAACTTGGTGAAAGTCAGGTTCAAAGTTTGCTCAAAGAAAGTCGTTCCGTTCTCACGAGATGAGGTGATCGTCTGCTCAAAAGAGGAGTTTCCCTTCACATCATACTGATAAGCCGTTGGAGTGCCACCGAAAGAATCAATAGCATCGGTGTTAGTGACATCATAGGTGATAGCACCCAAGTCACCATAATTCGCAAAGTAAACGGCTTTGATACCGCCTACTACATCTTTACAAGGGACTGTCCGTCCCGTACTTAAATCACAAGCCATTGTATTTAAAATAAAAAAGGAGAGCGAGGGTGTTCCCCAAGCCCTCCTTTGGGTTAGTCAATTTCGGTTAATTAGGCGTAGTAAACGATATCTGCACCAACTCCGTGCTGGACACCAGCCGTGAATCGCATTACAACACGAATGTTGTCAGAGCCGTCCAAGTCAGCCATATCAAGAACCTTCACCTCGTTACGATCAGAAGCCAAGCCTGAACCGAAGAACAAGTTAGAAGATTGGGCAGCAACCATCTTGTTAGATGCCAAGCCATTTACCATAGCGACACGGATGCCGTCAAAGTACAAAGGCTGATCGCCATACCACATAGTGCCTTTGTTCTCAATACCAGCAGCACCCAAACCTGAAGCACCGAAGCCACCCAAAGCACGAACATAAGCCTTCGCAACATTTTGGGGAACATAGATGGTCAAGTCTTCCTTACCATACAAAGCAGCGGGGATAGCATCAACTACCTTACCCATCTCGGTGATAACATTCGCAGCGGTAACAGTCGTACCTACTACATCAACAACATCACCATCAGCAGCCAACAAAGCCTGGAAGCCATCAAACTCACCAGCGGTAGCGTTAACACCTTGCCAAATGTTGGTTTCAATCTTTTGAGCTACTTTACCTGCAACGTGAGCAATCAAGAAGTCAGAGAAATCAGCGGGAAGGTTGTCATAAACGGAGTAGCCCATTTGCGCACCCTGCCAAGTAGACAAGAAGTCCTTACGGCAAAGTTGCAAGTTTACTTGGAACTCCTCAACAGTCAATACACGCTCGGAGAGAGTCAAGGTAGAGGTAGGAGTGAAGTCGCAAGTAGCATCCTTAACGATATCGTCCGTACCAACCTTTTGAATCACTTGCTTGTAGTGAACATTGGGCATAATCTCAACAAGACCCTTGTCAAGAGTGTCTGCGCTCAAAAGAGCGGCAGCGATGTACTTACTGGCAAATTCACCTGCGTAAGTAGTCGTGATAGAAGTGGTCGTAGCCATTTTTTATTTTGATTTATTATTTGTTCAATTTTGAAAGAACTCGGTTCATAGCGGTTTGGGGTTTGCGTGTTGCAAACTTAACCTCCGCCTTTGGCGCAACTTCGGGGTTGTGCTTAATGGGTTTTGCAGCGGATTGAGCAGACAATTCCGTTTTGAGTTCGTTGTTTTCTGCTTCTACTGCGCTCATCTTCTCTTTAGCATAGCCCATCTCCTCACGAATAGCGGAGAGTTCGGCTTTTACTTCTTCAATGATGGGCATAACGATTGCCTTGATCTTTTCCTCCATAGGAGCTTCTTCGGCAAAATGTGTTTCAGTCGTGTGGGACTCAACAATCTTCTTGGGGTTGGCGGGTTCTTCGGCTTCCAACTCGGCAACGGGTTCAGCAGCCACTTCGGCTACTTCTTCCTCTACCTCTGCTTCGGCTGATTTAATCTCACCAATAACACCTTCTTCGGAAACATACAAAACATTGCCATCGGCAAGGGCGTACTCACCTACGGGAAGGGCGATGCGGTCTTCTTCGTTGACGATGAATACCTCATTACCTGCTTCAAAGGCTTCTGCCTCAAGAACGGTTCCGTTCTCAAGATTCATTTGGGCGAACTTGACCTCTACAACGGCCTCCTCCTTAACGGAAGAAAGCTCGGTCATAATGCGCTTCAATACTTCAGTTGCTTTCATACTAATTAAATAATTGACTTTGATTTTGAAATTACATTTTTAGGGGGTTTGTGTAATGCTTCCGATGCCCTGCGCTCGTAGTGAGCCATCGCAACATTTTTTTGAGTAGGTGTTCTTGTCCCAACATAGACATCCTCGTTTAGAGCCTTTGGGAGATGAACGAGAAGGTATTCTTACATCGCCTTTCATAACTGATCTAATTCTTTGAGTTTGCTTTCTGCCCAACGCTTACCAGCCAAACCACCCCACAAGAGATAGGATATTGTACCACACGCTTTCGTGTCACCCTCGTTATAGTATTCCTCCGCTCTTGAAAGATAGGAATGCATACGCTTGATGGTTTCTACGCTGATGGGTTTGCCTTGTGCGAGTTGTTGCGCTCTAATTTTACCGACATCCGTAGCGCATTTGTTGTTTACCTCTTTGTTGAGGTCAATGCCTCGTTGGGCGTTGTTTTTTACTGCATCGGGATAGTCTGAATAGGACTCAAGAGCTACCTCTGCGAGGTTTTCCTCCTTGATGATAGAGTCAATTTGAGAGAGGATCAATTTTGCCTCTTGTTCTTCAATGGATTCTAACTCTTGCTTGGAGAAGTTCACCTTGTCTACGAAATAGCCCTCAATAGAGAATCCCTTGACCTTGCCCGTCTTGACATAGTTGTTCCAAATGTCATCGTTGTTGACCTTCATAGATACCATCCAAGTGCCTACGGGCATCTCTAATCCGTAGATTCGGGATTTGTCTTTTTGCTCATCCTCTACAATCCAGGACTCCACTACGCTCAACCCTTGCAATTCGGCTTGGTGTTCCAATGTAGATTGGTTTTGGTTGCCATTTTGGAAGAACATCTCACTCGCTCTACGGATGGTGTCCTTTGTGAAGTACACATAGAACTCCTCCTCTCCGTTGTTGCGATAGATGGGCTTGTTGGGGATCAGGGCAGCACCCAAAAGGATACGCTTCTCCTCATCTTGCTTGGCGAATTGTACCTCTTGGGCATTGAAGGCTACAAAGTTCTCCTCAATGGCGGGATTCTCAACGATGCTGATGGCCTGGATACCCATCAAATCTTGCATCTCGTCTAATATGAGTTCAATTATTTTCATCCGAATGTTGCGGTTTTGATTCTCTTGCGTTCTAATTCTTGTGAGGAGGTCACATCGCTTCCTACGACATAGGCTCTCATCGGTTGTTGGTTTTGTTTGCTAATGCTTTCGGCAAGTTGGTTAATCCCACTTTGTCCTACAACATTAAATTGCGCTGCTTGACTTGGAGTTTGTAGGTTGTTAGAGATAGAGGGCGCACTAATGCTTGGTTCATTGGGTACTTCTACCGCAGTAATTTGTCTTGCATTGGCAATGCCTTGAGCAATAATACCCGCTGCGCCTACATATCCAAAAATACCTCCTTGAGCCAATGCCTTTGTTGCTCCCGTATAGGTATCAATAGCCACTTGAGCGAGAGCGAGAGCTTTACCCGCAGCCGTTTGTTCTCCCACCAAAGAAGCGATGCTTGAGAGGGCTTGTTGGATGGTAGCAACCTTTGCATCTTGGAGGGTCTTCTCAAGGACAAGTCTACGAGAGGCGTTTTCCGCTTCAAGAATAGCAAGTTCGTTCTCTGCATCGGTTCTCGCTTGAGTACCTTCCGCATAAAGTTCAATTTGCTCTTGTAAAAATTGCTTTTTCTTATCAAAGACATTTTGAGCAATCTCAATTTCCTTTTGCGCTCTTGCTACCTCATTGTCCAAGAGTTCAACACTTGCCTCCTCTTGAATTTGATATATCTCTTGAGCCGTTTCCGCTTGACTGCGTTGCAAATCAAGTTGCTCACGCATCAATGAGTTTTGGTTGGTGAGTGCTTCTGATCGTTGTCCCTCTAATCGCTCGGAAAGGTCAATCAATTCAAGTTCCGCTTGGCGTAGGGCTACAAGATTCTCGGTTGTCTTGTTCTTCTCGTATTCAGCACGGGCAAATGCTACTTGGATTTGCATCTGCTCCCGTTCCTTTTGGGCTTGTTCCTCTAATAGGGCAAGGAGGTCAGCGTTAGCCTTGACACGCTCTTGAATGCTTTTGGTGTCATCATCTCGGATTTGGCGTAGTTGCTCCTCCCTGCGTTGGTATTCCAACTGTATCTTTTGGCGTTCTACCGCAGCGAGTTGTGCAGCCTTCTCAAGCTCTACGAGGGCTTTACCTTCAGCTACTGCCTCCTTGACTTTTTCGGGGATGCCTTTGGCGTAGTCAAGTGCCGTTTTAGCAACATTCTTGACAACCTCAATACCACCCTCCTCAACGCCTACGAGAGCATCAACGGCATCAGCACCAGCCAACTTAACTTCTTCCAATGCTCCCGCAAAATCTCCCGTAAAGAGGTTTGCAAGGGCTGATCCCAAATGCCCTACCGATGATAGTATTTGGTCAAAGAAGTTTAGCACATAGTCTTGAACCGCACTACCAAAATCCTTGATAGATTGGATGGGATCGCTAAAGATTGCATTTAAGAGGTTGGATACGGGAGGGAGTACCGCCTCTGCGAAGTCATTGAAAAGGATTTTAAGGGCATTGAGGGCGGTGTTGAAGATGTCCATCACCTTTTGGTTGCCACTAAATACCTCCTTGAGCTGATCAAAGGCTGCAATGAACACACCAATACCGATAGCCTTGAGGCTTCCTCCAATAGCGGAGATGCCCTTTCCAAGCCCCTTACTACTTTCTCCTAAACTTTTGACTCCTTTGTTGGTGTCTTGGAGTTGACCTTCCAGGTCTTCTACTCGCTTGTTGAGTTCCTTTAGCGCATCAATGAGTTGGGAAGCATCACCCTCAATCTTAATGTTCTCAATTACTGCCATTACTTACGCTTTAGAAACTCTGTCCAAGTTTTAGGTATTCGGTATCTGCCTTTCGCTATATCAATGTTGGGGCTTACGCCCTTCCATTTGTCCGCTTGGAGCAATTCAATTAAGTAACTTAAATAACTCGTCTTCATACATCATTGAGTAATTCCAATCGTGTCTTGCCCGTTGTCATATTGATACTTGCGCTATTGACAATCCACTTTTGATTGTTCCAAATAATCTTGTTTTTGAGGTCAAAGGTGATAACCTTCCCGATAGGTAATTGAGCATCTACTTCTACAACCCTGCGTTTGGTATTGTATAGATCAGAGATATAGTCCTCCCAATAAGTTTGGTAAAGGCTCTTGCCTACGGGAGTGAGATAGAATGGGTCGGTATCCGCTCCCCAACAAAGAGAGTAAGCCAATCCCGTTCCAATGCTTGTGCTTGATACATTGGCGTACCAAACCTCATTTACTTGCGTTTCCATATTGGCCTCATCTACGAACGAGATGGGGTTTGCGCTAATATCAACTGAAAACTCCCCGTAAATTAAAATAGGCGCACCCACATAGGTTTGGAAGCGGTTCTCAAAGTCCGTATCAAACTCCCGTGTTTGGGATTTGTATACGAGAATGTTGGTCAATGTTCCGTTGTCAATATCCGTTAGGCGTTCAAACAAAGGGCATTCAAATGGAAGCTCTACTTCTAACTCCTCCCCATCAAAGGTGAAGTCTGCACGAAGATCACCGAAGCCCGTTGTATTGGTGCGCTGGTATTCAAAGCCAAGTATTTGTTCCGTTTCTTGGTAAGAGTAGGAAATCCTACGATACAATTCGGGGCGGTTGATACTTGTTTCCGTGATGTCTAAATAATCCTGGAAGTCTTTATCCACTCCATCGGCATACCAATCGTTTAGCGTTTGGAGGTTGAACTCCGTAGTGCTATTGGGAGTGATTACAAGGTTGTGCATCTTGATGATTCCAGCCAAGAAGTCCGATACCTTTATTTCGGGCATAAGGGGACTCATTGCAAGTTCAAATGCATAAGATGCGGGTAGGCTTTGGTCTACCTCAAAGCGTTGCGTAGTGGTAGAGTCATCGTAAGCCGTGTAATCAGTTACTTGGTAGTTGAATGAGGTTGCCGTTTGAGGGCGAATCTTGATTTGCACCTCATCCCCTGCATCAAAGCCGTAACCCTCAAAGGTGATAAGAACGCTTGAGGCGGGGTGGGCATCCTCTTGAGCCACGCCTATCTGATTGCCGTTTTGGAACAATCCTACCTCATAGGCTGCACTTGCGTTTTGGATAGTAACACGAAGTTCATATAGATCAGTATCTACAACAGTCCAAGTTTCAGTAGATAAGTCAAACTCTACGCCTCCACCCGTATTGCGATTGAAGTTGATTAGTTGCCACTCAATAGCCGTTGATGAGTCATACAAGTACCCTTCGTAGCGATGCGCCCACAAGAACAATTTATTGAATTGGGTGTCGCTCAAAAAATCACCCGTGAAGGTGATGCCGTACTTGGTTTCAATAGCCTCCAGGATTTTGACTACTTTGATTGCGGGTTTGAGTTCGTAGTAATGGACTCCGTGATGGTGTCCCGTGTGTCCCGTTACAAATTGAATATCATCCTCGTGTCTTGGGTCGCTTGAGTTGGCTACATTGTATACCCAATTTCGGACGGGACTCATTAAGGGGTAAAACACATCGCCTCCGTGCAAAGCATTTTGGTCAAAGCCTTGTTGGATTGTTGCTCCATCGTAGGCGTGATCAAATGAACTCAAATCAAGGTCATAGAGGTAATCCTCACCGAATAGATCAGTAAGGTTCACAAGCTCCCCGTAGAAAGTCAATGAATACGAATATGGACTCGTTCCCTTAACCAATACATTCTCCATTTGAACGACTCCCGTTCGGAAGGTTAGAGAGTTGATTTCTATCCTTGCCGTTTGGCGTACACGCCCATCAAACCCTCCCGACAAATCCGTGCGGTAGTAGTGCGATAGGATTTGGTTGTTGGTGTTGGATGCTGGTACAGTAAACGACTGCGTGAAGTCCGTGAAGACCTTACTCAAATCTTGAATGTTCTGCACCGATAGGTTGATGCTGATCTCCTCGTCTTGGAATAGGTCAAGCCGTTGGTTATTGATATAGATGTCTACCTTGTTCATCGGATGAGGTTGCGCTCATCGTGAGCATAGTCAAAGGTGATGGTGTAGTTGATTAGTTTTTGATTCACTTCCTTTTGGTAGTCAATCGTTCCTCGTTGAGGATTTACGCTTCGGTAGTTGCCTCCTTCGTAAATACGCACATCTTCGCTCATTAGCATATCCTCAATAACATCCTTGTAGGCTTCTTCTACCCAACCCGTGTTTAGAGTAAAGGTGTTGCGTGAGTTGATATTGAAGTCTTGGTATTGAGCCGTCTTGAAATCGGGTTCAGTAAATGCATCAGCGTAGATGCTACGCTTGTACTGATCGTTAATAAATGTGCCTTGCTCCGTGCTTACCTTAAAGAAGGTGATGTAGTCACTCACTCCGTAGCGGTTCACATACTGAACTATTTCGGGGGTGTATTTAGGTTCGCAAATAACCTCGTAGTTATGGGCAATCTTGTCGTGTCCTCCAAGCGCATCAATAGCATCCATTAGGCAAGACCAAGCCTCCACAGTTCCCCCATCGGCTTCTACCCGTGCTTTGTAATCAGCCCCTTCGGAGTTGGTGATGAGGTTGATGGTATAGGTGCTTGTTGGTTCAACGCCTACAAAGTCCAATACGCTCTGCACCCCGCTCGGAATGTAGATGACTTTGTTCTGCGTTTCGTTTGAGTTGTTTGCAAAGCCCAATTCATCCTCAAGGATATACCAATACTCCGTTCCGTTAATCTCGTAAGAGAGGGCATTTAAGCCGTTAGAGGCGAGGTATAACGCAGCCAATGACTCTCGGTTGGCCGAATACACTTGATGTGTGCGGTCAATCGTTAAACGAGCATCCGTTTGTTGGCGGTTTTGAGCATCGCCCCGCTTTGTCCAACCATCCGTTGCAAGGAACGCATAGGTAGTACCCGTACCCCAAGTGGCGGTTGTGGGGGCTGCACCATTGTCTGAATAAGTCCAATCTCCAGCAATAGCCACCCATAACACTTCACCTACATCCGAAGCCGAAGGAGCGGAGATGTTGAACTTGCCCATAGGGTGCAAAAACTCATCACGAATAAGGTTGCTGATCTCAAAGTTGATCACCTCGTCAATAGAGATGGTCTTGCTTAAAGAATAGTTGTTTGAGGTGGGAGGGCTTGTCTTTGCTCCCGTGTATAGTTTCACGCTAACGGACATTGCGTTTAGTTCATCGTTAGCAAGAGCGTTGTTTTTGCCCGTAACGAAGATTGGACTTCGGGACATCCTTACGCTTGAGGGAGAGCCTAATGTTGGTGTACTCATTTTCTTGTAAATGCTTGTAGGTCTTCTTGTGATAATGCGAATGCTTCCACGATATCGGGAGGAAGTTGTTTGAATGCTAAACCAAAGGGGCGAGAGAAAAATTCACTCGGCTTGATACCCGTTTGGTAGATGGAACGAGAGATTAGAAAAGCCGTAGACTCATAGCTCATAAACTTACCCGTCTTCTTATCTCGGAATTGGAATCTCCTAGCTCGTACCCATTGAGGGATTGATTCTCGCAACCCTCCCTTTTTACCCGTTCCTGATCCAAAGCGATAGGGGCTATTAGGGGCTTTTGCCGATGAGGACTTACCCTTGACACCCTTATCTTGGAACTCACCATAGTCAGCCATCTTAAAAGCAAGTGAAAAGGATGCACCCGACTCGGATACCTTGAGGTCGTAGGAAATAGAGTTGTACAATTCCTTGCTTACATTCTTGTTCTTCTTGGAAAGGTTAGAACGAGCTTGTTGCACGACATATTTGCCGAACTTATTTAATACCGCTTCTATGTTTTCCTTACGGGGCATTAGCAAGAACTGATTTCGGTGTTCGGGAGCAATACATCAAAGGTTGCAGTCCATCCAGCGAGAAGGTTTTCAAAACGCTCGGAGAAGGGAAGGCAAGTAGGGTTTCCGTCCAACTGATACAAGTCCGTGTACAATGTCCCCTTGCGCAGTTTGGTCACAAGGTCATTGATGACTGCGAGTTGGGTGTTGAGGATATCTTGCTCGTTGTTCGTTCCGTAGAAGGGTTCGTTCTGATCTCTTGGGTCTTCTTTCGTTTCATCTACCACATCCATACACATCACGCTCACATTGACACGAACCACTTGCCCTTCAAAAGAGGCTTGGTTGATCATTAGGTGAGAAAGGGGGAATATGGTCTGCTTATTCAAGTCCACATCAAAGATGTCCCCGAAGGTGACTACATTCACCTGGCTATGTGCCTCAAGGGTGTCTTTAATGGTCTTGGTGATGTTGTAGAACTGCCTCATTTCAACTTGCTTTTGAGTATTTTGTTTTCAGTTTCTTGCTTGTGCTTTTCAAAGGAAAGGAAGGTAAGGCATTGGTAAAGGGGAAGCCTTCCAACTGCATCAAATCGTCTAACATCACCTTGAGCGAGTGAATAGAAGGTTGTGTACCATCCCCATCGTTTGTTGAATTGGGATTGGCTTGAGTAGTCATCTTCATTGCTCCCACCTCCAAAGAGGTCAGAGTAGCCATCAAGAGTTCTTTTCCTAAAGTCCAAAAAAAAAGTATCGCACCTATTACCACATCCATAGGAGCATCCTTCATTAGGTCGCAGTATTTGGTAGCTGATTCGTAGGGTTCAATGTCGTATCGCTTCCCAGCCTTTTGAATAACGGGGCGATACAATACCGCCATTGTCTTATGTAGGTTCTTGGTGTCCGTTAGGTAGGAATCAAGGTCTACAAACTCCCCGTAGGTGATATCTTCCAACGAAGGGATGAATCCGAACTCTTGCCCGTTAAGCGTGAATCTCTGCGTGAGTGATGGCTTATCATTCATCATCGCATTGATGTGCTTAAAAACGCTTGAAACATCCTTAAAACGGACATTGGGTAGTTTCTCAAACGGAACATTGCAGAATATCTCTAACATCTTCTTTGTTAGAAACTCCTCGTCACCCTCCAAACGAGCAAAACGCTGGTATTGCTCAAGGGTAATCTCCGATAGCGAGGTGGGTACAATGACTTTTAGTTCCATCGCTTAAATAACTTTTAAATGTTAGCGTATCGCATACCGCCCGTAGTTCGGACGGCTCAACCTATTAAAGGTAGCATAGCGTGTAGCATCTATGGCGTGATTGAATGCATCAATGGGTCTATTGAGTAGATTCCCGTTCTTGTCCTCTTGCCATTTGTAGTTCTGAAACTCTCGGATGGCGTTATGGCTTTCTTTGATCAGGAATATCTTGTGGCGTTTGAGGATGTCTATTCCCGCCATTACACTATCCGCTCCCTTTGCCGTTGGCTTGATGTTCCATCCCATCCGATGCAACTCCTCAATGCTCTTGGGTTCTGCGCTATCTGCCCATATCTCATCAAACCTTGTAAGACCAAGTTGGGATAGTTTGTCGCTGATATCCTGGTTGGTGAGGTTGGTGTGGTACAGTAACTCTTGGATGTATAGATTCTCGCCATCCTTGAACACCTTTACAAGGGCGGTCGGATCGTTGGTGAATCCAAAGTCAAGTCCTAATGAGATCAGTTGACCTTTCGGTTCTTCCGCTACTTGGAATTGGAAGATGGTAGCTCTTGACATACCACGCTCACCCAAGCCGTAGATTCTCCAATAGTCCTCATCCGTTCCTCGTAGCCTCTCAATCTCCTCTACAATCGTTCTATCAAGGAAGGGGTTGTCCTTGTAGGTGGATTGGATGTAGGTGACATCATCACGGGTTAAGAGGCGGTCATAAATCCAATGGAACGAATCAGAGGGGTTGTAGTCAATGTAGATTTTGTCCGTTGTACGAACGAGCAACTGAAAGAAGTCTTCCCAAGTGAGTTCGTTCGCCTCATTGCAAAACAGTATGTCACGCCTTGCTCCCCGTTTCTTTTGTGGCTGATCTAATGAGATGAACTCAAAGAGGTTTCCGTTGAGGTTGTAGGTGTAGTCGCTCTTGTTGTGGTTCTTCTCGTCATAGATTCCCAACTTGTTTAGAATCTCAAAGAAATCCCGATAGGCGGTCATTTTAAGCGATGGTAGGGACTTTCTCACTATGGAGTAGACCTTCCCTTTAGATTGATGGGCTTTGACGATCAGGAGTTGTAAGAGCGAGTAGGTCTTACCGCTACGAGTACCTCCTTGATTGATGACAATCTTGGTATCTGCCTCCCAATTCCTTTGGAAGACTACGCTATAATCAATCGTTAGGCTTGACAAAGTTCAATTTGATTTCGGTGATGCCGTCTTCCGCTTCCAGCTTGTTCTCTACCCTTGCGAGTTTAGGCGTAGTGTATTCTCCTAACTTGGTGATGATATCTAATGCAGCCTTTGGGTCATCCTCTGCCACATCTGATAACCAAATGGTCATATTCTCCAAATTGTCTTCAATGAGTTTTTGAAAAGCCTCACGAATCTTGTTGGTTGTTTTGTTTGGAGTGCCTTTAGGTCGGCCTCCTTTATGTCCTTCTACGAACTTTCCCGTGCTATCTCTATCAGCCATTTTTATCCATTGTTTATGGAAATAACCTTTTGTTATGGATTTCTTGAAGCCACTCCTTATGATGTTTCACATCTCCGTACCTGGTGTGGCAATCTCTACATAGAGCCATTAGGTTTTCTATTGTATCTCGCTCTCCTGATCCACCCATCCCTCTTGCTTCAATATGGTGGATGTCTACGGCTTGTTTGTTGCATACCTCGCAGGGAATCCAATCGGTGATATCGTATCCCATCCCTTGTAGGTAAACCTTTGTGTGTTTCTTCATAATCCGCAGTATCCGCTATCGCATTCGTTGAAGTCATCGTCAAATAGTTGGAATTGGAGGCGATGCTTCTTGATGCTTTCGTAAGACATTTCTTTTTTGAATCTTGCTTTGTCCGTTTCTTGCTTTGCGAACCAATTAAACTTGTTGGGTTCTTTCTCGGACATATGTTTGAGTAGTATCTCGCTTCTATGAAAGCACCCTACGCAATTGTTCATATATGCAAATCTAACGGGCTTACCCAGCCAATACGCTTCTATTTGGTCTTTGTAGATGTTGTCATTGATCAGAGGAAAGGTTGCTTTTCGGTATTTGAGTTCTTTCCATTTGTTCCTTCCTCCTTCGCTTTGCCCTACAATGAACTTATCATATTGGAATCCATCTTCACGATGGCGATCAAGCATTGAGTTGGCTCTCTTTACTTCGTTTGCTCTAAAACCTATGCGCATCTCTACGGGTAGCTCCGTGTTCTCGTAGCACCATTGTTTGATGGGATTGATTTTCATCTCGGTGGTACAAAAGCGTTGGGTGACATTAGGTAGGTAGATATACTCTTGTCCGTTTTCTTTAGTGCCTCTTATGATTACCTCGTCAAAAGGTTTTCCCGTTATCCAAGTGATTTTTCTTCCTATGTATTGCTCAAGGTCAAGCATTGTATAGATGATTGCATCTTGCTCAAGCGTTCCGATAAACTCTTGGCCTATCTTATCAGATACTTCCTGGCGAATCTTTGGATCAGGGAATAAACAATCCTTATCGGTAGTTCGTACCAATGAGAACAACTCTACATCGGCTGGATAGTTAGCAGCGATGTAAGAGGAAGTTTTGCCTCCCGATAAAGAGTTGACTGTTGTCATAAGTGCAATCCGTTCTTGCTAACAATACTAATTCCCCACCATAGCCATCCGATGCTAATGCATCCGTCACAAATTAAGGAATCATATGTGATAGAGATGTGAGGGAGCAAATGTACGCTACCTACATATTTGAATGTTTCAATAGTCATAACTCATAAACTTTTACATTGGCGGTGTAAGCACTATGCTCACAATCCCGTGCGAAGGTGATTGCTTCCTTCTTTTCCTTGAATGTCTTTCGGGCGTTGAGTAGCCAAGTGCTATCCTCAACGAACTTATCATAAACTACTACATATCCCATCTTTATTTGCTATTAAAGGTTTATTCTTTAATAAACGCAACCCAATGGGTTTGCATCTTCTTTCCACTCTTGTGGCCATATAATGGCTTGACATCGGTTAATTCTAACACATCTTTAATTGGGAAACGCACCTCATTCCATTTAAAGATGAGTGTGCCGTTGGGCTTTAGAACTCGGAAACATTCTTTGAATCCTTGTCGTATCATCTCTTTCCAATCTCCTTGAAGTGAGCCATATTTTTTTGTTATCTGACTTTCTGAAGTTTGTGCAATGTGAGGTGGGTCAAATACAATATGCCAAAAAGAATTATCGGGTTGCTTTATATCAGTAAAATCGCCAATAATATCGGGGTCAATTATATTTGTCTTTGTTCCACAAGGATAAGTGTCTATATGAGTTTCTCTCCTCTTGTCAAGATACAACGCCCTTTCATCGTGCTTATCAAACCACATACCTCTTGGGCCACAACAAACATCTAATACTTTCTTTTCCATTTCTCTTTGGTGTTAAAGATTTCTTCAAAGTATTCTTCAGCAGTCCATCTTGATTCAACCGCTCCGTGTTGTGCATCACTAAAGGTGTTACAGATGGTTTCCTTCTCTTTCTCAAGCATTGATTCTGCCAACGCAATTATCTTATCATTGTACATAAAAGGCATTGCCTCATCATCTTCTTGACGCTTCTTGATTATCTCAATCAGCTCTTGCATTGCTGTTTTCATTTCTCTTTGGTGTTAAAGGTTATTGCGTATTGCGATTTGAGATATTGTCACACTTTTAGTTTGTTTTTGTGACGGTTGTGGCTCATCATTTGACACTTTGTGGTGGTTTTATCTTACACTTTGAGAAGGTTTGGAGGGGGTAGCAGAAAAACCAAAACCAAATAACAAAAACCCCCTCCTCCCCTAATTACTGCGCCATTTGGCGATCAAGCCATCTGCGGTACATATTCGCTGCAACCGCTAATCGTTGTGGGTAGTAGGCATAGTGCTTCTTGAGCCGTGCCATTGCTATCCTCATAAACTGATCTTTCATTCTAAAGTTCCTTGAATAGTGTAGGAGTCCAAATCGTTGTGTAAGACAAAAAAGTCTTTATAGTCTTTCAGAGCATCTTTCACCTTCTTGTATCCCTTGTTGATGAATGACTCTGCAACATCAAAGACACCGATGTCCAATGACCCCTTGTCAATGGCGATGAATTTGAAGTTGTCCGTAGGTACATTAAATAACTGCGTGTAGATGAAGGCTTGAATATCGTAGCCGTATTTCTCGGCACTCCATTGGAAGGCTCTTACATCTTGGGTTGTTTTTAGATCAGCGACATAACTGTACTTGGGGTCGTAGATGTCGGCTTTTGCTCTAAAGGCAAACCCCTCTAACATTTGGATTGCGGGTACTTCAAACTCGCATCCTCCAATCATCGTAAGCACATACTCGTTGCGGAGGGCTGCATCTACGATTCTCATATTCTCATCGTACTCCTTTGCCGTGAGGACTATTTTATTGCTTTTCGCTTTTCCTTCTTTGAAGGCTTTTGCTACACGGCTCTGAACATCTACGATGTGGAAGCGGTCATCAAAGAGATGAGGTTCCAGGATCATCGTGTGGATGAATGTTCCTATTTGTAGAGCGGAGGAGTTTTGCTCTTGTCCGTAGGTGGTGATGAACTTGTAGTGCTTGGGGCTTTTGGTGAGTAGCTTGATGTTTGAACTGCTCATCGCATTCTTACCCAAGTAGCCATAGTAGAACTCATCATCGGTCATTTTAGCGAGGAGGGCATCTTTCTCCCAAGTATCGCCATTGAGTAGTGTAATCATTTGAATAGGGGTTTGCATTGTTCTGCTACGGCTTGTACCACATCTACTGTTACTGCGTTTCCGCATTGTTTGTAGCGTTGGGTGTTGCTCATTGGTTTCTTCTGATCGTCATAGATTCCAAAAGCGGTATGATTGTCGGGGAAGCCTTGAAGTCTTTCACATTCAATAGGGGTCAATCTGCGGATGCGGTAGTTGTTTTTAATAATCAAATCACTCTTGCCTTGATTAAGTGCGGGGACAAGTCCATCCGCATCATACACTCGGTCTTGTTGATAGGGTTGAGTTCCTCCGTTAGAGTCAAGTTTAGTTCCTATTTGCTTGACTTTGACTAATTGCATTCCTGCGTGTCCCTCTTGTCCTCTTGCAGTAAGGCACTTTGTAACGGCTTTTCCTGCGCATTCCAATTCGCTATTTGATTGATTGCCTTCTCCGATAGGAAAAACTCCTCTCCAATTTCGCTTGGTGGTTGTAGAATATCCGACAAGGTATATCCGCTCTCTATTTTGGGGTAGAAACCACGATGTATTAAGCAGTTGCCATTCAAGTCTATAACCCCCAATGTTGGCAAAGGCTTGGAGGATTGCCGTAAAGTCTTCGCCATTGTTTGAGGAGAAAGTTCCTTTAACATTTTCCCAGACAAAAACTCTTGGTCGGCATTCCCCAATGAGGCGAATTGCTTCAAGGATAAGGCTTGATCGTTCTCCTTCCATCCCCTTACGCTTTCCAGCAAGGCTAAAGTCTTGGCAAGGACTTCCAAAGGTGATAAGGTCAATTCTTGGGAGTTCTGATCCCCGAACATCTGTAACTGAACCGACATAGGTAGAATTTGGAAATTGATGTTTGTAAACTGCGATAGCGTGTTTGTCTATCTCTGAAAAGAAAGAGGTGACTTTGTATCCCGCTCTTTCAAAGCCAAGATGAAAGCCACCTATTCCACTAAATAAATCAAGTTGATTGATTTTCATCGGTCAAGGTCATTATAGTCCTCGTAGTCACAGTCATCACAAATGCCGTGATAGTTCAATACGGCTGAACAATACTCGCAACGCTCGGGAGCATCGTATGGGTCAATCGCTCCAAATTCAGAACACATAGGTCAAGACTTTAAGGATTGCGAATGGAGCGAGGAACAATAAGGTTACAAGCGTAAACCCGAAGGCGTAGGCTTTGTAATCTTCAATAGTTTGAGGCTTTTTCATCTGTGGAGAAGACTATTGTTTAAGAATACTTTTTCATTGCCGTTCTCTAAAAACAAGATACCGCCATTTTCTACGAGGTACTCGCCATTACCCTTGATATCTACCAATTTGCATTTGGTAAAAACAGGATAGCAATTAGCATCAAGCCCCTCCATATAGAAGGTTGCTCCGACTTGCATTTGGGATAAGATTAAATCTTCTTTCATACTCTTGATTTGTTAATTGGTTTCAACAAATATAGTTGAAAAGATTAAACCACCAAATTTATTTGCAAAAAAAAAGAGGGGTCATTCGCCCCTCCATTGTGTGTAGCATACGGCTACTCTTTGCTCCCGATCAGGGAACTCGGATTTTAGTTCCTCCATACAACGAGCCATAAACTCTTGTTGGGATTCTCCTTTGGGTGTAGGTAGAGGCATTACTTTATCTTTTTTCCGTTATTGATATTTAAATAACCCACCTTCTTAATAATCTTTTCGTTGTTGGAAAAGTCGGTGGTGCGTGGCATCTCTCTTTCTTCCCATTGTATCTCCTGGTCATCCAAGTAGAATGCCCATATCCCGATGGGGGTGGAGTTGATGTATACGGGTCTTGTTTGGAACTTGATAGCTCTTTGCATTAGAGCATCATATTTAATCCATTCAATCAAAAGGTTATCGTAGTGCGCCCTTCTGCATTTGAGTTCAATGTCCATCTTGTACAATTCCGAATAGCAATCATACTTGGAGAACTTATACTCCGACATCTTTAAATCTCGGAGCATTGTCTTGACGAACTCAAATAGTTGGCGTTCCGTCATAAGCGTTGTATACCGCCTTCAGCTCAACAATTCTTCCCTTTAGGCAAGAACCGCAAGTGGTTGGCTGGACATTATCCTTGAAGATGCGGTTGTATATTTTATTGATTTCCGTTTGTTCTACGGCTTTGATGACGGGTTTGTTTATCACACCACCCAAATACTCGTATTCGTCCTTTGTGAGGCATTCAGGCTTCTTGTAGCGGAACAACTTATTGAGTTTCTCCTTACGGGCATCGCACCCACAATCTATTCCCGTAGCTTCAGAGAAGGCATCAACAACGGCTTTGATCCCCGTAGCGGTAGTAATCTTCTCAATAGTATCGCCTAACCCCTCACTTCTTTTGCGAGGTCTTCCACGCTTCGTAGGCTTCTTTGCGATTGGCTTGGATTCTTTTTCTTCCATTGTCTAATGTATTCCAAATTGAACGCTCACTTATTTTTGTTTCTTCACTGATCCTCTTGATGGTCATATCCGTGTTGTGGTACAGTTTAAATAACTTGGTATCGTACCAATGCCACGATTCAACCTCCTCCCACAACTCATCTAAAAGGCGATTGTAGGCGTTTTCATAGTCGTAGTTGGGTTCTTCCATCTCTCCATCAATATCTTCTAACTGATCAAAGGACATTGACTTTTGGGAGGATATGAAAAGGTTTCTTAAAACAACAAAGACGAAGTAAGTATTTACCTCGTCCTCGTTATACATAATCCGTTCGGGATTCTCTACATACTTGTACATCCGTAGGTACATATCCTGCACAAGGTCTTGAGCCGAATCTCGGTCAGCCCCGAAGGACATCGCCATCCGAATCCACTCATCGTGCCGTTTGGATAGTATCTCAAGTATCACGATATGATTTGTACAATAAACACGCCAATGGCGATTTGAATTTCATAGCGGTGTCCTATTTCCTCATATCCATCCTCACCCCAATCAAGGTAGTTGATTCCGAACATAATCCCGACAAGGGGTGAGATGCGAAAGGTCATATCAACTCTTTTAGTTTAAAAAACTTTTCCTTGTAAATATAAAGGCTCTCCACCTCTTTTTCTTTTTCAGAGAGCTTGACCTTTAGTTTGTTGATGGTGTTGAGCATATCCCCGATGGTGAGTTGCTGATCTATCTCATCACCCAAGATATTCTCACGCACCGATTCGGCTTGTTTGAATAGTTTCTTGTAGTCATCGTACATCATATTGCCCTTGTGGGTCTTTTTGTAGTGTACTACGCTTGAGTGATCACGCCCAAGAACACTTGCGATATCTACAACCTTGAAGTGCTTGTTAAAAGCGTTTGCAAAAGCTGCTCTCGCCAGGACATTCTTGCGCTCGTTGTTGAGGGAGTTGTTTCCCTGAAAGAAGGTATCGGCAGCGATAACAAGTTTTCCTATTTCCATTGTCCTCTGATATATGTTACTTCATCAATCTCGTTATTGACAAATTTAGTATTTATTTCTTTTAGGCTCATCTCCCAAACACCTCGTTGGCTTTTGATGGTGAGCATTGTTTTCTCTTGGAACTGATCGCAAGGAGTACCGCAAGTACATCCCTTGCAAAAGACTGTTAGGCGTTCCGTGATTTCAAAGACCTCTCCCTTTTTGGTGCGGATGTGGTCGTTGGGTTGGAAGTTTCTAAAGGTTCTCGGCTGCATTGTCAAGTGCTTTTTGGAGTTTCTCAATGGTTTGCTTCATCTCTTGGTTCTCGTATTTGAGTTTGGCGTTCTCCAATCGGGCTTCGTTGAGGAAGCGATTCACGCTACGCTCATAATCTATGAAGTAGTTCAATACTCTATCAACCTCTACAAGGTCAATAATCTTGTTGATGATATCATTTTGCTCGTTATGGCTTTCTGCATATTGAGCGCAATCATTCAACCAAATGAGGATAGCCCCAAGAAGCATTTGCTTCTCTCGGATGTGTAGCTCGTTGAAGGTAGGATCAGAAGGGAACATCCTCTTGGTGTTTAGGTTCGGGTAAGGTAATCAAATTTTTGTAACCGATGATGTAACCGACATTGTACTTGATGGATTGTATCCTGATCGGCTGGTCTAAAGGAGTTGGTCTACCTCCCGTTTCAAGTTCCTTGACCTTGCGGATGTGAATATCCGTAAATATCCAATCCGTTTCGTGTTGGGTGTAGCGATGCACTACCATAAACTCATCCGCTCGGTTTACAAACTTACCACCGCCCTCAACATCACTCGCCATTGGGGGAATTGGATGCCCTTCGTATGGATGACCCTTGAAATGCACCTTGCGGAGGGCTTCGGTGGCGGGGTGAGTGTTGAGGATTAAGGTGGCGTTGAACTTCTTGCAGAATACTCGTATATGGCTTGTCGCTTCGTAGTGGTATTCGTGAGAGGATACCTTACCCAAACGCTTTTGGTTTATCGTAAGGGAGTTGTATGGGTCTATCAAGACACCCTCAAAGGGGAACTCATCGTAAATCTCCTCCATTGTTTCCAGGAGTCCGAAGACATCGTACAGTTGTTCGGGATCAATAAAGGCAAAATGCCCTTGAACAAAGTCGTATTTCCTTGCAAACTGCACATCATCAATGTAGTTGATTTGCTTCCCACACAAGAACTCAATCAATTTGCGTTGGATGCTCTTGACATCGTTCTCTGATGAGTATACCAGCCACTTCGTTCCGTTGTTAAGGGTATGAAGGAGCATTAGGTAGAGCATCGTGTGGGTCTTGCCGACATTGGCGTGACCCGTGACCACGATAAAGTTCCCTCGCTTGAAGCGCAAATAGTCATCTATCTCCGAATGACCAAACTTGGAGGCTTCGGGGATTTGACCTTTACGGGCTTTTTGGAGATAGTCAAAGACATCTCCGTTCTTTATGAGGGAGGGGTGAGTCATAGAAACAAAGGAAAGAAAAAAACCCCACCGAAGTGGGGCTTGATTTTAGAATGGTGAACTTTCTTGGAAGTGGGTGGCGTAGGATGCACCCTGCGCTTGTGCGCCCGTGACTACGGGAAGGTACTTGTCCACAAAAGAGGGGATATCCGTTACTTGGAGTTTGCCACTTGCAACGAGGTCAATAGCTCCTTTGAACACTACGCTACGAGCGATTTGTTCTGAATTGTCTTGCTTCACCTTTGGAGTGTAGTTAGAGGTTGATGAATTGGAAAAGTTGCTCTGATCACGCTGAATCTTGATACCGCCACGCTCATTCTTGGTGTACTGTACCTCATCACCCACCTTGTAGGAGGGAGAGGTTGATTTGGCGAGAACATCACCGCTATCGTTGTTATCAAAAGCGATGTTTAGGATGTGAAATTCCTTCCACATACGCCCCGTGTCTTGTAGGCTTACTATTTTAGGCATTTTTAAGGGATTGGGTTAAATTATTTAAAAAGGCGATGTTGTTGAGAATGTGTTGTTCGTAGGTCTTTTTGGCTTCTGCTAATTCGCATTCCAAGCGAACCACTCGTTCCTCAAGCCAACTAATGTAGGCATTGTCGCTAATATACGCTTTGTCGTTCATCGTAACAATTTGTTAAAGATGAAGTCTTGCGTTTCTAACTCCGCTTTCAATACGGGATTGCTTACTGCCTCAAGGGCATCAATGCGCTTTTGCATTGCTTCAATACGAGCCTCTTGCATCTCAATGATGGACTCGTAGGATTGGGGGGAGAGATTGTAAATCATAGTGTGTTGATTTGATTCTTCAACGAAACTATGTTGAAATTTTTAATCTAGCAAATCTCCCGTGAAAAAAATTTTTGAGGTGTTCTTCTCAAGTTCGGGATTGTAGATGATGGTAAGCTTGGGGAAGTAGACCTTTGTGTCATCCTTTACGCCTCCCCACTCCTTGAGGGCGTCCATTGAGAACTTGACTGCCATAATGCAATTGTCAATGTCGTAGCCAAGATTTGTTTCCAGGCGAACGGCTACGCTCTTAAACTCAAACTTGTCGTACTGATCTAACTGCTCAAGCACTTCGGCTTTGAACTTGTCCTTTGCCTTTTTCCTGATCGCCCAATGCTTACTTGCATAGAAGGCGTTTAGGCTTGGGACTTTGCCTATCTCAACGCTTATATCCACAGCGTTCAGCGAAGTGGGGATCAAGGTCATAGATTTGAGATAGGTATTCTTGCTCTTTTTTTAGAGCCTCTTGTCGTGCTTCGTATGTTGGTTCACAGTTAGCGAACAACATCGCAGCAGAGTGAAGGAGATTGTCAATCTTCCTTTTCGTTGACTTGTTGGTATAGTAATGCCATTCCATCGGATTTGTGTTTTGCTGATGCATTATGGAACTCAAAGTATTCAAGGTGGTTAGCGGACTTGTGGGTTTGGTGTTCTAACTCACGCTGAAGGTGAGCAATGGCTTTCTTGATGTCTTGGGTGATTGGATTGTTGGGTTTCTTACCAGCTCGTAGGAGGTAGGTGATAGCCGTTCCAAGATTGTAGTTGTCTTCCTGGAAATCCAACACAACATCAAAAGCCTCAATGGACTTGTACTTACCGATGTAGTATTTAGGAGTCTTGCTCATTGGAAGCAAAGTTAGGATTTTCTTCCCAATAGATGAAATGCCATCCTTGATGATCGTTAGGAGTTGTTTTTTGCTCTCGCTCTTTTTCTTGTTCGTTCTTCATCTGCATCAAGTGGATAATCCATAAAACCAAAATGTGATAGGAAAGGATTTTGATAGTCATCGGGTATCTCACCTCTTTCTATCTGATCCCATTTCTTTCTCAACTCTTTCTTTGTCATAGTTAGTTATTAACTCTACTAAACTACTAACTATAACTATAACTAAACTAATAATATATTAACTATTATAGTTAATTACTACTACCAACTAACTTAACTATCTCTACCCCCCTTATATTCCCCCCTTCTCTTTTTTCTTTGATTTAAGAGGGTTTCTCCCATTGACCCATACGCACATACCACTCTGCTATGTTGAGTGGCTTAAAACGCACGAAAAGCACCTTAAATTAACTTTTGGACTACTGTTCGGACAATGACCAGGAGGCATAGAATAGCGATAGTCCATCCAACCAAACCTTCCCACCCCATCTTCTTATCCTCTTTAGGTTTGGATTGGACAATCTTCACTTGGGTAACAGTAACTGTGTCGGAGGGGCAGTCAGCCTCCACCTTGACATAGTTGTCACGATATTCAATCTTTAGCTTTACTCGGTCTTGGTAGATGGTCGTGTCTTTGAATAGGGTTAGCGTGTCTACCAGCCTTCGCTCTTTGGTTACTACAACTGTGTCCCTTACAATCACACTCTCTTGGTGAGGTTTCGCAATACCGCATCCACTAACTACCGCAAGAGTCGCAATCAGGATTGTCAATGCTACAAAGCGGATTGACGGGTAGTTCTTCCAAGTCGTTGAGCCAATCATCAAAAGGGGAGGTATTTTGTTCGTCCATTCTGCTTTACTGCTTTGAGTATTTGATTTCTATTCTTTCCGTAGTTGTAACTGATGTGAATCCACGCTGGATTCTTCTCATCCCCAAACTCCCAAATCAGTTGATCAAAGTTTAGGTTGGCCTTAATCCAAGCAAAGACCTCGCCATTGCGCTCTCCAAAATCTATATCACTCGCCTTTCCCTCGCAATGTTGCGAACGGCTACTACCGCCAATGGCTTTATTTAGAGCGGGTACGCGCAGCCCCGATGTGATGCGTGTAGCTCCAAACTCCTCACGAATGGGTTGAAGCACCTTCTCGCATAACTCCTGGAGGTTTTCAAGTTGGATAGGATCAGGCGTGTTGTCAATACCTAAACGCTTTGCCGTTTGACTCTTGGTTAATTCGGCTAATGTGAAGTTCTTTGAAAGGTTCATCGTCCTTGTCCTCTATATTTCTTCTTGTAATTCTTGCTTGACTTGTTGTCAGAAGCCTTTTTAGCGTGTTTCCTGCGCTTTTTGCTCTTGGAGATGTATGAACTTACATTTTGGAATTTTGAGGCCATTAGAAACGATTTATTGCATCTTGGATATCAAGGTGGTGGGTGTGGAGTTGCATATCAATACCTGCCTCCCAACGCCACATCTCCTTTCCATCCCGAAAGAGAATTAGAGTAGGAACGCTCTTAATCTTATACTTTTCCTTGAATTGGGGTTTGGATTCTATGTCCACTCGGTACAACTTTGCACCCGTCAACTTACCCAAGTCCTTGTAGCCGTTCTTTGCGTTGAATCCTGCATTGAACTCTATCACGCTCTTTCCTTCGGGCTGATAGGTGAAGGATAGCAAAAGGAACGATGCTACCAACCAAGCCCTCATCGGATTTCGTATAGACGGGTTTCAATCTTATCAAGTTGAGCCTTGATGTCCTCAATGTTCTTGGCGTTGGTCATAATGGTTTCACGCACCAAGTTGTCCTTGAGTTCAAATTCCACACGAGATACTGCGGGTTCGGGCAAGGTCTTGGCTACTTCAATCTCGGCTTGTAGGTCATAATACATTCCCACGCCTACTGATACACCAATAGCCAAAGCGATTAAGGTCTTGATGCTAACACCCAAAACAGTGTCCTCACCTACTTCCTTGAAGACTCCATTGCCCTCGTACTCTTTCATTTCTTCGCAAATTTTTCAAGTCCAGCGATCCCAAAGCTACCAAGCGTAATGATCAGAAACGAATTGTAGATGAATTCATTGACCACAAGGTCTTTGCCAATCCATCCCGTGATGACATCCGCCAACATAACAAGAACCATAATCAAGAACGAACAAGCACCAAGAATCGTCTTCTCGTTGTACTTGTTATCGTCCTTGAAAATCTCTATCCAACTCATAATTCAGTCGGAGGCGTGGGAGGTTGACAATAGGCTGCACTTGGGTTCGCTGCACAATAGTCCAAAGCATACTGCTCCGCCCATCCCGCGAAGATGTGAACGCCACAAGGTTCGGGCCACACGACATAGGATGCGAATGATGTGGTGGCTGGTTGGTCAGTCCATAGGATGTCAACGGCATACTTTGGAGATTCTACCTCACAAACGCGGTTGCCTTCGGCATCCGTTCCCCATTGTGTGCATAGGTGGCCTAACTCTACCACCGCGATAACTTTGGAGGCATCCCAAGAGGTGTTGCCCTCTGCATCGGTGGTTTCAATCTTTTTCTTTGCAGCCTCCCATTGTGAGGGAGTGAATTCGTATTTTCTAAAGGTTGCCATATTCTTATGCGGTTAAGGTTGCAAGGTCTGCGTTTGAAAGGCGGGTCGTGAACAAAAGCACTTGCTTTGTTCTGTTAAATGAAGGCCCGACACCCGTATTTCCTAATTGAATTCGTGTCATTGTTGGAATGGTGCAAGATGTATCGGTTGTTCCTACTTGTGTTCCGTTTACAAAAAATGCGCAGTTGTTATTTGCATAACCCAAAGCCATTTTTACCACTCCAACACTCCAAGATGCTTCGGGCAATATGAAACTTGCTTGAGCCACACTATTGTCAAAAATATCACACGCAATACGGCCATCTGCAACTTTGTACAAATAAATAGTATCACCAAATCCGCCATTGTCTAAATTCAAAAGGTCATCGCTACCCGTTGCAGTTTTTTCTTTGACATCAATCTCCCAATAAATGCTTCCTTCGGTTTGGCCTATAATAGCCGAAGCCCCCGTCTTTTGAGCCAAGTCAACCACACGGGTCACCGCAGTTGATAGGGTGGGGATGTACGAGGTGGCGTAGGCTCCCGCCTCAAGTTGTGCGCCCCAAATGTATACGCCACTTGTGCCGTCCCCCGTGTGAATTATTTCCGTCCCGTTTGCTGAAGTTGCAATAAGAGCAAAAGCAGCGGGCCAAGATGCTGAACTAACAGCACAACGATACCATCCGTTCCCGTAGTCCTCTATTTTAGCGGTAAGGGTGGATGTATTTTGTGAAATTGTGCCGTTTGTTAAATTAAAATATACGCCACTTATGTTTAGATTGTCCGCACCTAAAAAAATATAATTATATCCACCCGCTTTTGCAAAGACACTAAAACTTTGCGCAGTGCTTGCAGTTGCGCTCCGTAGAGTAAAGTGGTCGTTTGATGAAGTGTCTGGGACTAACAAGTCGGCATCACTATATCCAGCGGGCGAGGTTGTGTTATTTGCAGTAATTGAACTGCGTACTTTAGTCCAAGCCGCATTGTCAAAGGACTCCGAGAATGTAATAGCGTTTGTTCGTTGTGGCTCAAGGAGCAATGAAGGACAAGAAGCCCCCCCCGAATAGTCAAGGCGAGGCAATCCACTCACGGGGCCTACGCTCACCGCTGAAGATGTGGTCGCGATGTAGTCCGTTGGTACTCCATATTCAAGTTGTGCGCCAAAAAAATACGCTCCGCTTGTGCCATCTCCAGCGTAAGAAGTTCCCGAACCATTGTCGTAAACAAAATAATATTGGAAAACATTTGGAGAACCCGCTTGGGTTTTCCAAGTCATTTTCAAATGATACCATCCATTCGCTAACGCCTCAACACTACCGACGGGGTTTCCCGATGCCGAAATGGTAGAAAAAGAGCCATCCGATAGGTTAAAAATTATTTTTGGGTTGTTGGAACCATCGTAGCCCTCTAACATTACATAGTTATAGCCATTCGCTTTTGCATAAATACTTTGCGAAACCTCCGTATTTGCGGACATTGCCAATGAGGTGCTTCGCAAGTAGTGACTACCAGTACTTGTATTTGGCGTGATTGTTGTCGCGGTACTTGCACCATTAACGGGATTTGCGATGCTATTCGCGGAAAGGTTAACAAAACCCTTTGTCCAATAGGCATTTGTATAGTCCTCGCTATACAAGGACTCGTTCGTCCGCACTTTCTCCACCAAACCCGAACTATTGACACGGGTCGCGCTTGAGGCTCGGCTGAATGTCAAATCGCCCGAACCATCTATCGGCTTGACACTATATACTTTTTGGTCTTTATAGCCACTCGGAATCATTACGAGTGAGGCATCATCAAAATAACTCATCAGTTCAAATTAAATAATTGTTCAACAAGGCAGTCTCGGCCTTCAAGCGTAGCCCCATCATCAGTCATTCTCAAAATGTAGGTGTCCCACAATTCATAATAGTTATCCTCTCCCAAATCTTGCAGAGCAGCCACCAAACAATCGTAGCCCTCTAATACGCCTCCATCAGCCTCAACACGCTCTTGAAACGCAATAGCAATGTCATTAGAAGGAGCGAAGCAAGGAGGTGCGCTTTCGTTTTGGATAGATAGCGTAGTGCGGTCGGTATCTCCCCACCAACTACTACAATAGATATCTCCCCAACTGATTAGATTACTCATCTTTTGCTTCTTCCTTTAGAAATAACTTTAGTTTACGGATATTTTGCATCTTGGGCTTGTAGGTGCGTTTAGAGTACCCAGCCTGATCTTTGCACATCCCTATCGGGGTAGATGTCTTCGTTAACATTCGTATTGTATTCGGGGTAGTTGCTTTGGTGAAAGCTCATATAGTCCACAAAGCGTTGAACATAGTATTCAGCCGTCTTCCTGGACTTCTCAACAAGGTAATCCACCTCTCCTTTTTCTACACTCGTAGAGTTTTCACTGTTATGCTTGAACACTCCTCCGTTGGCAATCGTGTACGCTGCAAAGGGCAAGTATTCCATCATAGCGAAATGGATCAACATCGGTTGAACATAGTCGTTGACCAATGACAAGTAATCACCCGAAAGCGTTCCCGCAAGGATATCCGCAGAAATCTTGTCATATAACTTCGTACCCAAGTAGTTTTGGATATGGATTTGTTGAGCAATTTTGATGAACTGAATGAATTTATCAGTATCCACATTCCCGCCTAATGCGGTGTTGCGTACAATATCCTCTCGCTT